>JGI24159J19872_10007302_pt1 | contig 14477 bp, 9 predicted proteins | sample Ectturendosymbi4_FD_19872 | JGI IMG/M metagenome (IMG submission 19872) | reverse complement strand
AAAACGGTCTCTCAAATTCCTCCAACGGTCTCTCAAAATATAGTGACCTGAGATCACATCAATGGAGAACGGTCTCTCAAATTCCTCCAAGCGGTCTTTTAAAATTTCCTTGCGGTCACCAAAGCGAAACCTTAAAAAAAAAACTGGCGGTGACCCTATTATTGTTCAGCACTGCCAAAATCATATTTCCTCCCCCATACAAGCAGTAGACCATGGAGGAGAGCAGATATCTGCCATGAGACGCGAACCAGTGACCTTTGCAGGGTTCCTACGCTGTTTCAAATATGAATTTCCACACCTCGTCAAGACTTTGACTTTTTCCGAATGACACACTCTGGTCAAAAACAGGGACTATAATAGTTAACATGATGTAAGTAAAATTATCAACTTTGAATGAGATATTATGAAAATGAATGTCGAAAGATCAAAGTCTGTTAACAGGCCAAAAAAAGTATTTTCCCAGGCTTTTCTAGGCAGGAAATTGACCTAATTTGTTCCATACTTTTCCAGACTCCGTAAGGACCCTACTGATTCACCCTCGAAACATCACCCCGCAACTTGAGGGGTGCTGTTATGAAATCTCCACAGTAAACTCAGCCGCGATGAACGACGCGTCGGATACAAGCGGCGATGAGACTATGGGTGTGTGGTTTCTTACCTCAAAGAAGAAGGTGTCAGTGAACCGGGTTCAGTTGTGACCGTCAGGCTGGGGTGCGAGACGGGAATCGAACCACTGACCGTTGCAGCCGGGTAAGTGTTGACATGGCTCAGAACAGGAGACCTGGAGAGCAAAGCAGAGCATATTTCCGGTGGTACAAAAGGATGCGCACCAGGGCGTGAGGCTATTGCAGCCGCCAATAAGCAAAAAAATTGGGAGGTTGTCGCTGAAGTACTTCAGTACAACGTTCCTTAACAATGTTAACACTCTTTTCAGCGATTTGGAAAGATTCCAGAGAGTTATGACAACCAGGAAAAAAGTAAGACTTATTCACGCAAATAAAACTGTCACTTTCGAGCGAGTTCTTATGAGCGATTCGCGCGACTCAAGCAATAACGTCTGATCGCACAGGCACAGCTTGCTTGCAATCACCGACTGCACGTGAAAGATGTGTTGCTCCGTGTGCAAACAAACAGTGGCAAGTGGCGATGCGGGGACGTGGCGGAGAAACGTTTCGCTTGCAGCTTGAGCAATGCCGTTTGGCGTAAGGCGACCGGAGCTAGATTTGGAAGCTGGTCAACAGTGCATTGGATTTGTCCCCCCCCTGGTCAGGCCTAGGTTGTCACTTGTCTCCCCCTGGTCAGGCCCAAGGTTGTCAGGTCATTCTCGACCACAAGGTCTGGATCTATTGGAGCGCTTTGTTTTGTGCAGAGGTCAATCTTGCGTTTGCAAACGTAAAAAAAAACACATTTTGAGGTAAACTTAATTCAACTTCCGTCTATGAATCAAAGGAGTTCTCCTGAGTAGAATGCTTAGTAAAAACATAACCTCAGTACTGCGGGTAAAATTCTCTTTTGAAATAACACCAACCAAACAAAAAGACTCTATTGCGTCTCGGTCCAAGTAGAGATCCTCCAGCTGTGCAGGGAGAGCAAAAGAGCCACGATCACCAACAAACGAAAACCAAAAAGAATCCCAAGAAATACCAAAACCTCAGACTGGTCAAAATCCAGAACTTACGCAGTGTGTTGATTGGATGCGAGTTCACGTGACCAGTTGGTCGGTGACGCAGTGTTGTTATTGTTGACGTTGACATCAGGCTGTGCCTGAAAACAAACGATTGTGACGTCACGGGATACGTCGCAGTGACGTTGCAGAGGCAGGGGTGATTTGCACACTGGTTCAAAGGACGCTTTTCAAGGTCGACGACTGCCAACGATCTGCTAGCTGGGTTTTCGCAAGCAGCCGTAACAGCGGATGCGGCCAGCGGGGTGTTCTGGGACGATTTGGACCGAAAGTGGCCCGCGGGACGGTGCAGTGATAATGCCCCAGGGGAGCGTTACTGAAAATGTAACATGATATGACGCCGACCTCGTTCCGTGCGCCGCACAACGGAAGTGGGAGATGTGCGAACAATTAAAACTGCTGACAGTTCGATCACATTTGTGAAGATGCCGAACAGAAACAAAAGCACGACCCGAAGTCATTGAATTGCGAGCACGGGACTTGAACAAGAAACCTTCCGCACGAAAGAGGCAGACGAAAAAAGCGGTGAACAATGTGTTTTCATTAACGAGGCGGAACCCTACATCTTTTTGTTGCCGTCAGGTCTGATTCACGCCATCTTGACGCAACAACGCATGTATGACAGCATACAACAATATTATTAGGTGACAATGCCGAAATCCGCAAATAAACTATTCTGATATATCGGTGAATGCGGTCTGCTCCCAACCCCTCGCTTTGACAACAGTTGAAAAAATATTTTCTGGGGTTAAATGCAAATCGGTTTTGGAAGACCAACAAAGTGATTTGACATCTGGTCCAAACAGGAAAGTTATCGTTTCAACCTTTTTGTTACAGTGGCTAAGAAATCATTCGCACAAGATTTCATTCATTCATTCATTTTCATACCCGCTTTTCGTCTGGGGAGATGCGCGGGGCCAACAGCCCTAAAAAGACTCAAAATGCACGGTCGCGTTATTACTTTCAACGGAAACATCGAAACCAACGCCAGCGAAAACACATTTGAAACATCAAATGGAAAATTGCATTCATTTTCATTCGCCAGTTGCAAGCACTACACAATAGAACAGCAGTTCAGACTTACCACTGACAGGGTCTTGGAGGGGCTCATCGGGGCCGAAACGGGCCTCTGTCGACGGACCACGGTGCGGCGTGATAATCGGGCCTTGGGACGACCGGGGGCGACTGAAAAATTGCGACGGAAGTTTCACGATCGAAGCAACAATGGCGCGTTACAGGTGCGGCGCACGTTGGCATGACAACACGCACAACAAAGCGCCGCGAGAGCACCTGAGCTGAGGTCAGCGATGTGCAAATATCTGCAGTGGACGGGGTGGGGGGGGTTTCGCTAGAGGTTTATTTATTTGATCATAGATTCGAAGTTGGGAAGATTTGTCGGAGCCGCCTTCTTAACAGGTTTAACTTGGAATCTGACTCTGGTTCTATTTTCTGACGCTTAACCAGGCATGCTTATGCTTTCACTTCATTTGAACTCTTGTTTGAGATGGAAAAGAAGTACTGACCAAAATTTGCATCCAACACACGGTTCACTTCAAGTCAGGGGTCTCCACACTTTGGCCCGCGGATCAAATCCGGCCCGCGACGCCACTTCATTCGACCCGCGAAGCCGTTTTGTCAATAATGAAAAAATAAGATATTTACGAAAAACTTGGTTTCGTAGAATGCAACATATCCCGAAATAATTACATCACGCAAGATGTCCGGCCCTCGAACTGTTGCGTAACAGCTTATGCAGCCCTCTGACAAAAAAGTTTGAAGACCCCTGGTTTAAGTGAACCACCCAAAACCATTCATGACAAATGAGGAAGACCCCCCCTGCCCAGGAAAGTACCTGTGTGTGCCAAAGAAGTTTCTGGGGTGTCATGGGGAAACACCTAATCGCGAACCTATTACCAGACCTTTGCAAATGCAATGACGTAAAAAGTAGATATGAAGCAGGTTTTAATGGGATGCGGTCAACAGATTGGCCAATTTGACTTGTGCAAAGGAACGTGCGTAGATCACACGTAAAATTATTGCTTGAAATGGATCGAATCTTTCTGAAACCCTAAAAAATAAAATCGTACAACGCAAAACTGTCTTGTGACAACACCGATGACGACGTCATCACTCAAACCTGGGTGTGCGTTGACCGACGGTGACGTCATGCTGTCGCTGGATGGCGACGGAGAGCGAGGCGGTGACGTGTGATGCGAGGTCGGCGAAGCGTGACTGGTCCCGACCGCCGTACGGATGGCGGTTGGGGGAGTATGACCGGCGCTGTGTCCCCCGGGGGGAGTGAACGTGCTCGATGTGATGGATGGCCGGTTCTTGGAGCCACGCACGAAGACAGAGAGGCGGCCTGGCAAATATTTAGGGGAATTTTTGTCTTAATAATAAAAAATACAGGAATATAATTAAAATAACAGAAATATAATAAGAAATGCTGCAGCTTTGCAGAGTCACAATGGAGCAAAGGCATTCAGCAATCCCTTTTCGTAATCTCAATCTCAAAATGGCTTCGAATATTTAAACCGCGCCTAAAAACCCGGCTCACATACGTCACAATGCTTTCATGAATGAACATGGCGCGAGCGCCCGGATTCATAGGACAAAGAAGGCACCTCACTGAATATTAAGTGGTGAGTGTGGCGTCTGCATCGTCCTAAGCAAACCGAGTCGCCGAACGAAGTTTTTAACAGCCTTGTTCAACTTTGACCTTGATCGTAGTTTCCTTCGATGACCGCAGGCCCGCACGTCAATGCACAGACACAACGCATGCTACGAAGCGACTGGGCGCAACATTCGCACGGGGCAAGTCGGCGTTGCTCAATTATATGGAACTGCGCGAGATGTTTTTGAAATGAATTTCCACCGAAAAAGATTTTGCGCGACAACAGCTTCGAAAACAACCTGACGCGGGAAATCACCGCGCGGGCGTTGGGTCACGTGACCAGGCCGCAAAGCACGGGCGCGGTGGAATATTTCGCAAAACTTTCCAAACAACAGAGGCTCCCGCTCGGGAGTCAGTTACGTTAGACGTGCTGCCACCAACGCACGGTGTGACGTCACAAAACCAAGCGATTCAAACCGCACAATGGTGGGGGGTGCGACCTTCTAACAATGTTTGCGATAAACGCGGTTTGTGACGTCACGTACCTGCCCCGTTTCCGACGATGTTGGTTAATGACGGGCTGTCCAGTCGCGGCCATGTGCCCCCGTTGCTGCCCCCACCCGATGACGTGTCGATGACGCTTTTCGTTTTCCTTTTGCGGAAGATTCCGGTGATTTTTGGCTGAAAATAAGCAGTGGCAAATTACAAAAATTATTTCGGTGCCGAAAACCCTTCGAATGAAAAGCTTAATTTTGCAAAAAGTACGTTTGTTGAATGAGATTTCACCAAAGAGTGCAGCAACACCTGAAAACGAAGAGAAAAGGATATTCAGTGGCGAGACGCGAATCATTTGATTCTTGTCAAATATTCGCAACAATTCCACTTATTTTCAGTGACGTCACGCGTGGGAGAATTGTGCACGACATGATTTCGACGGCAAGAGCGTCATTGCCTTCCAGGGGTGACAGCAACAAATCTTGAATGTTCGCCTGCGAAGCCGATACAGTCTTCGACCGAGGAAGCCGCACGAACTTGTGACCAGTGCTGTGGTTGGAGCCGGAACTCGAATTTCGGGCGTCGGGAATCTAAATTTTGCGGTTCCGACTCCAACGGCGGGAAGTTTGCGGGCTCCGGCTCCAGAACAACTGGGTGCATGAAACTGAAAAACATTTGCACAACTCGCTTGCCCCGCAATACATATCTGTTGAACGGGAACCCAAATTACAGGCTCCCCGCTCCGCCATCCGGATTTTTTTGGCTCCGGCTGTCCCAAATTGCTTGGGGCTCCTGCCCCACAGCCCTGCTTGAGACGCAGCTGGTAATTCGTAACAGCACCGCCAATTTTACGAGTTCAAATTATGCGAGTTTGTTAATTTTCACGAGTCACCGCAGCCAGCGCACCCGCCTTGTGATTGGCTGAATTACTCGTGACGCGCGCACCCCCTTGTCTCCCCCGGTCGTGCCTCCAACACTTGCTTGTGGAGACGGTTATCCCAATGTGCGGGAGACAAAGCTGTCGTAACACAAACACACTGCTTCTAGCTCAGGGTCCCTAACCTCGGGTACATGTACCTCTAGCGGCACGCTTGCATATCGTAAGGGGCATATTTGTTGCAATTCCGCAAAAATGAATTATTAGACACAAAAACGGAATCTACCTTTACATTTCTAAAAATCTAGAACTTCTATTAAAAATTCAGTGGATTTTTGTTATTTTACTCAACCTTTTGTCATAAGAATTATTAGGAGTACATGCTCATCTGCCGAAATGCTGAAGGGGTTAATGATCAGAGAGGGACTGTGAAGCCCTGCTCCAGATCGATCGATTACCAGCAGAGGAGCAAGAAATAAAAGGAAGTAGTCGAAACTTTATCAGCAAAGAACCAGCAGCTGCCTGCAAAACTACCTTCTTCTTTCTCACAGTCACTTGTCCCGCGGTTGCATAGCCGAAGTGAGGTGATTCCCCTTCACTGATACCTGAAAGTTCAGAAGAGTTTGAATATAAAGCCCGACATGCGAACCTTTCATTACGACACAATGTTGCACGTGACACAGAAAGCGCATTGTGACGTGGTATACCTCGATACGAATCGCCGTCGATTCCGTTCGTTTCTGGAATGTTCTGCAGAAAAGCAATGTCGTTAAACATCTATGAAATATCAACGAGCGTTAATTTGAAATGAAATGGAAATTGGAAAAAATATTCAAAACGGAAAAAGCTACTGTACTAACACATTTACTCAAGCCATTCGAATACAGCTGTGAAAAAGGCAAGGATTCAACTGACACTGCAATATCACACGTTGCTTCTAGCCACAGGGTGAAGGTGTAGCCAACAATAGAACATAATCTGGACGTGAAAAATGATCCAAATTCCAGGTTGGGATTCGCTACCGACGAGATCCTTACGTCACGCGGGGGGGGGATGATTTAAAGCACAACTCACTTTTTTCTGACTTGCCGAAGCTGGACCAGCGCCAAGCCACAATTTTCCGTCTGGAGATGGAGTCTGGAATTCAGGAATGAAACCTTCCTTCAGACTCTTGAGGATTTCCTCCTGACTGCTCCCGGCCTCCTGCGTCGAGAAAGATCTCTCGATCCGGAGGACACAAATGTCCGATTGCATCATCTCGTTGACCTGGGAGAGATTGGAGAAGGTTTCAGGTGAGGAAGGTCTTCCAGCTGCCAGTCTTGGCACCGTGTCAGCAAAAAATGGTGTCGTTAGTTTAGACACGTGGAAGCTCTCGGTTTACTGTAAAAGCTTTCCATACACCTGTCGGATGGACTCTGCTTTAATCTTTTTGCAATGATTAAAACTTGCACATGTCTGTATTCAAGCAACAATTCTCCACATGGGTATAAGAGTGTGATGCCATCAACAAAAGTTTTCAATACGATCATTCTCGAATAAAAAAGTTTTGAAGAACACCAAATACACAGGATCCAATGCGAGAACTTTTCAACTTTCCATCAAGGTTTTCATAATTACCAGACTCTAATGAAATACACGCGAGGAAAAGGAACGCACGAAACAACATCCTGGATCAAAATACAAACTAGAATCAACAGCTGCCGCCGTCAAAACGTCACAATCACCTGGTATCCGCTCTGGCCCGTCACAGGGACCTCATTAATTGCCAGGATCCGGTCGCCCTTGAGCAGCGCGTGACAGTTCGAGAACTTCACGACGGGCGCGATCTCGATTGTGACGTCACGCTGTCGCGGCAACACGCGCACGAGGTTGCGGACCTTGACGCAGCCGTCCTGCGACTTGCTCTCCTCCCACTCGCCGGCGTCGATTGCTGAGTCATGGCTGTGCATGTTCTCGCGCTGACTCAGCTCGACGCGCGACTTCATCTCGCGCAGTTCGATCAAGATCTTGTTTTTGGTTTCTTTCGTCGAGTCATGCTCCTGCGATTGTTGATTATTATGTAATTGTTATCGAAGCGTTGGCGTTTCGCTTCAGAGCGACTGGCGCAAAAGCTTGATAACGAATTGGCGGGTCTTGACGTTTTTTTCCAGGTTCAAGAGAGTGAAAAAAAATCGCCACTTTACACAGTGCGCGTGCATTGTGTCTCTGTGACGTCGTCCACCGAGCTACTGTGGCCACCGGGCCTTCTAGGCGGCCATTCCTAAGTCTCTTTGCAATCTATTCCTAAGTCTCTTACCACATGTCGTCCTTCACCAGAATAGGCGAAACAGATATTCCGAATAAATCATTGCATTGCCGATCCGCATATACACGTGAGCACACAGTGACATGACCAGTTGTTTGCACACAGCTCTTATCAATCACAGAAAAAACGTCCCTGTGCATCTCTTGCAAGTACGAGATGAAACGGCAAGCAGCGCTTTGAAACAAGTTACACCAAAATATTTCCGCGCTCTGCCATATAGCGGACGTCAGATTGGTGTTCTATTGGCCGTTGGGAGGCGCTCACGAGCACTTCGCCGGATTTTCAAAGCTTCGTGGAACGAAGTTGGAAAAACGCCCAGTCCATCAGGAGGAGCACAGACAATGCTTCTGCTCATGCGGCCAAGCGCATGCCCTTATCCAGGTCCGTAGCCACAGCGGCAGTAGCCCCGAATTTTTTTTGCCCCCAAATGTTGTTGTGCCCATAAAAATTTGTTTCAAGCATTCAATGAAAACAAAAACCTTTCCCCCCTAAAAATGCATTTTGCTCTCGCAAATCTCAAAATCTCCCAATCTACACGTGGCGCAGCTGCCAAAAAAAAAAATTAGGGGGGGGGCAAAATGCTCGATTTTAGGCGAATAACACTATTTTGTTTGGAAAGACGCTTCTCAAAGCACAAAATGACTATATTTTCCAAAAATATAGGGGGGGCATGGCCTCTTTGGCCCCCCTGGCTACGCTTACGAATCTATAACATGGTTACGGGTCTGATTTAGTCAAAAAGGAAGGGATGGTCACTCAAACACAGACAGTCATGGAACCGTGTCGGAGCCAATCACACACGTGACCTCACGAGCAGTGACGCAGAACCTCCTAGCTGCGTCGTCACAGGACCGGAACTTACCCTGACTGCTTCCTCGAGTCGTTTGACCAGCTTCTCGCGTTCGGCCTTCGTCGAGTCGAGCACGCGGCGGCTTTCCTCGAGCTCCTGTGCCAGTTTGTTGCGTTCTGAGAAGGCGATATTGCGCCAACTGCCGGTGAAAACAACAACGTATGTATCAACGCCAGGTGGCGCTAGTAGCAACAAAAGGAAACATAATTTGTGGCGACCAGTTGGCGACTTTGTGGACGAAGTTGTTCAGTGCCAGGACGCGACAAACCTTTGTTTGATGGCAACAGACGGCCAGACAGAAAGTAAGAAAAGAAAAAAACAATCATGGGCGTTGAACGCCACAACAGCGAACGGCGTATATATCCAAAAAATATCAATGATTAGATTAAGAATCGAATCCTGAACGAAACTAAAAACCTGAGCATGAAATCTGTTTAGGAAACAAACAATACCAGCCTTTTTTTATCTGCGCGGGCGCTGCAATGGCCGTGATAGCATCACGTTTTGATGCATTGAAGAGCAAGCCGTGTCTGATGCATTGATTGCAAAGGTACTTCGTTGCACGGTATCAGTAGTTGCTCATTTATCGAGTACTTGCAAAGGAAATGTTTCGGAAAGTTGAGTTTACGCAGGAATTTTGACATGCAGACTGAGAATCGCGATTTAGCTTCATACACAGTTTAAAAAACAGCTGCAGTTCGGAAACAAACTACGCGTTCCTGAACGTCGGCGTTAGTTCCGCATGACCGAGAAGGTCAGACCTCTCGTGATGCGGCTGTTAAGCTGCGCTTTTAAGAGAGCTAACAATTAAGCGCTTTACGCAACCGTGTCAACAGCTCTCCAGAGCAAGCAATGACGACCGGGGGCAGGAGATCAGAGACGTTTATTGATTGCACTGTTGTAACAACGTCGGTGGCAAACGCGTAAGTGCCCGACAAAGTGCTCTTGTCGATTCGCAACATTTCCCGCACGCTAACCGTGAACTCATCACTACCACGAGTAACAAAAGTGGGGGTGCATCGCCTTAACCTCAGAAAGCTTTCACCAGGAGCCGCTTCCCGGCGACTTTCTGTGACTAGAGTGCGAGATTTTAAGCCGCGTTTGTCGATTTAACCCCCACACAGCATCAAACAAACGTGCTAGCGCCATCTGCACGTGTAATTTTTGCTTCCGCCACATATTTATATGCACACGCTCGTTGATGAAAAGTTGTTTATATTCAAAATGGCGTATGAACCCTGCACATGCGTGTGCAAAGTTCATACGCCATTTTGAATATAAATAACTTTTCATCAGCGCTAAGGTCAACACGCCCAAGGTAAAATCACCAATCTTATCAGAAGTACCAGAATAAAATATTGTTAGAATGCGCGTCAAACGATCAACGCTGGAAAATTATATTTCCTTTTTCAATACTAACACACCAAAAGAAGATTTTTCCATACTTTTCCAAATTGGGCAGTGACCAAACTTTTTCCCGTAGTTATTTAGACTCCGTAGGAACCCTACGTGTGGGACTTGCCAGCAACGTTTGCGTGTGAATTGCATTACGTCGCATGCGGATGTGAAGGCGTCAAGCAACAAACATATTTTTCACGAAACTCAACTCAGGCCTGAAAACTTCCTTAAGGAAAAGAAAGGCTTCTTGAAAGCAAGACACCGACTCTCTCAGCCTGAAAGAAAGATGATAAAACTCAAGATTAAAGCGTTTGAAAAAAGCTGCTCGCTGCGTTTGAGGTGCTGAGAAAGGAGGCGTTTGCCTGTCCTGAGGCTGCTTCAAGTTTTGCGATGCTGCTTCGCCAATGCACAGTGTGAATTATCGGTTTGAGTAGTTTCACCCGAGATGCTTCTAATCTCTGCTGAAAAACAGGTGAGAGTTTTCAGCCAAGCACTGGTGATGTTTTTCTGTGTGTTGCTTGTGCACTGGTCACGTGGGTGGTATTGACTTTCGGTGGAAAGTAACAAGTGTTGGTACAAACAGTTTGAAATTTCAGAGTCAGTTTCAAATAAAATTGAAATCGCGGACAATTATGTCATTGCCCCCTGCGCACGGAGTTATTTCACCACTTCGCGCGACACTTGAAATCGTTTCACTGCTGCAGCACGCAATGCAAACAGTGCAAATGCGAAGCAGCAGAGCTGCGTTGTCGGTCTCGCAGTAAATCACGTACGCCTTCTTTCGTTCCAATGCACAACTTGCAGACAGCCTGGGTTTTTTTCGCCGAGACATTTCGGCCGTTTGTCTCATAACAGTATTACAATTCGCCGTACCAGTATTTACGACACTGCATTTTCGATCAGTATCACCGTACCGACTTAATTTTTCTTGGTGATCCATACCGAAGAAATAAACCTAGCACGCCGCACTTCTGCGAACATATGGTTAGTAATTGACGAAGCGCAAATGTATCACTGACCAAAGGGGCTATCAGGTTCTGATCCGTCTTTGGCGCACGAACTAATAGTCACTCAATACTCAACAAAAAAAACTGCATGCAAACTGAATTAAAGCAGGTTTTTCACAGATATATTTTTGTAACTTAAACGGGACGGAGTTGTCATTGGCCAATACTCATGTCCCTGTAAATGCGCGGAGTTTGGTCGTGACGCCGGAAGGGCAAAGGTCAGGGTCAAAAGTTCAAACGAACACCGCTCACGCAATGCCGCGCTATCTGATACATCGATCGTTGCTGCGAGACCCCACGGCTTGATTGCTTGCATTGCAAACACGTACACGAGACTGATCAAAGAGGCACTGACGGGCGAACGAACATGACTTGCGTCAAACGTGAGTTTCAGTTTGCATCGGTAACAACGTGTACCTGATCAGGGTTTTTCCTTTTCGCTGAGTTTCAGGATGGAGGATCAAAGCAAACGGGAGACGACCACGGAAGACATGCAGGGGGCAGGTAGAGGGGAGATTAAAGGGATTGCGGTGCGGAAGAAGGAATCGAGCAAGATGGAGAAACGGAATAAATTAATTCATGGCAGAAAGGAGGTAAATCCGTCCACCCCAGTTTAACGGGGGCAGAACCGCTGCTGAGACATTTCGGTCATTTGTACGAAATAAATCAAAAACTTCGTCGCTTTCGATTTTCTCAGCGCAAGTTTTGCCATAATGAAAGCATGGCACTTGTGAAACACATCACGATCTAGGCTCTTTGAGCCGTACAAATTACTGCCACAAATTAGCCGTAATGGTATCAAAGCCTGCCGTAGCAGTATTCGCTAGAGCATATGTTCTCGGACATTATGACCGAACTAGCTTAATTTTTTCCGATCATTTAGAAAAAAAATCAGCTAATGACCGAAAAAATCCCAGCACCTCATTGGCAGATCCATAATGAGAAGTTCACGCAAAGTGTTGGAATAAGGAAGATAACAACCTGACGTTGATTTGAAAGGCGCGGTGTACAACAAGCTTTCATTGCCGACCGCTGGCCTTCAACTGAGGGAAGATTAGAACTGCAGTGATCTAGTACGATGTGCCTCTTGTAACCCCTCTCGAAAGCCCAAGATGGAGAGTTAATCTAATGACAGGGATTTTTAAGGTGTTTAGGGTCCCTAGAATCAGATAAAATTATCATCTGGTGCTTAGAATCAGAGAAATCGGGTCCCTACCGGGAACCTCACATTTTCCTTTAAAAAAACCCTGACCACAGGACAATACATAGAAAATTTTACAGGTAACTTTTGACGCAAACACTTACTTTGTGGCGGCGTCGGCCTCTTTTTTCGTTTCTTTCAACTCCTGCTTGAGATTTTCGACTTTGGCGCGCAGAGCGTCGACTTCGCGCGACGTCTGCTCGATCGTTTCCATGGCGATGTCGTGCGCCTTTCGCGCGTTGTACGCCTCCTGGAGCTGCGCTTCTTTGTCGATGAGCGCTTGCTTGCGCTCACACTGGGCGGCGTACAGCTCCTGCTTGAGTGTCGCCAGGTCTTCGTGGGAGGTCTTGATGCACGAAGACTGGGTTAGAAGGAAAACGGAGGACCCCGAGGAGGGGTTCGCACAAACTGCGGGGGGGAAACAGATCACGTGACACCGGTGCGAGGGAGGAGGGTGCAGTCGCAGCTTATTTGCGACTACAACGATGCGGAAGAATTCCTTGCGAATTCAAAGGTACAAAAACTGGTTCCACAAGGAAGGCTTTTAACTGTAACCAACGTGGGCACAATACGTTGTGCAGTGGTTTCCAAACTGGGGGGGGCTAATATGCGATTCTTCGGGGGGTAACGAGGAACGAAAACCACAATGTTGTTCTGTATGATAACTGGTTCCTTTTTTACGACGCAAAATATTGAGGGTAAAAAGACATAATCGCCACCTTGATTTGGGTAACGGCTCAAATAAGTTTGGGAACCACTGACGTTGTGTAACGTCACATGACACAGGGCCAATAGGAAGCCATCACATGAGAAATTCGTCACGTACGACCGCACATGACAAATTCGTCACGTACGACCGCACATGAGAAAGCGGCCTGTGGCTTGGATGCAAACAAGTCAACTCGGCCAACAGTATCAGCGCAAACATAATGTGCAACTACGTCCTGGAGGCCCGACATTTTGGTCAAATAGACGCCAGAAGCCCGCGCGGGCCGGACCTTATTTGGGCCTGAACCACAACCACGCTCACTCACCGACTGGCGCTGAATCATCGATATTTGGTTCCGCAATTTTGAATTTTCTTCAATTAGCTTCAGTTTCTCGCTCTCTATCCCTTTGCTGCGAAAAAAAAGACGTCAAAATAAGAAATCACGTCGGGTTGTAATTTCCAAATTCATCAAGGAATGTGAATTGACGCATTAACCGCAGTGCACGACGTAGCGTCAAGCCAAGTCATGCTTGCGGTACAAGTACGCAACACGTTTTCAGTTGACAAAGTTTGAAGAAACAGCACAGGTGGGGAGGAAGACGGCCAAAGCAGCCACTTAATCAAGTCCAGCCTATATTTAATTACAGTGATATAATTTCAATGGTACAGGTGAGCCACAAAAAATGAGTTAAAGAGAAAAAGTTGAAACACAACTCGTTTGCAGTTTTTTGTCGCTTTAAGTTCTGTGCACGTGGAATATAAGTGGAAGTGTGGGAAGACAGAACAAATTTTAAAAAATGAATAAACGTTGATTGTTACCCACACAACGGGGGAGATTCGGTAAGATTCGCTGATGAAAAAACACATAAACCTTACAAGCTTGGAACTTGATTCGGCGTAAGCCACCGACGCTACAATAACAGGCAATGTAAGGGAGAACGGACACAGACGAGTGCACAGATCGTTTGAGGATCAAGGCGAAGTGTTTCTTGAGGATTTACGATTTCCACAGGAAATCTTGACAAGGACATGCAACTACCAACGGCTTGCTAACAACCTGCAGTTGCTTTTATGGTCACGCAGTGACGCAACACTGTAATTATTCGGTTTTTGCGGACGCCTCGTGTTGGAGCTTGCATTATGACCGTTGTTGACGTCGTCTCCACGTCGTCAACCACAGCGAGGAGCACGTAATTCAAACAACATCGAAGTGATGGTCGCGGCAAAGCGTTCAATATTTTCCACGGCTGGGTTATCGCAGTTATTGGGTTATCGCAGTTATTGGGTTATCGCAGTTATTGGGTTATCGCAGTTATTGGGTTATCGCAGTTATTGGG
>JGI24159J19872_10007301_pt1 | contig 14478 bp, 9 predicted proteins | sample Ectturendosymbi4_FD_19872 | JGI IMG/M metagenome (IMG submission 19872) | reverse complement strand
CGTTGCATCAGAGAGAGGAGGTTCGAAGAGGAAGCGGAGCGAGCCGTCTGCGGACGCTTTTTAAGCAACAGCGATACCTCGACAGGACGCTCCTTCAACGCCGCCACCAGAGCGCCGAGCGACCATCCAATCTATAAAACCAGACTGGCTCAGCTCGCCCTTTGGTTAAATGCCGCAACCTCAAGGCAAGATATCTGATGTTCTTCGCGTTGCATTCTGTCATCGTAACAAAAGCAACGACGATACGGATCGGCCTCCACAGCTGCAGACGTCGTTGCGTGCGTGCCTTACGGACAAAATGCTAAGCACTTCGATCTCTTGCAGTTTTGAGCGGAAAAATGTATCATCTCAAAAAAGGAAACATTCAAATAATTCATTTGGAATTGAAACTTACCAATTTAAAAAATTGACAAGCGAAACACTTTTTTCGAGGAAATCAATGGATGTATGTTGTTTACAATTTTGCTCTCAGACCTTGGAGTCTATAAACAGGGGGGCGGAAAGGTTCGCAAGGGGGGACGCGATTATGGCAGCAACATCTTGTTGAAAAGCAGGACGAGGGTAAATAAATTATTGTTCTGTTTTTCGTGTTTGGTTGTGAGGCTAGGTGAGGCGCGACTATGAGCAAGCAACGTCAAAGGGGACGCGACTGAAAAAGTTCAAGAACGCCTGCCACAAGGTCTCAACCTTGCTGTGATAAACGAACGAGAAGAAAGCAGGAACGACATGCAGCATTTCGCACAAGCGACGGTTGTTTGTCACAGGCAAGCGCAAAGCAGTCAGCCAACAACTGCCGGCAAGCACCAGTTCCTGTAACGTGAACCCGCAAACGGTTCCTGTGACATCGAACGTTTGAAGTGAGATAAACACACGTGAAGGAAATTGCTAATAATAATGAAAAGGGTAAGAGGCGTAGAACAATAACGCATGTAACTTAAACAAAACCAAGCGCATCATTAATGCATGAAACGGTTCTTTTGTATTCGGTTCCCTTTTTCCAATTTGAGAGGAGTCAGCGACAGGACTGTCATTCAAGGTTTTTGAACTAGATTATTACTTTGAAACCCCGCTATTAGTACGCGCTGTTTGAAGATGACGTCACCGTGATAAATTGTTGCCGGCGGCCATGTTCCCATCCAAAACGAAAGTAAACGTGCGGGTCATGTTACTTTCAAAGAGCTTTCAAAAGAACGCCAAGTCTTTCTTGTTTGTGAACAGAGACGTTAGATCGCGAACTGCATGAAACCTGTGGTTCGTAACCTTTTCTTTGCCACGCCTCTCTGAAGTACTTGTCCATTGTTTCAACCCACTGGCTATAAGAAATTGTGAGAGCAGATGTATTGTTTGGCAAATTTATTGATCAAATTTCAATGTTGTAGAGCGCTTAAGGACTCGCACCCGCCTGGAAACTTATTGATACCCCCCTGAAGGCGCAACCCCAGCTAAGAACTACTGCGTTAAACGAAGCGCACGAGCGCAAAAGTGTCAACTGTAATCTGAAACCGGAGTTCTTGCCACGTGCTTTCCATTGACTGGTTTGAGTGGAAACCAGAGAATGAATTTGATTTTGAGTAAGAAAAGTCGATAAGCCAGCTTCGGAGAACACATGAACGCGCTACGTGCGCTGTGTCGTAAAACCACCAATCTCATTAAACGCGGTGAAGATCGAAATTACACATTCGAAGCTTATTCAAGCCGCTTTACATTAGCTTCACGGACTCAATTAAATGCGTCATCATACTAAACTTGCCACATGCTGAATACATGAGTTTCTCCGTGTGTTACAAAAAAAACATACAAAACATAGAAACAAAAGCTCGAGCCGCGAGTGGGTAAATTCCACTTACGTGTCATTTGCCACAGCGACATTAATGCCGCAACTGGAACCTAAGCGTTCAATGCGGCTTAAATAGGATAAAGTCATATTTAACAAACGTCGAAAATGTGTTGGGTGAAACGTGATCTTTTTGGCCAATATCCAAAAGCTACAGCGATATATCAACATTTTGTTCGAGCGCATTTGAAACGATTGGTGGGATCAAACAGCGAAAGCGCACGGCAAACCGGTTAAAATCTTCAGAAGTTTCGTTCGCAAGGACTTTCAAATCACAGGTTCGCATTTTGCAACATTTGCGATTTACGTGAAAAAATCAACTTTTGAGCTAATCATGGCAACCACCAACGTTTTCAAAGGCTTTAGAAGAAATCAAAACGGTCTATCAAAACTTTCCATCTGAAAAAACAGCAGTACCTCGACTTACGACCACCACCAACACGCGCTAAAACCAGTGGTGGTGGGATTCAAATCTTTTAAGAACAAGTTCTCCCGCTCCAGGACTCACTAACAACCGGTTCTCTCGTTATCACAGTCTCCAGAGGCACACCGTGCTGGTTGGCCCGGTATAAGTGCTGAGTTTGATCTTTGTGTTGCCAACATTGTCTCGCAAGCGAAATTATTGATTTTAGTTATTTTCCCAACTTAAAAAAGTCCAGATAATCGAATTCAGATGAAATAACTGCGGTTTCACAAAATGTCGTAACGGTCACCAACTTAAAAGAGCTAGTAGCCACGCACTTACCACAGCCTTTCCGTTAACAGCGACAACTTCGTCACCGGATACGATCCGCTTGGCCTTGGCCGCGACAGAGCCCGGCCTGGTGCCGGTTACCACGTGATGGCCTTCAAAGGTCACCTTGATGAAGAGGCCGAGCCCTTCGCTGGGCTCGACGTCTTTCAGGACGATCTGCTCCAGGTGCACGGGCTGAATCGTCAGAGAGTCATTTGATTGAACAATTCTGAAAGATTAAGCGTCACACACAATGCGAAGCTGCACCTGCCGTGGTTGCTGCAAAATCACATCAGAAGCGGTGAACTTTTTTTAAGTTTGGCGCAAAATGATTTCGGGCAAGTCATTCCAGCGCGTTTCGGATTACTCGTGATGAAGTGATTACGGCAGGTCAATCGTTAACAAGGGCAACGGACTTGTCCTTTTTGCTAATCTTGGCAATGCCAAGCAGTAACTGAATTAATTTACGTAACACCACATTTTTAAGACTTTGCAGCGACGGGTAACGAGAAAAGCTGCCAAGGTCAGCATTGTTTTTGTTTTCTTGCATCCTGGCGGTTCCCTATTCCTTCGTTTTTTTCCGACGAAATCATCACGTTTCCACAATAAGTGACACACATTGGCCACACGGTGGTGAGCAACGGAGCAGGCCGCCAAGTCAATTGAAAATGCTTTTTAGAAAAGTGCAATCTTACTGGGAAAGTGTTTCGTAAACACCCCATGGCAGTGATTCCAACAGGCAAGTTAAAAGCGCAGAAAACCCGAGTGAAAACCTCCTGCTAATGAAAGCACAAAGATTAGCTGAAGCTATGTCAACTTCGTTGTAAACAAGAACATCAAACGCACAGAACGAGGTTTATCAAAATAAGGCATGTTTTTAAAAGCGACGGCGACACGTCAGAGCGGGACGTAAGATAACATTTCATGTTTACCAACTCACCCGTCCGCAGAGTTTTCAATCTCTGTGCAAATGGACAGCGCTGCGTCTTCGATGACGCAAGCGAAGACGCTCTGCGAAAATCATGTCACAATGTAATTTCTCACTTTTCACGCGGAAGCCAGGTCGCGTGCGTTGACCACGGTGTCATGCGAAGTTTCTGACTTCTGCGAAATTTCAGACGTACTCGCGAACATCAGTTATTTCGCTTCTCAGAATAAAGGAATACATTTTGGTGATTAATATTTTGATGCCTGTTGCGAAAATAAAATATTTTAGTTAAACGCCAGATAGCACACAATAAGCGATAGTGTGGGAATAATCAACCACTGAAGAATATTCGACTTAGTCTTAGAAGTCAGTTATCTTCATTTTTCTAGCCCAAAACCCTTACTCTAAATCGAAAACCCTTACCGTAAATTTCTAGTCCAAAACCCTTACCGTAAATGACGAAGTATCGCAAAAGTTAAAAAGTGTCGCAAAACAAACAGAGTTTGTAACGCTTTTCCTGTTAGGTGCAACAGATGATTCACAACGGATTTGCACTTAACACTGACAGTGAGAGAGCGGCCGACACAGCAAAAATTCTCGGCTGCTGGTATTTGTGCACATACCTTTGTGGTTCGATCTTGATCAGGCATCAAAACATAAGTAAAGAAANGCGAACTTCGNTAAAAACTTTTCGTAAACACGACCATCCTGAAACACCATGCTACACAGGACCAATGGTGCACGGGGTAAGCTACACAGGTGAAGTCACCAAGCGACACGTACAATAAACGCCACGTGTGATAAATACCTGCTGCATAGTCACGCTAAGCTCGTAGCACAATTTCACCAACGTATGTCTGAAGTTCTTAAAATCCGACTTGGTGTTAAACGGAGCTCTGCAAACACAACAGTCGCTTCAGACAAATCAGTCAGAGATAAGCGTCGCAGCATGTGTTGGACAAGACAAGCGTTTACGAGACGTAACGTATCTCTGATGACCGAGGAGTATAGCCTCGCTGGCTTACTGTGGCGATAACCAAGTGTACATGCGCAAATATCGTGTAAAACTTTGTGTATACGTCTCATCGTTTTCGGAATAGACAGCAAACATAGAAATGATATTCAGCGCATACAAAATAGTTCCAATCGTTGGCACTACAGTGGAGGCATCTGTCTTAGGGAAAGACAGCATGATATTAAAAACGTGCTAAAGCGACGGTGGCAACCGCATTTTGCAGACAATTATCCGATTGCAAGAGTTGTCCGTTAAAAAACGCAAATAAATCAAGCGAATCATCGTGTAACCAGTGGTTCTCAACCTTTTCAACGCTGAGCTATAAAGACCTAAATACAAAAAATCCAAATGATTTCCGGCACAATTTCACGCAATTCATGCAGTAAATGTGCTTCATAATTTCACTTTTTAATGCGATGCCTGTCTTAGCACAAAACTGATGCAAGGCTCCAATTACGTCAAGCAAACTCGCATTTCATCGTCAATAACAGACAAGCTTTTTTCACTTGCAATTTCAGTGAGTGCTGAAAATTCACGCTCGTCAAAGCATGAAGACGCAAATGGAAAGATAATTTGGCAGCTTTCGCGCTGATCAATGCATAGGATTCCCTGCTGGGAAAAACTCATCTGTGCTCTTTTTTGGGCAAATACTGATTGATAGAAAATGTTGTTTCGTAGATCAATGAGCAGTTCTTCGTCGGAAGATAGACTGTTAGTTTAGTTTTTGTGCGGAATGCATCGATTACACATTTACAGGCATTAACGACGAATTCGGGAAGTAATTTTGAAATGATAACTGCAAATCAGTCAGAGCCTTCATTTCTGGAATAATCCTGATTTCCAACGTAGATTCATGAACATTAGAAAATGTATCGAAAATTTCGTTGGAAATTTTGCTTTTCCACAATGACAATTTTTGCGCCAAATGAAGTTAATTTTGAAGTTCCTGTAATCACACTTCTGGAAAGCCCTTGCAAAACTATTCAGTTTGTCGAAAAAATTTGAATCAAAACGAACAAATTCATCATGAATAGGAAATCCAAAGTGTTCGTTTTGGATTTATACGAAAGAAATAATTTCAGGTGTCAAATGGCACATGCGCTTTAACATTTTTCCTTTCAAAAGCAAAAGCCAACGAACTTTCGTATGTCACAATGAAAGTATTCCGAATCCATAGCTTCACAAAGTTTAGAAAGAAGACAGGTTTTCACCGATTTAACTTTATTTTGGAGTTAAAGCAATTGCTTTTTCCAACAAACGCGTTTCACCAATTCCAAAATATTGGCGGCACACACAATGAAAGATTACGCAGGTTGAGAAATGCTTTACACTATAAACAAGTAAAAACAGAGAACTAAGTCCTCCCGGGTAGAACAACATGCTGGGAAAAAGCAAAACACTACTCGGGTGCATGCCGACGAGACGTAAGCTTTCAGGAAGTTTTGCCTGGATCATGTTTGTTTGATGTAATACAATTCACTCTGCGAAGATTACAGATATGTCCTACGCCCTCCTCTGCATATACCTGATACTGCAACCCTCAGTGTTGGATTTGTACGTTTGTGATGCAGCATAGCAAACACAATCGATTGTGCCTGATGACACCGGCGGGATGCCATCAAGATTGTTCTCAAGCGCTGTAACACAGAACAGCAAGCCATGACCGTGGCGACCATTCAAATCGCAAACCGTGCTGCACGGGTAATTTCAAGTCATTCCGATCCTGTACAACGCTGGTTTGCTGCACTGCTCTTTCGCTCTTATGGATAGATTCAAACAAGAAGACAATCGACGAGCGGCTTTCCAAGCAAAACACTAAGTTCACAGCATGCTTTTCGAGTCGCCGAAGCAGCAAGCAACAAGGTTGGAACGCGTAAGGTCAGTGTGCAGCATTTTGATGAAAACAGCAGGCGTCTTGGTGATGGTTTATGACGGGCCTCTCCAAACGATGCTTTATCGTCTGCTCTAGTCTGTGTTCCCATATCGCTGACGTTGTGTCTCGTTAAGCATAAAATTTGACTAAGATAACAAAAATGTTGCCACACTCATAGACTAAAATATCAAAATTGTTACCGTCACACACGTTGATGATTACAGACAATGTTATTTGAAGTCCATATTTGCTCGGAGTGCAGTGTCAAAAGAATTTTCAAATTTGACAAACTAGGCTTCTGAGAGAAGAGAGTTGCGGACCGTTAGTTCACTGGTAACAATTGGGTCTCAAAACTTATCAAACGCATCGCACGCGACACACATACAGTACCTGTCGCGAGCTACGATAACATTTTCGTTAAAAAACTTTTTTTTACCGCGAAATCGGTTCTTCGACATACGCTAGCTAAACTTTTTTGAAAACTGATGGTAAATTTCTGGGCGCAGATTCCGAGACTTTCTGCAGAAATAAGTAGATTTGAAATAAAATTCCAACTGTTTTCGCTTTTTAACATGAGCAATGTTACGCAAGCAAAATGCGCAGTTGACCACTCGCCATGCTTATCGCACCAGTTAAGTATAGTGACTTCGTCGTTTAAAAGAACTCTGATGTCCCACCAACACATCTGTTTACCGCTGCACGGGAAATTCCTAACTAGCATTACCCGATGAATCCAGCTTTGGTACAAACCTTTCCCCGATGTTCGTTTTTTCATCGCAACACGAAGCATGTGCCGGTGGCACCATGCGGGTAACAACTAAACAACATTGGCGGTAGCAAAGCAGGCAACTGTATTGCACCGTTTCAAGCGCACGTATCGTGACTTTTTCTGTGTGCTGCGACTGCAGTAGCGAGTATTGTGACGTATGCAGCGCTGTATTGTGACATTTGCAGCGGGAAAATCTCAATTTCTATATTATGCCCAACTATGCCTGAACAAGTTCGGTATCGTTTCCAAACACACGAGCAGTTTTTGCCAAAAAAGGTCCAGAACCGCTTGGCGCACGTAACTACACTTAATGCATTGGTTAATGCAAAAGTAATTGAGCAACAACCTGCATACACTTTAATGATTCGACTAGTTACGATAAAGTTATAGGAATTTCACAAGCATTTTCAGTCAAGGGAAGAGACACTGAATTTTACTTTATCACACAATAAAATCACGATTTCAAATTTAACGTGAACGTCAACTCCGATTCTGAGCAAAAAATTACACTGTCCATCTGACACGTTTTCAATGAAAATTGAATTTCAAGATTCCATCAACAATTAGAGTTTGAAATAATGGAAAAGTTCGATCGAAGTGAGGTGACCTCGATGACCAGCTAAACGGAGTTACTCTCTTCTCGGGAAGTTTTATTCTGGCTGGGAGACTCAGAAAAGCATTCACAGCACCAACGTTGCATGGCCAACTGCTCGAATTTGCCGAAAATAAAGATAAAGCCTAGAAGTGGTTGGTTCAGTTTTTACTCAGTACATGCACACTTATCGTTTAACGTGGTGCCGTAATAAAGAGTGCTGTTGAAGTTTTGTGAGCGACCAAAAATGAACTAGCCCATGCACCACACACTTGCTGGAATCAGAGTTGGCATAGGTAGTCGGTGCGAACATAGTTCGCAGTTTAACAGGAACTTTATGCACTCAGCCTTAATGAGGAATAATAAGATGGTAGTGTTTGACGATTGTTATCGTGCACATTCTGTTTAAACAAGATCGTCAGTGCCTAACGCGTGCGTTACAGCGACCTAATATGACCACACACACAGTTTATTGAAGTAGTTCTGGTAAAAGAAGACGTTGCGATAACATGTTAAGCGCACTGCATCAACCACTTTCTACAAACCAGCCAAGCAAAACTGATGACATTCTGTCCTTCCCGCGTTGACGTAACAAACGAAGTAACAAATTGTTTTAAGGACCAACGAGCCGCATATTCGGGTAAAAACCTTGACCTTGCTGGAATAGTAAGTTTAACAATATTGAAGCATTCAGCGCTCGAGGATGGGCACAGATAATATGGTTCAGGTGGAAACAAGTACAACGCCACCTGCCAAAAAACACACACACAAGCTATCCCTTCTTGACAACAAAATCATCCGCGCGCCCATGCGCAGCATTCCGGAGCTTATTTCTTCGGTTTCGCCTTACCTGTCGAGCCATAAGATTAGCTGCTTGCCTTCCGCCAGCACTTCGGCGGCGAGGTGCAGCAGATGGTTGGTCGCGCCGCGTTGTAGAGAGACGCCGCTCTCGTACTCGTATTCTTCTGCTTCCCTGCGTCGCGCGGCGATGTTGGATCGCAGGCAGCGGCAGCGACACTTCAAACTGAGCGCGCGCGACTGCAGCGTCTCCGAATCCAGGCCGTAGTCCTGCGACAGACCCTTCCGTGAAAAAGTAGCATCGTTCGACGAATATTCTCCGAACGGCAACCTTATTTCGGAAAATGAAAAGGGCTGGGGCTACATGTCGACCTCTGTTTTTTTTTCGCTGAGACACTTTTGTCACCGAAACATTTCGATCATTTATCTCACAGTTGTATTAAAACTCGCTGTTGCCTGTTACAGTATTCATCAGTCTATACTTTCAAAGTTTAGAAAGTCTTCTAGTACAGACAATGAGATCTATTCGAACAAATAGTGTGTTTCAAGAACACATGCAATCAACAAGTAGCAAGTGCACTCGACTTTGAGACAAATAATTTTCTATGTAACTTTCCACGCAACTGACATTTTGAACACGCTAGAGTGTCTCTTGCCAATGCTTTGTAGCGTTGCCGTCCCATTAAGGAGTAATCTACGCGCGACACTTCGACGTTTGAGGACTGATGACCAAAGCTCAAGCTCTTCAGCCAAAAATTGAGACAAAATTACTGAAGCTAGTGTTTTTCGCGGCGTCATCATGCATTATTTTCATCCGAGAATTCCACTCAAAACCAAGTTCACACAGGACACCCATCAAACAAGGCTTGAAGCGTATTGAAATCTCTGCGATTACTTTTATTTCGTCATAAAGGTATTCTCGGTTGAGAATAATACATGATGCCGCAAAAGGACACCAAAGCGTATCCGTAAACAAGTAAACTAGTTGAACGCTGGAAATTCGTCAAAATTACTTAACTGCCAAAGCACGTGAATTTTTACCAGGGGATCACCATACCCATCTGCGATGCCTTGGGCAACCGAGCAGCACACCGATTCAAGTTCGAAATCACAGTTAAATCACAAGGTTGAGTATCAGCACTCGACACAAGAGAAATAAATTACTAGCTCCGTGGTAGAGTGTCCGCCTGACAATTGAAAGGTTGGGTGTTCGACCCATGGCCACTGAGTAACTGGCCGTAGCGCTCCTAGGGCAAGAGCATTCACCTCAACTGTCCCGACAAAAAACATCATCCCGGCTTCGGCCTGCCGCCAATTGTGAAATAAATCTCACGTACTGCATGCAATCCAAAAAACAAACAAACAAATAAATCGGATTGGGTGACACTAGTGCAGCGGCTGTTACAAAGGCGATGATGTTTTTGCCGGGGCAGTTGAGGTGAAATGCTATATTCATCCCAGAAGATCGTGCAAACCATAAACTGGAAGCCCGTGCACGCTAGCGAGACCTTGCCAACCAACTCGGACACTCGTGACTTGTGAGGCTGCTGTTGCAGGCAAGTTTTGCCTCAACAAGATGCTCTTGTACATAAGACCAACGTTGCAGCAAAATCAATTAAAATCAAGAAAAATTCCAGGACAATTGCAACGAAGAAAAGCTGCAACCAGTTGGAACTAGTTGTCAATCAGCTGCTATGACAACGGATACCGCAAGACTGTCACAAAAGGACAATCTCCTCATGAAAATAACTGGAAACTGTCAACAAAAAGTATGGGATTATTGCATTAATGGACAATCACGTCCAGGAAGTGCATGTGACCAGAGACACACATGACAGGAAACACATATGACAGGAAGTGCGTCAATGGACCACGACCTGGCGTTCAGAAGGAAAACCAAGCACAAACAATTTATGAAAGTTCCAGAAACCAAGAAAAACAACCAATCACAAGAAACACTGACAAAAAGCAACCAATCAGACACCCAGAGCAAAAGGGTGTTAACAGAGCTCAGAAGAAATATTCAGCTATAAATACGGCTGAATAAGGACCAAAAGACAGTCTTTTATTTGGTGCTCATCCGTAGATGGTACCAGGAATTAGAGTTCACTCTGAAGTTTGTCCGTGACAGCTCAGAAAACAAGAAACTCCTAAGTTGTTGGTGTTAATTGCTGACAAATAACAAAAGTGTATGTTCGTGTTAGGTTCAGTGAATTACGGCTAAATTCTTCTGTTAAGTCGTTGCGGAACTCCAATCTCGTCAGTTGTTTTTTTCTTCGCCGTTAGGCTTTGATTCTTCTTCGAATCATACCCTTCTGAATGAGATTTCTTTCGAGTAAACGCAACACCACCAAAGTTTGATTGATGACAAATTTCCACACGCACGAACGTTTGTTGTTTCTCAGAGCGAATCGTGGTTAGTCAGATAAGAATGTCTTTCAGTGAACAGCACAGATAATGCCAGTGATAGCGTATGATTAAAAGTATGAATATCGATTTGCTGTTGGTCGTTACTACGTATTTTCGATATGCTATTTATTCATCTATGACTTGTGTGAGTTTTGAGAATTTATTCGAATCTTGTCTAACTTGAGATAATTTAATGTACGAGTTCAAATCATGTCGAGAAGTGTGAACGTATCATGGACTGATGTGAATTGGTGAGTATTGTCTGTTTTTATTTATAGTATATTGATGGTCAATAAAAATGGAGACAAAACAATAAAGTGTTCTCTGTGTTGTCATATAAAATGTGTAAGGAAACTAGGAGCTAGTAAATTGGGGTTGTCAAGCAGACTTAGAATTATGTGAACACGATCCCTGACCCAGCAATAGGACCCACTACAACATTATAATTTGCTAGGTCGAAAGCATGCCTGTACCACCCCTCCAGGTCGCACATCATGTCACACTGCTTTTCATATTCGCAGAGTTGCAGAGTGAATAAGCAAACATTTTATGCTGCATTACATGCGTAGGTAAAGGTAGCAAGCGATTCAAATGACCATGCTGTGCCTGGTTTGAAAGTTTTGAAAATAACTAGTTTACTGGCTGTAAATGACAGGGTGTGACGTCAACAAGCATGATATCGCGATTGAATGATGGAATAGATACACGACAAATTGAAGGTGACCAATAAAATGTACATTAACTCCATTTAGAACGCAACCAGCACATGCTGTGAACAGAGCATGAACCAAGGGTAACAATAAATTTAAATGAGTGTTTTTTCAACTGCTGTCAGTACAAAATCAGACACTAAAAAGGTGTGAGTCACACTCAGTCGCACTGAAACGCTACACTACGGCCACACAAACAGAGAGAAAACACACAAACAATGCTCACCAACTGCTGCAACAGCGCGACTGCATCAATTATTTGTTCTTGATGTCCCACAAGACGGATCTGCAAGCTGTTCAAGTCTTCGTATGTTAAAGAAAGAAGCTGATCACCAACAACATCGGCTTCTTTGAAATTGCGAATGTACGTGTGAAGGCCGCTGTCCAATCCTGAAATATAGCGTCGTCATTAGTTTGCAAAACCTGGATAATTTCACCCAATCTACTCATGCCGATATTCGACTTCCCTAAGCACTGTATTTGCAAAGCATCTCTTTCAAGTCGAATGGCACTAACATTCTGAAATGCAAAGCAGGATCTAAAGCGGTCTTCCTTTAGTATGGCCTTTTCCTGATCCCACACAAACGGCCTATGCTTGCGAAGGAGCATTTTTATTAGGTCGGCCAAATTTTTGCATAGGCGTTGGTTGCTGTATGGCAATGTTCATGCTTGAACGCCCACCAGGCAGCAATGAGTTCAGTGCAATGTTACAAAATGCATTAGAGGCAATCAGAGCAAAATTTATACACGACAAGCATTTAAGAATTAAAATAGTCGTTTTGGCCATATCAACAGCACTCCGTTGTCTGTTGGATTAGATTTGCCAATCGGCATACTGTCATATTACGTCAGCAATAGACATCGTGACGATACTTGGGCATTTTTTACACTTCAGCGATCCTCAGGGGGAGGGCAACCGATGCAAAAAGTGGACCTTGAACTGTTGTCACGAACAAGATTACCTATTTTTATGAGAATTAAAAAAGCTCGAAAACGAGAGATGACAACACTACGTAAATCGGAAACTTTGGTCACTTCGGTCTGTTTACGAAAAAAGAAAATGAAGTTACAGTTCATTCGCAAGACAAACAAGAAATGGCTTCGTCAAGTGCCAATCAGTCGCCAATAGTCGTTTCGATGAGTAGCAATTACGCTTATTAAGTGCACTGATTGCTCCTACAAGTCACCGGAGAGCTGCGGAAAAAACGTGAAAAGCGAAAGTGCCCGAGGGAGTCAAGCTAGTTGATATTTGCTTTTAGTGCGCATTTCACCAAATTTTTTGTGTTAGCCTCCTTGTCTAAGCGATATTTGAAGTTTTTACAAAGGAGGCAGAGTATTGTCCCTTATATATCGAAAAGCAATGTTCTCGAAGTATGTACTCATATGAGAAAAGAATAACACAAGCCACTTAACTTTATGCAAGTCTGTGTGTGCGCGTGTGTGCCAGAAAATGCCCGAGAGAGGATGATCGTTTTATGATAATTCGAAAGCAGTTCCGGACAAGGATTACAGTCACTGAGTTGCCGAGTGATTCAGTTGATCGTACTTCGCATTCCTAAGGAAAGGCTGGCTAATGCGTTGCGGCCAGGTTCAGGTGCTGTCGTTGTGAAGACTATTTTTTCCCAACTGCCTAACGGTTGGCCGTACTTATGCTGATTGCCTTGCATGGCTGAAGAGCTCAGTCTGCATTTGAAAGAGACTACTTGATCCCCAACTCAAACTGGAGCCCTGTTACGCGTAACCACTCCGGGCCAAAGTGGACGTGGGATCAATGACGGAAACAGGGTATTCCAGTTTCCTCAAAACTGCCGAACTCTCGGACTGGCCCCCTGTCATCCGTTGCACTTTAGCGTCATGCTCAGGATAAGCGAAGTTCCCGAATTGGTGACTAGATAGTTGGCAATTTAGGCTGCGCTGCTGTTCGTTATCCAACCTGTGGCTCAGTGTTTCTACACCCCGTGATGACGAGTCGGTCGTGAATTTACGTCACAANATTGAGAGCCTCAAGTTGCTCAAATATAGTTCGTATGTAGAAAATCCTCCTGGTCGTTCGATTTTAGTTGAATGTTTTAAAGCAGCAAACAACCAAACACTTTCCATCCCAGTGATTACTGTTTCTGAATAGCAAAGGCAAAACGTTATCACAGCATCACCTGTAGCTTAGATGGCCAAATCACAGCGCGAATGACTTCATAATTATTTATCAATGATCATTGGTATCCGTAGGAAAGCAAGACCTTCAAAGGAACAAAAAACAGACCACTGAAGAAAATCAAAACTTCGGTTTTTAAGATCGATGGCTTGGCTTAATCGCAATCAGACGGCGGTCAATCGTCGACCACGGGTGTGGCGTAACAGAAGGTACACGTTGCGGGCCAGCGTAAGATTTGTGACGCAAGGCTGAGATTGTGCAACTGACATCATGTCTTGTCGCCAGGGACGACTCACTGACATACACATCATGGTTCAGTACCTATCAGCGCCTTGAGCGCGTGGAACGTGTCTGCACCGCGAAAATAAACACACCCTTGGTCTGTCAGATGGCGAGTGCCCATTAGCGTGGCCGTGAGGAAAAGCAGACCATCGATTCTAGGCCACAAAGCCAGCGACGAGCAGCCAATCGATTGCGGCGTTTAATGCGTGGTAACCTCCCCGGNCGCAAACACTGCGACTGGCATTNGGTCACCCTTCGGGAATAAGAATGTGGTTTTGCGCGCCGTAGATTGTTAGCATTTTTCCCTGCCAGCTCCCGACAGGTGCTTATGCGCGTCGCACACAGGCTCGGGCAAGGAATTACTCTCGGTTATGGAACATTTT
>JGI24159J19872_10007300_pt1 | contig 14479 bp, 8 predicted proteins | sample Ectturendosymbi4_FD_19872 | JGI IMG/M metagenome (IMG submission 19872) | reverse complement strand
CCCCCTTGTCCGCTGCTCCGGCTTCCCTGCTCAGATACCAGAACTAAACCTCAACGATTATGACGTACTCTCACAAGCCTCCACAGACGTATTCTAACAAGTCACATAGTTTTATACTGTGTGAAACGCAGCTTGCATAAGCGTGTTGGTTTCACTATTCACTCAGGTACACAGGTCATGCAGTCTCACACTAACAGCGCATTCTTCAAAATTGTGGAAGCATTGCTACAGATTCACTCATGCTTCTTTTCACGCAGTACAAACCTGCGTGGCTTACCGCTAATAGCAGTCACTGTCTCGCTGCATTACCTGCCAAGATGACTGCGTTCAACAGTCATATTGCATGTGTGAACCAGAACAGTGAACCTGGCTCTTGTGCAGTGTGAAAGTCATACCGGCAAACAAATTGTCATTGCAAGATTAAATCAATTAATCGGAATTAAGTTGTTGACTTCAGGTTTTCTAGAAACTTTTGGTTCTTAGTCCCAATTTCCAGGGGTGGAAATGTCCGTTTCCCCCTGTGAATGCCCATGATTATAAAATATTGCACATATAATCGTAACAAAATTAAAAAGTGGAAAATATGATAGTGAAATTATAATATTATCTATAACTTAATAGTTTAACCTTAAGAAAGGTTTTCTCTTGATTTACACCTTAAACAATTTGAAGCTGTGTTTGCCTGATCAAAATCACAGCTATATTGTTTTTAAAATGGAAGTGCATGTCGATAACAAAGTCTCTCAATATTGTTCGACAGAGGTCGACCTTCAGGACCATGCATCGGTAGCGCAACCAAGAGTTTTGTTCGGGAGGGGCCAGTCAATGATGTCGTCAGCCACTGACGTCGTCTTGATTCCGATTGTTCATTCTGTTCATTTTCTAATAGTTGTAAGTTGATACAATAAACCACCAGTAAAAATATTGGCAAGTTTGTTTCGGGGGGCCATGGCCTCTTCGGCCTCTTTCTGGCTGCGCCACTGCCGTGGATGGCACCGAAAGCATGTAAAGAACTGCAAACGACACAGTGCAATATTGACTTCCCCAACTTCAAAAGTTAGACTACAATCTGTCAGTTGAAACGAGTTTAGCAGGATGTAGAAGAGTGTGTCACTTCGAAGATATCCTTGTGTCGCTTCCTAGCTGCTGTACGGAGAACTGGATTTGCCGGGTGCGATAGTGGTCGAAAAATTCCGGTATTAAATTTACTAGATACATGAAGTTATCGATTATTGCGCAGAAACCACTGAAGATTCTTCCACTGTCCTACACAGTGAGTGGCAACATTGTTGGATCCCCCTGTATCTCTCACTGTCTTTCCTACTTCATTCCCCCTCTCTTTAGCTCTTGCTTTCTGTTTCTTTTTTTCTATATTCGTTAAAAGACAAATATATAGTTGAATGCATTCTTCTTTGGATATTGAAACACTTTTGCATTTTTAGTATCAGGACATATTCATTTTCGATTGGTTGTGGCTTAATTTTTCTAATTTTCTATGTGCAATAAAGTTCATAGCAGAATAAAATTTCGTGATCATATTCATGTTTATCTCTGTGAGAAAAAAAAAACGAACCAACTGTGTGGTCAACTAGAGGCCCTCTATTTATAAGAGCAATATTTTTATAGTCTGCTACAAATCAGTTGCAAGGTAATTCCAGGCAAAAGATTCCCACAAAAGTTACATCACCGTTGGTTATTGTCATCAACTTAAGTGTTACGTATGTTGTCCGTGTTCTTTCGCTGTCATCACAAACATTAGACATGTTGCACCTGTTTTCTTTCGATCCTTCTGAAAGACAACCCCGGATGTATTACTTGAATTTTTTTACATAGCCTTTACTCTTTTTGCCAAAACTTTTACTGGCCAGATATATTTGGTATATTTTTACTGCCTTGATACTCTCTTTTTAGTGTTGAGCCACTGTCGAAAATACACTGCAGCGAATTGCTTTACTTTGCCGTTTCAGCTATATTCGAGTTTGTTTCAAATCACCGCCGTCTTGCTCGCAACCAACAAGTCGATTGTTATTTGGTTAGCGCGATGCCATTCGGATGACTGCTCATGCCCACTGCTCAGACATGTACCTGCAAAGCAATTCTGCAGACGGGATTTCGAAGCTAGTAATATTTTCGTTTTATTTCATTTTTTTGCTTTACGTGTTTGTCTCAGACACAGGGTCCATATCGCGTTGGTTGAAAGCAGGGGCGGATCCAGCCAGCAAGTTTAAGGAGGGCGATTTCAGTAATATTTGGTAGTCAAGTCTCATAAGGGCTTCGCTACTGTAAGAGAGATGAAGTATACTTCATAAAACTGCTGTGACAAAACAATGGACAACAAAATGGCCTTATATCGCGAATATTGTTTCCCGAATTGCACAAAATCATGGTATATAAAGTTACTTTTTTAGGTTATCCGCCCCTGGTTGAAAGAACACAAGCATACAGAAATGCGTATACACAATGCTTCACAGGGTAGGAGTTAGTTGGCAGTCGTAGTCGATACTGAAGAGGAACGAACACTGAAAAAAGACACCAGCAACTACAGCATTCGATAGGTCATCACCATGCAGAAGCGCTACTTAAAATGGGAGAAAAACGGAAATTTGTAGAAAGCACCAGGCAAATGAAGTGAGTGAATAAAAAGTCAGTCCTCGAAGCAGACAAGTGTTGGGATGCGCGTAGGCGCAGGTTCGCAAGAACATTTGTTTCTGAAATGCAAAGTAAGATTACAAACAAGTCTATTTCAATTTGACTAACAATGGCAATTTCGTTGTTACCAGCTGCGTAACATTGAGTCATTTCAACCACAAAAGTTACATCACCGTTGGTTATTGTGATGACCTCGAGAGGTCAATGACCTTGTACAACTAAAATGTCCCATTTAGTGCTAATTTTTATAACACCATCTTCAGTAATTTAGCATAAACCATGTCAAACAGCATATCAACTGAACGATCTGAATGCGTAGAGTACATATAAACAACAAATACCACGCTTCTATGTAATACTAAGCTGTTAGTGCAACAAAACAGACACATTTGTTACGAACACGACAGTTACAAACTTCCTGCGTTTGGCGTACATCATAATAAATTACAACAATTTCACCAATTTTATCCAAAAATAAAATAACAAAACATTTGTAATTTGGTTCTAAGCCATTGTTTAACTGAAACAGATAAATTTGTGAAAATTACATCAACTGCATCATGATACTACAAGCAAAGTTGGTAGCTCAGGTCCCACGAGAGGGTGGTGCACCCGGTGCGCCGCACCGGGTCCCATTAGAGTCTAGGAGGGCCATGAACCTCAAAAGCCAAAATTAAAATGAATGGGTAAATATGCACAAAGTTTTTGTTGTTATAGCTTTATTTATACGACCTTGTGCAAATTTATTGAATAAAGTTGTTGTTCAGGTCGATATATAATGTATCACTATTTTTTTGGTGTGCAGCTGGGAATGTCTCAATTGCTGCAGTTTTATTGTTAGCCCAATGTACTAAGCACTGCATAACGAGTCGGAACCGTCGAAAAATATGTTTCACCATGTCACATAGGACTTTAATCAGCTCAACAGTGTTGTAGAAGCCAGTTCCTTTTGTTGTACATATTTAAGAGCAGGGGTGGATATTATCGTCTTAAGCCCCTTTTTTCCCGAGATGCTGTGGAGCCCCTCTTTGACAGTGTCGCACTTAGTTTTTGCATTGTTTTGTAAGCTGATGAACCGCTCTAGAACCACATTTGAAAAGCTCTGAAGCAAGTCATATGCTTTTCAGAATAAGCAAAATGTATGTGCAAATGTGCCCAGGAGGGCCTCTCGACGATGTGTAGATAAAGAACAATTTAAAATAAAATGATTTCAAACAATTTACGAGGTGAAAATTACTTCCACGCAGAAAAAAATTCCCAGACAAAAATACAAAATCAACTTGATTTCAGCAATAAAGTTTTTGTACAGCAATTGCAAAATATAAGGTCCCCTTTTTTAATATAATGCATAAGGGCTGAAGGCCCCACATGAAATATCACAAATTGTGCAGTGATTTGAACCCATTTTCTGAGATTTTGTCACGGCCCACAAAATTCTAATATTCACCGTTGGTAGAGAGTCGAACATATTGAAATTTCTGTGATTTTTAATGGCAGATATCACACCTAGGAAGCGTAGTCGCATTATTACGCTTTCGGGAAAACAAACAGCCATTGCAAATTGCAAAAGGTATGCAAGGAAGACGAGACTTGATTTACAGAAGAATTTGATACATGCTGGAGTTCACATAAGCTCAAGTATAGTGCGACGTCACCTACTAGAGGCTGGTAGAAATATTAAGAAACCGCTTAAAGCAGCTTCTTACTCAAAATTGAAAACAAAAAATTAGAATTAGCAAAAAGCATAAAGATTGGACTGGAGAAGACTAGAAGGAAGTGTTGTTTTCAGCAGATAGTCATTTTTGTTCAGGGGAAACACAGCAGAGTTTTCAGGATCAGGAAAGGTGAGCACGGAGCAGTTAAGTCCTGCCTATTCAATGAGGTAATAAAGCACCCGCAAAATAAGATGTTCTGGGAAATTTTAGCGTTTGTGAAGTAGATTCACTTATGCTAATTGGGTATATGATGAATTAAACAAACACATTGATGTACTTGAAATAAAAGACATTCTAGATATGTGAAGGGCATGGTGGAGGAAAACTCCGACAGAATTATTCCCCGTGTCATTCATTTAAAAAAGTGAAGACGGTTTTCAGGAAACAGAAATTAAGTGTGTTAGATTCGCCTGGAAACTCGCCAGATCTTAACCCCATCAAGAATTTATTCTTTGATCAGTAACAAAATCTCGGTTACAAAATTTGTATTGGATGCACCACTATGATCAAGCTAATAGATGCCAGAGATAATCGGATAGTGTTTTTTTACCACCCAATCCTATCCTTGTTTTTAAAAAATAATATTCTTATCCGATTCTTGTTGTGGTTCAAATCGTACTGTCCGTAACCGAAAACTATCCACAAATGTGTCTTTAATAATGCATAGATAGACTCAGAATGGAATAAAAGACTGAAAAGATGCTACCGAAGATAATAAATAAATCATTGTGCAATGCGCAACTTTCTCCAAGAGGTCAAAAGTGACCAAACATTTGTTTCACAACCTGAATCTTCAAAATATCTAATAAAACGTTTCAGATCGACTATCCTTATCCATATCCGGTTCCAGATTAAAACCAAGTTTTGGACATACGTATCCGATTGAAAGCTTACTATCATGCCGGATATCCAACGACAAACCGGATAGTGATAATCTTTGACTGAAGCCATTATTCCAATGCGGTATCGGGACAGTAAATCAAAGAATATTGTCAAAACTGGTAGAATCCATGCCAAGCGAGTAACAAAATTCTTGTGCTTCTATTACTGTATTAGGTTTACAAATTATTAATTTTGCTTTGCAAGTGAGATTTGCTATAGCCTACTATTAAATGTTAAATTTAATGTATGGTTGTGAAATTCGCAAAGCAACTATGTTATGTGGATTCTTTGAGATTAGCCTGCGACTTTTTAAAATCAACTAATAACACTGGTAAATGGTTATAATGTAAATTTATATCATTTTCTAGTCACAGTATTGAAAAAGTAATGAAGCTCTTAGTCAGTTATGATTTATAAAGGAGGCCCAAAACAGGTCTCGCACCAGTACACTGTCTTCCTCTCAAGAGCTCTGGAGTGGCTGGGATTATTTGAAGTCAGTGTCGGCAGCATACATAGCAAACAAATATCCCTTCAATATTATACGAAATCTATATTAGATTCGGGCTAAGCTTGAGTACCAGAGTCGCCACTTATTTGAAGCATGTCACACAGGCCCGTAGCCATGGGGAGGCCTTCAGGGGCAGTGCCCCCCACATTTTTTGTGTTCCCCCAAATTTTGATGAGCCCAGGAAAATTTGCTTTAAACATATAATAAAAACAAACCTTGCCTCCCAAACAATGTATTGTACCCCCCCAAACCTTAAAACCTGGCTACGGGTCTGATGACACATGGGATAACAAATCATTAGAAGCACACTGAAATGCAACAACACTACACAAAAGCACTTTTTGTTTGGCTTATTGGTAATAGTATTACGATATTTAGCGACATTTAGTGCTAAATGGTATGTTTTCGTCATCCAAGGTCATTGACCTCTCAAGGTCATCACGGGTCAAATCCAAGTTGTCTCCACATCTGAAAATAAACTGTATATAGATTGACTGTAGAAAATTTCATGCTTTTATCACATTTTGCATAAATCTTTTAGTTTTAATGAGCTTAAAGGTTGTACTATTAGGGCTCCGGTTGTTCGGGGTTTATATTGCCCCTCCTCTCAAAATCTGATGAAAAGGCTTTGCATGAAATCACGGTAAATAGTCAGGGCTAGCTTAATCCTTTTTCTCGTATCGTTGGTTCCTCAGATCGCCCAACTGCACATCAAAACATCACCTGACACATAGGCACTGGCGACGAAGATTTCACTGGGGCGACTATATCTCAGTGGTAGGCTACAGTGTCCGCCTCTCAATTGGAAGACTGTGTGCAGGGGTGTAGTGCTGAAAAAAGAGGTGTGGGAACGTTTATTCATTTATGCTGCTCCAGGCGCTACACGTAGGATTTGAAATCAAAAATCTAAACCTTCAAGTAACGTTACTATGTGCTAAAAGGTGTGGGAACGCGTTCCCACCCCACTACACCCCTGGTTGTGTGTCCGATTCAGCGACACTGAGTGAATCGCCGTAACGCTCCTTGGGCAAGATCGTTCGCCTCAACTGCCCCGGTGAGAAGCATATTTCAGGCGTTGGCATGCCGCTAATTGCCGTCACCAAAATTATTTAAAAAAACATTTATTGGCACATCTCATGCTACTTTTTAATGTTCAGTGCGATATTTTCAATAAGTACCGTATTGAACTTATTGAAACCCGCTTTAAGAACGTCAATTTCCGACACCATACATGACGTAATGGTGTTGGAAATTGACCTTCTTGAAGCGGGGTAGCGAAGTTGGTGTGTTTGCGTGGGTAACTTTGAGCTCAGATTGTCGGTTTGAATTGCAAATACAGTGAATCAGAGCCAGCCGACAGACAACGAGAGTTTCGTAAAAGTCTCCTTTGTTCAACAGAATGCTTAACATTTACAGTCATACAAAAATTCATTTCAGCAAGATAAGCTTAGAAAAGCTGTTGTTCTCGTTTTGAAAAATTTGAGGCAAGTGAGAGCCTAAGTCTGAAAACCTAACGCAAGGGTAAACGATATGTTCAGATATGATTGTGATGAAAGCTTTACTAAAAAGGGCGTTAATCGAATGGTTGTACAACTTGGCAAGGCTTTACTGCATAAAGTTGTTCAACGTAATTACCGTCGTACGTAAGACGTTGTAGTCACTGCTGAGCATCCAAAAGGCTAATCTTTTAGTCTAACCTGGCATTGTTTGGTAAAACAGTTTTCGAAATAGACGTCTGTTGGTAACCAGTCCCTGTCGCCAGCCGCCCCGGGGGCTTTGGTGGGCTTAGCCCCCCAAACAAAGCTACAAGACCCCAATGTGGAATGTGAAACACTATAAATCAGTGGATCTTTTGTCAAGTTCTAGATTGTCAATCACCGCCCTGCACAAACGTAAAGTCCTCCAATTGAAGACCTTCTGGCGATGGTTGTGTTGGTAACAAACAAAGGCAAACACTATGCACGTGTATTTGGAAGAGGTCCAACCCAACAGCTAGACCAGTGGTTCCTAGGTTAGATCGACCCCTAGGGTTCGACGGAGCCGTTTCAGGGGTTCGACGAAGGTCATCTGAAGCATGTAACCCATTTTTACTTTCTGTTATAATGGTCAAAAATAGGGTTCCACAAAAGCTCGGAAAACATGAGTGTGTTTGTAAAGTTTTAAGAACCACTGAGCTACACCAAGTGCGCAAGTCACGATGAAGACCGCAATATAGCACTTTTTAACCATAGCCGGTTTTAAACCTGTTTAAAATATTTTTTCAAAATGGGTCCCCGCACCTATAGAGGGCTCGGCGCAAATGCCGACAGGGTTAACGTTTGAAGCCCTTTATACATTCTAAGACAGCGGTTTTCAACCTGGGGTCGCTACCCCCGTGGGGGTCGTTTGCCATTTTCCTATGGGTCGCGAGCGCTTCTGATGAAAATATTTATAATTACTTCTATATTTTATATTTCGTACATGGAACCACTTTTTGTCGTAGCCAAAATAATAGGCTCACCTGGCAAAAATGATAGCCTACTTTTTCATTCAAAATTGTTTTAAGTGTGATTATGACCATTACAGTACTGTTGTGTTTGGCAACGCACGATTAACTTTGTGACGTAAGAATGTGCTGTGTATGAAAAACCGCATAACTTGGGAGTTATTTTAGATTTCAATCAGTTGTGCTGTGGAGTGATTTGTATACGGCACGGGTCTCTCTCCCTGATGTTGCCATATGCATGAATTTAATGAGTTATTGTTCAATATATTGATATCGTACGTTATTTCTTAGTCATTGTGATTTTTTATTGTGCAAATTGCAGGCGCACGGTGTGCAGAAGACCTACTGGGAATACAATTGGCCTGGAGAGGGATGGCCCCCGCCAGGTGTCACTGCCCAAGAAACGCTGCTGGAAATGGATGAAACATCAATGAAAATTGCACTCAAGTGGTGCAGAAATCCTTAAGGTAGCGCTAGCGTCCCTACGACCCTAAAAGCGTTATGGGTCTTAAAAAATTGCAAAGAGAGCTGCATTTCATATGCCTGACCGGAAATTTTTGGAAGGGGGTCGTTAGGTTAAATTGGGTTGCAAAATGTGTCGCTGTGTGAAAAAGGTTGAAAAACACTATTCCAAGAGGATTAAACCACTACTGAAACGTGAAGTGAACAATAAAACATTCTTTACATCACTGAGATCATTTTATCAGATTTATTATCATAGCCTTCCAGGGCCGGCGCCAGAAAAAATATGTTAGGGGGCACAAGCACTGAAGTGAGGGGGCACTGGATATGATCACCAAGTTCTACCTTTCCACATCAAAATCGTCCTATTTATTACTGACTTCTAGTTTTCCACAGGCAATCTACGTTTATTACTGAAAATAGTAGAAAGCGAATCATGCAAACGAAGTGTTTGTCTAAATGAAACCAATGGTACTGAAACTGAAAAAGAAAGCTTTACAACGTTGTAATTTGACTTAAAATAACTGCAGTCTGTGTAACGATGGGTGCGTCCCCGGAGGGAGACACGGCACGTTTTTTACCTAACAAATTATGGTTTTATTGTGTTCCTTTGTTAGGCTACGGATCGTATTCACGGGTTATGGACCCGCTTGACGACCCCGAATTCCGACTTAATTTACTTTCTAATTATGATGCTCAACCAAATTTAGGGAACGTGCTATCACCAAGCATTTAATTTATTTATTGGTACCTTTTCTTGCACACGCAATAGCGAGATAAATCATAGAAATAGAACATAACACTTACCGTCTCTGGAATATTCCGAGAAGGTCGTTCCTCTCAACACAACGTTAACCCATAATTATTTTATCTAGTTTGTTAGTCAATAATTCTTGCATTTGTTTGACTTAAGTCTCGTAATCATCTACCATCGAAGAGCGGTGAACTCAGTAAAAAGGGCCTTTAACTTAATTGCTCACAGTTAATACGTATGTTTCAGAGTTCGCTGAATAGGCACTGTCATATCTACTAACTGTCAGCATAGGTAGTTAGGTTGCGCAATAATTCTTTATCCTAACGATATTTTTGCCAGGCCACTGGCACTGGACCGTTGCTACAAAAGGGCGTGCCGCTCTATCTAGTCGATGGCTTCTTTGCTAGGCCACTGGCACTAGACTAGGATTTGCCAGATGCCACATAGTTCATCTAGCTGCTAAATGGCACGGCACTGTCTAGCAGCTTCTAGGTTTCATTGCCGAATGACACGGCACTGTCCGGTAATTGAGTTTATTTCCGCTTTTCAGCCATATTTATAGTTGGTAGGTGTTTTTCTTTAAATGCTCTGCTGGAGCTTCCGTTAACGCACTTTCTCCGAGATATCTGATTGGCTGTTCCGCATGAGTGATTTTTATGATTGGTCCTTTTTATTCTTTCTGGAACCTTCTTTCCGTTCCTTGCACTTGACAGTTATTCTCTTTAATATCTTTGGTCATGTTCCGTTGAAGTCTTTCCTGCCACATGCGTTTTCCTGTCACATGCATTTCAGTACGCGTGATTTTCCCATTCGGCAAAAGGGTGCAACGAGCTACCGATTTGAGCGACTTTTTGTGCCCGAACAAGCTGTTCATTCTTCAGTGCATTTCGCTGTCTTGTAACCTAAGTCCAACTTTATTCGTCTGATTGAAATAATTATTCTTATTCAACGTTTCTTGTATAAAGATTTGTAGAGGCAAAACTTGACTGCAATATCTGCGGGCAGTAGCACTAAATCTTTGCAGGACTTTGTCTTTCCATTCTCCGCTCAGCATTTGAGCTAAATCTCGTTCAAAAGCTAGTTGAACAACCTGAGCTTTACGTGAATGGACTATTGCCCGCCTGTTCTCCCTGAAAATGTTTTTAAGGGCTGAGAACGAGTTTTCACACATAGCAGTTGAGGCTCCTAATGTCACAGAAAACTTGAGGGCATGCAGTACAGAGGGCATAGCCTTAAGGACGCCGTGATGTTCTGATATGAGTCTTGATGCGGTCATCTTGCCATTGCCACCTGTAACAGTTGCAAATACTGCTTTGCTACGCTGCATTCGGTGTCCGTAGAGTTTGTCAAATCTAACAAAGGCTAAATCGCTTTTGGGTCTAAGAACGTGTCGCTTTTTGGATCCAGAGAGACAAGTGCCCTTGCTAGCTTAGGGTTGTGCTCGTTGAAGCGAGCACTCATTTCGCGCAAAATGTGATCCAATACGCTGTAATATAATCTTCGTAATTCGACGTTATTAACTGCGTTGACGCCAGTTGTCTCATAAACAATGCAGTCAGTCAGCCGTGTACTTGCAAATCGCTGTCGTTTTGCTGGAACATCAGGTGCTAAACGGCGTTGAGCTTATGTAGCCTACTGAGCACTTGGGCATCACACGAACTGCTGGTTGCTAAGGCGAGTAGTCGCTCCGTTACCACCTTCGTATCTTAATAAAAAAGCGAAGAACTATGGAAATGTTCTCCACACCGGTAGGATCTCGGGTGCCGTCAACTTTTAAGGTAAACTACGATTCTCCTACCTCTTGCACAATCGCTTCTTCTACAATACTGCTCATGGGCTTCTGAGAAGTGAGAGGGCATATTCTGAGAGGTGAGGGGAACTACCCCTTGGTACCTCCCGGAGCGCCAACCAGGCCCGTAACCAGGTTTTAAGGTTTGGGGGGGCAAAATACATTTTTTGGGGGTACTATTTTTGTTTTATTATATGTTTTAAACAAATTATTTGATTACTTTTCAGCGATTAACTGGGTAGCATATTGCCAGTTGTCTGTTTTCAGTCTGATCACGTGAGATTTTTTATTGTATGCTTGATGTGCCGTGGGTAGCCAAGCAGGGGAAGAAGACTCCGGTGTCTTCCTCAAATTTTCAAAAACAATGACTCTTTTCAGAAAAAGGAATTCACACAAAACTAGGACATTTTTTTAGTTATGCGCTTTTCTCCAGAAACAAAGAAAACCAACGTGATAAAATTTCTGCATATGCTTCAAGATATTTTTCTGACTACGCGCCAGTGCTTGATGCCTGTTTCCCGCAATTGATTCAGTACAAACTTTGTTTGATGTTTTCCTGACGCATTCAATATTTTGACATAAACAACAAAACTAAACCAATTTTCTTCGTATCAGTGTTGACAGACACTGGTACGTAACTTACGAAAGAAACTCCGTCTAATTTCTCACATTGGTCACAACAATGCACGTGTTTATATATAATAAATGCACACGTTCTATTGGTCACTGAAACAATCATTCGCATTAACAGCTGGAAGTCGAACCATGTTCTCAAGAATGTAGACGTTTTACATTTTTTATCAAAACTCGCAGTTTTTAAAACGTCTCTTGGTACAACGAAAAAAAACATGAATGAACCAAGAAAATAAATTTTAGTACCAACTGCCAAAAATACTGCAGTTCTGACACCTGCTACATAACCTAATAGATGAATAATATGCATGGAGGCACAGGCAGTGTCAATTTAAGAGAATACTTTAAACATGCAGTCTTCGAGTTTTGGTCGAAAATTCAGAAATGATATCTTCATTTGCCACAGCAATTGTTTCGTTTTTTCAAAACCTAGCAAAACTAACTGACATTTGCGTTCGTGCGTCATGCACCTGCGATAAGGTGTGAGTATCCTCACCACACTGGTGAAGCTTGCTTCGCATGTGGCTGTCGAAACTCCTACAGTTAAGCCCGCGCTCAGCAGCAAGTATATGGTGGGAAAAGCTTCTTTATACTTCCAAATCCATTTCAAAAACTGGTCTAAATTCTTACGGGTGTTTTCATTCAAAAGCACATCAGGAAGCTTTGATGAGACAATGCTTTTCACAATAGTAGTTTCAGCATCGAGAAGATCTTTACTGATACTGTTGGTAGTTGAATTGACTAAAGAGCAAAGAGGTTGTAGTTCTTCCTTGTCGAGAAAGCTTTTCGATGCTGGTAAAAGAGCACACAAAGATTTGACGAGAGACATATTAAACTCCCAAAAGCGGTGGCTGAATTCGCTCTGAATAGTATCAATTATTTCAAAATAAAATGCTTTCAAATTCAAACTCTCACTTTCATTGTGAATTCCGAGGTTGTCTATTATGACGTCCTCCTTGAATCGAGATGAAACTGACTTTTTGCGCTGGCTTGGAGGGTGGGATTACTGTACTGGAAGCTGTTGCAGTATTTTTTCCAACTCTGCATCGTTTCTTAGTTTTCCAATCTCTGTGATAGTAGAGCCAGTGGTGTGTTTAAGGGAAGGCGAGCGAGGCACTTGCCTCGGGTCCCCCATCCCCCCCTTGAGGTGTTACGCGCATAAAATTTTCCTTATTTTCGGTGAAAAACGTATTATCTACTCATATAATGTGCTACAAAGCAGATCGTAAGCAAGGACTCTGCTTTCAAAGGCCCCCCAAGAGAAAATGTAACGTGCAGGTACTTTGCTTTCCAAGGGGCCCCCAACAACAACTGCAATTTGAAGGTAATCTGCTTTCAAAGTGCCCCCAACAGCACTGAAATGCGCAACAGCACTGAAACCTTCAAAGTGCCCCCAACAGCACTGAAATGCGTAAGTACTCTACTTCACTGAGAGGGTCCCTGAAAGAAACTGTAGTGTGTAAGTACTCTGCTTACAAAGGGGCCCCCAACAGCAACTGTAATGTGTAAGCACCTTGCTTTCACAGGGGCCCCCAACAGCAATTGTAATATGCAAGTACCTTTCTTTCAAAAGGGCCACCAACAGCAAATGTGATGCAAAATTCCTTGCTTTCAAAGGGGTCACCAACAGCAACGGTAATGTGCAAGCACTATGTTTTCAAAGGGGCCTCAAGTAGCAATTGTAATGTGTAAGAACCATGCTTTCAAAGAGGCCCCCAACAGCAACTGCAATGTAAAATTCCTTGCTTTTAAAGAGGCTGCCAACAGTAATTGTAATGTGTAAGTATTTTGCTTTCAAACGGCCCCCAACAGCAATTGCAATGTGTAAGGACCTTGCTTTGAAAGTGGCCCCCAACAGCAACTGTGATATGCAAGTACTATGCTTACAAAGGGGCCCAAACAGCAACTTCAATGTGAAAGTACCTTGCTTTCAAAGGGACCCCTAACAGTATTTGTAATGTGTAAGTAATATACTTTCAAAGGGGCCCCACCACCATCTCCAATGTGCAAATAAAGAAAAGCTTCAAAGCAACTTTATACCTAAACAAATTGTGGGTTAAAATTTCTTCCAAAAAGTTCTGAAAAGACCCTATCAAATAAGAGCAAATATTTATACCAAATGATATCTTTTTACACTTAATGATAATTTTTCATACCAAATGATGATTTTTAGAGATTGAAGTATTTGTTTTATTGATAATTTTATGAAAATGCTACAGTTGAACAGAAAGTATCCAAGTGGAGCAGCAAAAAGGAGGAGAGTGCAGCTTCAAGTACCCAAGTTGTTAACAGTAGCTATGTCTGTCTAGTGCATAATGAGATGTGTCATACACAAAACTCAAGTTTTGTAAAAATGAAGTTGATAAATACAGTACATGCTTTAGAACAGGGGTGGGCAATTAATTTGACTCGTGGGCCACTTTGAGAAGGCCGCGTTTAGCAGAGGGCCGTCCTTTCTGATGCAGTGTTTCTCAACCGTTTTCGGTTCGTGGCCCCCTTTTGTATTTTCACACAACCTGCGACACCCTTCCTGCTGTTTTTTCAATACATACGATATTATAACCATTATGATCACCACAAATGGCATTTCCAGAAAAATACA
>JGI24159J19872_10007299_pt1 | contig 14480 bp, 10 predicted proteins | sample Ectturendosymbi4_FD_19872 | JGI IMG/M metagenome (IMG submission 19872) | reverse complement strand
GCGTTGATAGCACTTTGTTGAGTGAACTGACCGAGAGCAACTTCCAGGAAAAACAATGGAATGCCGGCAACAGCGGCGCTCAAGAAGTACGGGATGAGAAACGCACCTGCAAGAGTCGTGAGGTTCTCAGCACTGTACAGATATTCTGGTTAAATATAGGGTAAGTCTGCAACAGACTGTGTACACACAATAGACTGATGATTTTGTTACTTCATATCTGAGCTGTTTCTCCAAACGTGTACAGCAGTAAAAATGTCTAATTTTTACTTGTTGCTGAATTTGTATGAAGCACTTATAGGCATTGAACTGCGCAAAACACAAAACAAGAATATATCAAAAACTTTATTAAACCCCAACCGTTATTTATCTCCAAAACACAAGCAGAGTTTAGTTTGGCAAATACATTCTAAAAATCTTAATGTTAACACATAGGCATTTAGCGCATACATTTCTTTATTATATAGTATAAAGTTTTCAAATTTGCTATAATTGTTTGAGAAGTTTCGAACCTCCACCATTTTTGTAGCAGAGATAAGGAAATCGCCAAACGTTTCCCAAACCTACAGAATATCCGATCATCGCCAGAACAAACTCTCCTTTTTTGCCCCAAGACTCTCGTCTGAAAAAAATTTATACATCAGTCCCTGACAGCAGCGCATCATGACACAGCGTTTGAGGGAGCAGTCATGAAAGCGGCCTGAGATATGTTATATCATTTCATTAAATATGTTGCATGTCAGAGAACTAGAAGTCGCGAAAAGAGTGCGTATACCGAGACAAATTCAACTATTGTTTAGTGGGACAACTTTTCCAAAGTAAGCCCTTGGACTCTTCACAGTTAATCGAGACAACAAATAAGGGTGGGCAAGCCACATAGAGAGGAAATCGCTGTCTTGCTGATAAAACAGAGAAACAAAAACGTCCAGAACATTTGTTTGAAATCAACGATTGCTGTGTGACCAAACACGGTTTTTCCAAACCGTCCCTAGACGTACAAGCACAGGGAGTTTTAAGAGAGCACAGCAGCATATAAAAGCAAACTGACTGCATAGATCAACGATAAACATCAAAGCAAGCGGTCCATAATGGTCTTTTTTAGATTTAGTTACTTTATTAATTTGCGAATATATCTTAGTTTGGGTGACGGCAATTGGCGGCAGGTCGAAGCCTGAAATTTGCTTCTTGCCGGGAGGGTGAGGTGAATGCTCTTACTCAAGGAGCGCTACGGCGATTCACTCTGTGGTAGTGGTCGAACACCCAACCTTCCGATTGAGAAGCGGACGCTCTGCTACTGTACTATTGCCGCCGTTATCTGTTGATTTAATCAATACGTCATTGAAATCATCAGACAGCAATGTAGAGAAATTGAATGAAAACTAGAAGTCAAATATTGCATATTAGAAAACTGCTGATCTTGCAAGATCGATATATTCGCAACTTCCCTTATTGGTGTGCTGTTACTTATTGGGCAAGCGTTGTATATGCAAGTACGCATAATACGTTTAGCAAACATGTAAAATTATCCATCAGGTAAAAAATACTGCATATCTGCAAATGTAACAGCAAAAAATGTTTTCAAAATCGGTCCAAAGAAACTTTGCAGGCATGTTGGATCCACAAGAAAAAAGTAATATTAGTGAGCTTTGTCTATAGACCACTGCGAAACTCTAAAATTGTTTTGCAGAATAATAAAAGCCCTAACAGTATTTTTGTGCTGAAAGGTAAGCTGCAGTATAGATCTAAGTGCCTGCAACACATAATTTAACAAAAACGTCATTGTTTTCCTTTTTTACGCTCATGTCTTCTAACACGAAACACATTTTTACCTTACTCTAGGATTTTCGTCGTCAATCTTGCTGCGCTGTTCTAGTCGCGTAAGTGGATGGCTGTTCTTTTCATCCATCTTGAGTTTACCATGTGGATTTCAACGATCAATAGCAGCAAAACCAAGTTTCTGGTATAGAAATACAATATAAATGCTTTGCGCCTCTTCGCTAAAGAAGTCAGTGAAATAGCGGCCTTTCGTATCATTAACGACGGTGAAGTCGTCACTATAGCAAAGAAAAAAGAAGCTCGAATGACCCATAGCGTACACAAGAGTGTATAGCTCTCGTGGACACTAGCGGTAATGCGAAACAACAACTTTAAGACCTTATTCAAGGTTGTGGTTTAAGGGTTGCCATCTCCTTATCCACACACCTTTGACTGCCGTTTTGAAAAGAGCTGATGCGAAGCGCCGATGGTGACAAGGTTACGTGTTGCTTTAATATGAGCTTATGACATCAAGGTTGCAAAATGTCTGACTAATGATACTGTCCACGATTAAATTACAAAACACTTCCTGTTGTTTTCCAGCTTCATCAGTTTGCACACATTCGTTAAGAGAACCAATCGCATTATCTCATAAACGCTTTCAAATATAATATATATGATGTGTGTGTATATCTTACAGTCACATTTTTATTTGCGGATTATGTGTTATAACGCATGGGGGGTTGTTGATTTTAATCACTCATTGTCATTGCATTAAGGAATAAAAATGCACTTCCTAAACATCTAACTTATGTTGTTTCTTTGGTCATACTTTTAAACGACAAAAAATCTAAACGTTGTCATGATGAACAGAAAGTTATTTGAAAGAGGAAAACTGTTTTATTCTCTTTCGCAACACTCTTGATAGCACTGGGCAAAAAATTCTCTATACGTTGATTTATTCAATTATTTTGTGAATGTTTTGCCAAGCATTAATCCATTTAAACCAGGGTTCTCAACGTTTGCCTCAATATAGCGTACTCGGGGGATATTGAGATTAGGTGTTGAGGGTATTCAACAGTGTATTAAAACTCCATCATTACATTCGTTCTAGCGATCTAACAACATTTTACCACATGAAGAAAAAGACTGGTGCTGATAAATGTGAAGGCAGCTTCCGCATTGACCTTTTTCCTCACTACTCTGGTAAATACTTCTTTGCCAGTTATGTTTCATTTCTTACCATTTTTGTAATTAAACTTTGTTGAAAAGGGGTATCCACATTGGGGGGAATTTGACTAGAGACATTGAGGCGTTAAAGCCTTAAGGACCACTGATTTTAACTGTGTTGCATTTTGATGGCATGTTGAAAATTAGCCTTAAAAGAAGTACTGTATTTCTTAAATCACTTAAAGCACAGTACCTCACTGAATGATGGCTCAATTTGAACGAGAACCAAAACACTTGAAAACAATCAATTAATGTTGGTATATCATGGGTATTGACAGACATTCACATTGTTCTTTTTAGGTTTATTTAAGAATGGTAAAAGTAATCTATTTGATAATTCCTGATTAATCTGTAGTGACTACTATTACTCACGTAAAATCACGAAGCCTAATTTTTTCTAAGCCATTGTTGAGTTTTCCAACCACAATTCCGAAAGTCTGTCTATAACTCAAGTGGTAAAGCTAACTTCCGCTGTATTTGTTGGTGGGAAAAATTAAAAGCGAGAACTTTAAGTTGCTTCGATTCAACCTTTAGCAACAACTCCCTGAGATTATGTACGAAAATACAAGTTCTTCACAAGACCTTTCAAAAGGCAAAGTGAGGTACCTGAAAACAAAACTTTTGTAAGGGGAAACAAACTGAAAAAATTAAAGTTTCATATGTTTCGACTGGGAATAACGTGCGCAAGACACCTCCGCGTCATATTTAACCACGATCAGCAAAATTTCATATTTCTCCAGACGTAAAAAACTAGCTTCGATTCAGGACCAAAATTAAAAAAAAAGCAGCGTTAAAATTGGGCTAAACAAAGGTTCCTGCTCGTGTTCAAAAGGAATACTATTCTCGCATTTTAATGCCATTTGCTTGTGCTCTGTGAATAAGACACGTTTTCTAGCCAGTGCTGTGAAATTAATGTGTGCGGTATAAAAGCGCTGGACTCAATGGCCTGTACACGATTATACATTACAAGGGATAGGTTAGGTCCTAACCGTTAGAAAATACAAAGTGTTCTTCAAAATACTAGAAGTTGAGATAAGAATACAACTCTTGAAAAGAAAAATTATATTTTTGCTCAGACTTCATGCAGAAGCTGTAAAATAACTATTTATAATTAAGGTTAAGTTTTCCGACATGCTCAATCTTTTTCGAGCTGAAAGGTATTTTACTTGAAATGACGTGAACATGTCGTTATTGTACTTTATTTAAAACGTTTCCTGCAATATTTCCAAAATGTTGCTGTTGCGTAATTTTTAATGCAAGCAGTCTACGTATCACTCTTTATTCAGACTACACGACTCGAGATATGGTGTTACTCTTTTACATACTGTAACATCCCAACAAATAATTTTTTTAATTGGTTATGTCCCTAACATAAGCTTATTATGATGTGCTACATAGGTAGCTAAGTTCACAGACATTAGAACAGATTTCAAGTGAACTAGTTGCTTACCTGTGAAAGAAAAACTTTTAAAATATAGTAAATAAACATCTGCATTTTACTGCAAGACGTGAAGTCAGTTGGTGAACTACGGAAAGAAGCCTATCTTCTAAACATGACTAACCTTGAAATGCTTTCCCAAATATTTTTAGAGAAAAACGCACGAGTCGCGAGTCATCAAAACTCTCGGCACCAGCTCTTGCAGGCGGCAACAACAATTAGACTAGTTGAACAACAAGTATAAGGAACAACAACGACAAACAACAGTAGGACATGTGTAGACATTTTGTGCTCTTTTTTGTGTCAGCACGAAGCCTATATCAATTAATTGCTTCTAAGTTTAGTTCGACAGTGCGACTGGAAGCAATCGATCATGCGGTGTGAGATCATGGAGACGAATTGATGTCAAGTCGCATACAGAGCGCAACTACAGTGCATCGCACTACAAGCCAATGTCTGTTGGCGATAACAACTGCTCGTGTGAACAACAAAAATACAGCTGTCGTCCTCTCTTAGACATAGTTGCCTATTGCGGACCATGCACTATCTCATGCGTTAGTCAAGTTGAGATACTGTACCCAGTGGTGTCAAGCCAGTGATTACTATAAAATGAAGACAATGGAATTGGCCATCCATTTTATAGTAATCACTGGCTAAACATACCGCCCAACCTGTGCCGTTGTGATGACACGACTGGCACACAACGATCGAAATTTATCACACTTTTGACTTATAGTCAATGGTTGGTTACCATTACAACCCTGGCACCCCATTTTTACAGATATTGGCTTGCCAATATCCTGGTTTATTGTAACAAGAAGGTCAAAAGAAAACACTCGGGTACTCCTGGGTACCCCTAGCTTTTTTATTAGAAGCCCTCAAGATTCCCCTGAACTGGTTGTGACATCAAAACGAACGACGAATAACTCCACCATGGGAATTACAGACCACTGCACGACTACTTGTCTAAGTGCTGGAAGGGTTTCAGTTTTGCTGCCATTTATTTTATCAGTCGCATCCGTATCCACAATGTCTTTGTCGAAAAGGAGATACCTTTTTATTCAGCTTCCTCTGTAATGAGCATCAATAAAATAAAGCTGCGCTCAAGGCTCACACCTTATTTGTGCTCAAGGCTCACTTGACATTTTAAAATCGGGTAGCCACTCTGGATTCGACACCTGATATTGATGTGAAGTTGACAATGTGCCAAGTTTCAGCAATAAATTGAAAATATCATATTAAAATGCTTTCAAATATTTTTCAAACCGCTTGACATAACGTACATACATTTTCTATACTGTTTTTCTCAGCTGGAGGGTGGATGTGGTTGCAGCTCAAGGAGCTCTGACCCCGAAGTGTGTTTCTTGTTCATAAACCGCATATATTTACAAGCAGTTTAATAACTCAGCCTGTGAGAAAACTTTACTTAAACGCGAGTATTTTCGAAATGCACTTTTTGCGCTAAACCAAAAAGAAGAAATTTTATANTATTGTTTTTATATCCCNTGATTTTACTTGTCCGGCCCACTTGAGATCAGACGGGTTCTAAACTGGCTCCTGCATAAAATGAGTTTAACATGTGTAAGTTAACAACATTATTGCACACGATATGATTGTGTTTGGCGAGTAAGTGCAAAGTCTCTTCGTGGATTATGTGACAAAACATCTGAAACGTAGATAAAGCCCGGAGTCACGAGATGTCAAAAGCTCGTTAGTTACTGCAATAAAAGACATCGTAATTCTAGAAGGAAAACCAAAAATAACTCAAGCCTTTTTTCGAGAAAGATCCTGAAGAATTGCTGCTAGAATTGAAGAATTGCTGATTTGATTTTAATGGACGAGTCGCATGCAGTAATAATAGCGACAACGCTAGTATGAAAAATGAAAAATAATGATTGTTCAACATTCTAAAGTCCTGGTACGGATGGTGCTCAAAAAGAAAAATACTTAAAAGCTTGTTTTTAAACGTGACTTGGCCAAATGGAACACTCTGAAAGTAAAACACGATCAAAACACTTTTTTTTTTTGGAAAAAAACTTTCTGGGAACTTTCATGTTTCGTACTGAATTTTAAGCCAGTGTCGGAAAATCAGTCCAAAAATCTGGGCACAAACATTGCATTTTACAAATGATAGGAAACTGCGTTGATTGTTTTTAGAAAAATTGTAACATTGCTGTTACGTGTGTGAGACTTTCTTTTTCAAATTTTTGAAACCTTATCTTTTCGATGTAAAGACAAATTTATAAAAGACTACATAGACAGAATGCAAATAAGAGTGGAAAAGATATAGAATTGAACGAAAAACGTATAGCACTAACTGGCCGTAAAATACATTATATATTTTTGTCATTACATTATTTTCCTCTTTTCAATTCAAAACATCCTGGAACAGTTTACCCCGAAAATGAATAAATTAAGTTCACCCATCCATGAAGAACTCGTTAGCTACTGCAAGAAAAGACATCGTAATTCTAGAAGGAAAACCAAAAATAACTCAAGCCTTTTTTCGAGAATGATCCTGAAGAATTGCTGCTAGAACCTCAATTCAAAGAGAAACGAAATTGCGCAACACTGATATTAAAAAATTTCAGTTCTTGCCCCCCATTAAAAAAATGCAAGCATAATGCAAACAGAATTAACTTCACTAAAAATGAATGACTGACACGGACCTAGAACAAGAATTGGAATGGCTATGTTTATACAAAAAGCCCCTTTCACCTGTGACAGATCAACTTAAAAAGTAAGGTCCATGTTTGGAAAAACACCAATAGGCATAAGAAAAGTCATTCATTCTTACAGCTGCATCAGGCTATGGTAGATTTCCAAAGGATTATTATCGCCAATTTTAAGTTACCTGATGTTATCAATTTTAACAAATTAATTACTGCTGTCAACGAAGAGAAATTCAATTGGGTACGTAGTTCATTCAATGCCCTTAGAAAGCTTAAGAAAATCGTTTTGCGCGAAACACCGTGCTTAATCGTATGAAAAAAAAATTGCCCAGAGTCTATTATGGGTATGTTCATAAAACTAGAGTGTTGCATGTGTTTCAACGAAGACCTATGGATGAATGCGGGAAAACGTGAGATACCTCCCACAGAAATTAAGCTAACACAGCATTCACTACACAAAGAAAAGAAACGTAAGCAGCCTCCTTCAGCAACAACATCAAAAGAACAATTACTTGCGGGTGCAACATTTAGCACAGTTATTACAAAGTCAGTTAGATAAAACTCGATCCCTCAGAAAAAACTTACAAAAATGCCGTACAGGGAAATGCTTTTAATGCAGAAAGCTTGGACCCAGTGTTTATCGTTCTAAAATACGAAGACACCAACATTCCTGGCAACGAATGTACAAGATACGTCTGACTTTGACCATATCATCAAAAATAGTAGGTGATTGCTGTACGCTTGAAAGGTTAATTCACTTAATTCACCTTGTCACTGTGAGCCTAGTACACGATTTTCCCCGGTGCAACTAGTGCACTGTTGCACATCTCTCTAATCTCTGAAGATTGCTCGCCATCTCCCCTTGGACTGTTCGACACCTCCCGAGGATTGCCATTTCCCCGAGGATTGTTAGGGCTGATTAATAGACTTGTTTGCCAACTCGCCATGAGTAGCTCGCCCCCCTACTGCGCTTTTCAAGAAAGTAATGATGTATTAATGATTTACTTGAAGTATTCCTGATTTCATAGCTCTTTTCAAGCACGATCGATTACAATCATGAATATATCGGAAATTCACCCATTTGACTAATACGTACGACAAGTTTATAGCTAAACACTTGGCTACTGTTGCGTAGTACAGTAACCAAAATGACCAGAATGAGTTATAATGATGGAGAAGTAGTAGTGAGGTCCACTATGGTAATAATATCCAAATGCGAAGTTACCTGGCGTTGTGCAATGATAGATGTATAGTGTGACCTTGAACTTCTGAACAAAATGTCATCTGAGTTCTGAATATTTGAATTAAGACTGACTACATCCCAAAGATTATTGTAACATTGCGATACGTTTGAGATTATAAAAATATCTTAGTGTGTTGTTGAAAATGCTTCCCTCTTGAAAATCTTGTAGGCGTGTATTCCTACGAAGCTTTATTCAGTTACACTTGAAGATGCCGAGAGATTATTATTGCCCTTCTTGCGTTTGTTCACGAGTGGCTCCCGGCAAAGCTCCGTTCAGTGAATTCTAGAACTTTTCATCTCGAGCACTTGAAGACAGTTCCTGGTTTGGTCTAGTGCATTGGTTCTTAACCGGGGAGGCGTCGAAAATTTCCAGGGGGGCACGAGTCCTTACGCGACCTACAACATGGAAAGTTTGATCATTAAATTTACCAACAAAGACATTTGTTTTCACAGCTTATTTCAAGGAAGGGGGCTTGAAACAAAGGACAATTTCTTAAGGGAGACGTGGTAGAAAAAAAGGTTAAAAACCACAGGTCTAGTGGTTGTCTAAAGGACTCCGTTTCAAAGGTACTGCCTGGCTTGTCCAGCTGACTTAGTNCCTGTAGGCTCAGCACAATATAAACAATTGCTATTTGTGACAGTGGTGTAGGAGCTAGGAGTGCAAAGGGCGCAAGCGCATCCCCAAAAGTTTTGATTTGTCGAAAACCCGGTCAAAATCCCTGAAAATTCGGGCACAGATGCTTTGACACCTTAGTTCTATTTGTGTGATCAATCAGACTGACTGATGAAAAACGTCGGAATTTGACTTTTTTTTTCTCCAAAAAAAATGTGACCTCCAAAAAAAACAAAAAAGGTCTTCATGTTTTTGTGAGATTTCGTAAAAGAACTTTTGCAAAGGGAAACTTTGCTGCACAAAAATTTTTCGGGCAAAAATCCTTCGCACTCCCAAACATTTGCCTGCTCCTGCACCTATGATCTGTGGACTCAACACAGAAAAAAACAATTACGACACTGCTTGACCCAAAGCCCTCAGTACGGAACGAGCACTTCAGAAAGGTCCTCTGAAGACTTACTGTACCTTTGGTTTTCAAGTTATGGTTAGCCCTATTTCAGGTTTTTTTTAAGGAAAATGTTACGTACCCAGTATGGACCTGTAGGGGCCCGATTGTCTGATTCTAGGGACCCAATTTTCTCTAATTTTAGGGACATGGTGATAATTTTCTCTGATTCTAGGTTCCCGAATCGGGTCCGTAAAAAACCTTAAAAAAACCTGCCCGACATCTTGCTGATGTCATTTGCCATACATGAACCCGCCTGAGGAAATTGTTTGTGGTTACCGCCTTGCCGGGCTGCAGTTAAACGACAAACTGTTTTTCAGCATATTCTAAAAATCTTGGCGCACACCAGTTCTCTGCCCATTGCAGCATAATAAACTGGGAGCTCGTTGAAACTTGCACAAGCACGGGATGCCTGGACTGAAAGTGACATCAATCACCAATGCATTCGAATGGACAAAGCCTTTGATATTGTTTGAATGTACGTGGTACTGGAAATTATCTCTGTGCGTGACGCGTGCGAACGCACGTGAAACTTTGGTTGCGTTCTGAATTCAAAGTACGGCTGTGACAAATGGGTGATGCCCAATCTTCCCTCTGAGGTACGCAACTGCGCAAATGTGCAATGCCAACAGACCAGTTTTGGAGTGAAATCTCATTCTCGCGCACTTAGCACGAATCTAAATTAACCCTTAAATACTATCGTTTCTTTTTTGTCACGTTAATGATATCGTCGGGTTTGCCAGAGACGGTTTTCAAAAATAAAAAAGTTACCTTTTCCTTCAACTGCAGTTTACCACAAAAACTACACTGAAAATATAAGTCTCACTGAGCAATTTGAGAACTTACAAAGTTACTTTACTCTAATATGATACGATGTTTGATGAAAAGTAAGTAGACCAAATATAGCGAAAGTGTCAGGCATCCCTAAAATTCAATTGCTCATAAAAAAAACTATGGGCGTAAACAATTTCTCCTTTTGTATACTACTAACACGGCCATAGAAGCATGCCCTGAGTGAGTTTCAGCTTTTTACAGGCTCTGACCCCATAAACCATATAGTGGGGTTATGCGCACCCCACCGCCTCACACTGATATTATCATCGGGTCTGCCAGACCCGAACTCGTGACGAACTCGCTCCCTTGCAAAATCTAGAAGAGCGTGTATGACCGCAATCGCACCTATTACTAGTCACACAAAAACATGAAGCTACAGAAGAGTTCAAAGCGCGCCGACTTCCGCTTCCGTAGTTTAACGTGAATGACCTCATTTGACCCGGGTCTGGCAGACCCGCGATAGTATTCCAGGGTTTATCATATATATATTGCATATTCCTTGTAACGCTTGAAACGCTTAAGTGTTTGTGTCTCTACACGGTCGGGCAATTGCATGCGCACTAAAACAAACATTTGCTCAGTGCAAAATTTTGTTAGAGGGAACATTGGTGATGCCGCAATGGTTGCATGACTGATATTTGTGTCCTCACGTTAAATAGTTCGAGTCATAATAGTTCCATGTGTAAGCTCTGCTTTGAAATTTCACTGCGAGTTTAGCTCTTGTCATCGCTTATGATTTTGTATTATCATATCCTTCTGGGTTTTTTTGGGAGTAGTCCAAGTTTGGAAATGTTTTAATGAATGCAAAGCAGTAAATGCTGAGAAAGAATCTCAGATAAACTGTAAACTGCCTGTTGTTGAAAACTGCCTGACCCACTCTCGTTGCAGAAATATGTTGTACGCTCGCACTATAGAAAGAGTCTTGCATAGCTTAGCATATCACGTACAGTACGTACGCTTGTAGCCAACGCTTATTTAAATTAAGTTTTTTTAAATTAAGTTTTATGAAACACTGGATGAAGTTACTCGGTTTTCGATGAAGAGATTCTCCAGTCTACCAACTTTTGCTTTACTCGCGTCAGACAGGTCGAATTATAAGCGATACTTCGTTCGTGCTATTTTACAAAAAGACATTTTGACGAGAAACGTGGCCAGTCATTGCTGCAGCTGAGAAACTTCATTGTGGCAAAGTAATGGTGGTTTAAGAGTAATTTCGAATCTTTGCAGTTTATGCAAAATTTGCAAGCAGCATCAATCTAACTGACACCACAGACAGTGTCAGAAAACCACAGCAATTCAAAAAAATTCAAAATGTGAGAAAATGTAGCCAGCAACAGAAATAACATCTCGTCACCGCTTGGGTTTGCTGATAATTATGTGTATCTAAGATATCTGTTGTTCTCCTAAAACACGACTGTTCAGGACCACTTGTTTATTCATCTCGTGCAGATTGCATCTTTTCACGGTTTAAAAATGCCAAGTTGTAAACAGTTATTCAGCTAAATGCGTACGGTATTTCAGAAAAAGTCAAAGCAATCAGTCATATATAGGTGAGATTCAACCCATTATACAACAGATCTGTAGCTAACAGGGCCACAAGCTTGGCTCCGCTACAGAGATGTAGTTAATACCGTTAGTTCAGGGCATTTTTGCAACCATCAATCACGCAACGCAGTTACAGTTTCAAATAAACTCCTTGTGAATACGCAAAGAGCAAAATTACGCAAAAACGCAAACTATAAACCTGCCTTGGCTTTTTCCGTCAGAATACCTGCAATAAAAAATGCACAAAGCAGTGAAACACATGCTTCTGCACCGGTACGGCGGCTGCTTCGCAAAGGGCTACTAAGGCAACATGGCGGACAATTGTGGTCAATCATGTAGCTCATCACCACTAAGCCTTACCGTTATGACGAACGTTTCAGCGAAGCGATGTCGTCCTCTCCTTCTTTAAGACGGTAGAAGCCAATCAACAGTTTAAATCCACTAATGACTTTATATCGCTGCGACAGAAATAAAAGACAGTTTCTACCAATTCCAAAGTCGAGGATCATCTCACCACGCTGCTAGTCCGAGACTGCGATCATGAGATTGGACGGTAAATTTCTTCGTCACTGATTTCTTCGGTAAATTTTCTTCGTCTCTTTCTTCGTCACTTATTTGGTCGCTTGTCACGTGATAAGCGCGAAAACAGAAACAAGAAAAGGCACGAAGGAGCAGGCATGCTCGAAAATTCTGCACTCCATGATCGCGAGCAATTGTCGCACTCACGATATTTCAGTTTTTCCTGACTCGCGTTTACAGTTTCAAAAGGTAGCGAAAAACACGACGGTAAAACAAATGCGGCCCAAGCTCGAGCCATCACAGCATTATTTGAATAGTTAGCGCCATGGGCGTCGGAAGGGAGGGGCAAGGGGGCCAAGGCCCACCTGTGTGTTTATAAAATTTAGCAAAAAAAGTTTGTTTTCGTAGTTTCGAGTGGGAAGAAAACAAATTTCACCACCTTTCCCCTACCTAGAAAAATGTTGGAAAAATCCCCAAGTGCCCACCCCCTGAAGAAAATCCTTCCGACGCCCACAGTTAGCGGTGCGCTCGCATTCGTTTCGGAGATCTTTTATGCAGCTTCACTGCAACGAATCGTTGGTACAGCGGTTGCACAGCCTCAATGCAAGGAATCTTATGTGCAATGGTACATGCATGATGCTGCATTTTTCGTACAGCTTGCAACGTGTCGGTCATAACTTCGCTGCAATGGATGATACGCACGGTGGTCGCAGCCACACTACAACGAATCGCACACTCCAGTGGTGGCAGCCTGGCAGCAAACGAATCGTACACTCCTCAACAGGCCCGTAACCAGGGGGAACGAATTCCCCCTAGAAATTTTTTCACCCCCCTTGGAAAAATTTGTTGGATATATTTTGAAACTACTGGACATAGTTCAAAAAATTTGGGCCCCTCTCGGAAAACTCTTCGCCCCTCCTGGTGCCCCAAGCTGGTTACGGGCCTGCTCCTCAAATAGGACCTCCACCGCATGACGTCATTCTTTGGAGGTGACGAAGCGTCCTCGCAATGATGAAGCTGACGTTTTGCTTGTCTTTACAAGGAAGACTTTGGGAATTGTGGTGCCGAAAAGACTTGGAAGATTTTGCCAATCACTTTTTCCACTTCCGCTGCTCTTTTTCAGGCATCAGATCATCCCGCTCCCGTTCCATTTGACACAAGATCCAGTATATTGGAGGAGCCTGCAGCACAAGGAAGCTAAAGGAAAACCAAGTCTAAAGGATCAATGAGGAAACTCATTATTGATAACAAATCTTCTTAGTGCATGACGTTAGCAGCAACGCTGTAGAAAAACAACATTCATCGGACTGCACGTTCCAAGCAATGCCAGGAACTCTTTCCTTAAAATTCGAGTCAGAAGCATATACAAGAAGAGACTTTGCCAGCTGACTCTCAGGCACATTTGCCAAACCCTCCTCGTCAGGCGAAACCCCCTTTGCGAAGAGTCTGTAGCTTGTTTGGTCCCAGTTTCTAAGTCAGTAGCGGATTTCAGGCAGTCGTCGGTGTACACTGTGGGCGATGACATCGGATTGTAGTCTCCATCGAAGTCTCTGCCAGTCTGGCGCAAGATGAAGGCTGCAAAGCTGGGAGACGAAGTTGCGCAGAGGCAATGAATTATATCAACCGATTCGTATAGCTTTTGCAGTACGAATTCTATCTCGCCACGAAAAGAAACTCATTCAATCATGGCCAAGCACAAACCTGATTGAGAAGTACCCTTCTGTTTCGAGCTGCACGGTCGAATGCCACATGCAGTTTATCGCTTTTTTTATTGGCAACACCATGACGCTGTATATCATGTACACGCCCGTCTGGTTCTTTTTCATTTTCGGTAACGTTTTACTTGTGGCTTTTGTCTATTGGCACCTTTATTTGCTGAATTAATTGTTATGGCGCGCAGCGACGACCCTTCCTTCACCTTTGCTTAACCGCTTCAAGCTGCGCATCCGGTGACCAATATTTAATACGAGCGTGATTCACTCTTTGAACGCCGCCTTAAAATNTAATATTCTTGGACCGCCTTGACGGATTGCCCTGACGCTTCTACAGTAGCAACCCTTTTGCAACTCCCTGGNGTGGGTCNTTAGAGGCCACGCTGAGTTGAGTAACCGTTTATTTCTCCCATGTCGCCGTTTTGCGTCTGCGAGCAGGATGTTGAGACAGACCTTCGTCTGCTCTGCATGTCTCTA
>JGI24159J19872_10007297_pt1 | contig 14480 bp, 10 predicted proteins | sample Ectturendosymbi4_FD_19872 | JGI IMG/M metagenome (IMG submission 19872) | reverse complement strand
TGCTGCACAGATAATCAACATGCGACATCAATTGGCTCAATCACTTCCGGCAACCCTTGTGCAAGTGGAACCGCACCGGGGATCGTTCCGCTTCATGGCCTATGTTATCAAACTTTTTTAGGTTCTCAAACTTTTTTGTTGCGACGCCTTTGGAAAAGTTTACCGAACTTGCGATGGACCAGCATCAAGATGTTAGTAAAGACACATATTTATCAAAGTGTTATATATATAATTGATGAAAGCACGATAAAAACGACTCTGATGCTTTGTTTGATTTGTATTTTTGTTCAAATAAGCGTAAAACACTGCGAACTACAGACACGTTTGTTACATCTTCCTTCCACAACGATAGCCTTTTAATGAACACCACAATTTTATCAGATACGTCAAACGTATTTTTATCCGGCCCTTGCATAGAAATATTGAGCTTATTCAATTTAGAAAAGATACAGTATAACACAACTAAGTCAATTTAAATAAAGATTCGTTCCAAGCCAAGCAGTCAGCAAGTTGATTATTTTTATAACTGACTACTGTTGTATAGCCTTTGTCTGAGTAAACTAAAATTGTGCAAGCCGTTTATTGGTAAACATTTTTTTACTAAACAATAATTGCAGTTACGTAGTCATGAGATAGTAAATAGACTATCCACTGTCAGCATGATCGCACTTGAAAATGTACTTTGGTAAAGTTACAAAATTGCACTGAATTTTACTCTTATTAGCTCATTGAATAAAACTGCCCTGAATTTTACTTTTATGCGACGCCCTTGGAAAATCAAATCGACGCACCAGGGCGTCGCGACGCACAGTTTGGGAACCACGGGCCTATGTGGGGGCCTATGTGAATTGTGAATATTTAAAAAACACGGAGAAGTATTGCAGTTGATGTGAATGTAGATGATATTACACAAGTTTACTTTTATTCTGAAGGGCATCGGCGTAGTTCAAGTGTCCCCTAGCCACGTCTATGTTTATGTCTAATAGCATGCTTTTGTGGTGGACATTAGACAATGTACCGCTACCACTCGTAAGCCGAAAGTTGTATAGGAAGCTCTGCAATGTAGATCCGAGCGGCGAGCGCAAGTACAAAGTTACATCAATCAAACCGAACTGACAAGCGAACTGAACTTGCAATGCAATTGCTTCACTCTTGTTGAACGGCGCTTACGTTCGAAGAACGACTAACATCAAGAAAACTGACTGCTAACAAGAACCGATTACCTTTCTCGCTTTCGCTAACCACAAGCGCAGACGCGTTCTTGTGTAAAGGTAACGTCTTGGCGCAGGATGCAATGCACGAAAAAAAAAGACTTCACAGAACAACACATGCATCCGTCCAAAGCTCCCCAAAAGTTCAATTTGCAGTTATTCTTAAATGCAAACCGTTCTTTATGAATTAGAAAAGTAATGTACAAGATTTTACAACTACTACGTCACAGATGAAGAAACAACTTTCCAAAGGCAATATATTATGAGCGTGGTTGATTGATGAAATAGAAGCATACAGTCGACCCCAATATGGTGATAAATAGGAATGAGTGTGCTGGATGACATTCACAGTTTTTGCCTTACCTATACAGTTAATACGTANGGCAGCTTTAAGTTTCCTTTACTTGTAAGTACCTGGACTTCGAAGATGTGGTTTTTCTACCTTTTTTCGCTCGCAAATAGGCAAAACACAATGAAAGTTTTGTGGCGTGGCAAATGCTAAAAGTGATGCTTTGAATCTAGCGAGCAACCCTTCGTTAGTCTTTGTTCAGTTTCAAAGCATTGAACACTTTCCTGTAAGTGACAACTGGACTTTTCATGCTCAGCTAAACGCACACTAGCATTGGACCAGTTAGAAAACCCAATAATGAATAGCGCCGCATTAACATTGTGTAAAAGCTTACAACAAAAGCAAAATATCCGTTTTTTTCAGCTGAGTACACCAGCCATTTCGTTTGCATAACCTCTACATTGGATAATTTACATTGTAAATAACAAGTTGAAAATTTCCTGCCTGTTACATCTTTGGGAAAATTCAAATCTAACTTATGTGGACCTTTCGCGATTAGAAAATCTCTCTGAGCTGTTGAAAGACGTTTGGGCCAAGACGCAGGATTCTCACAATTTTCGATAAAACTACAACATTAGGACTCTCGTTTTTCCTCTCGGAATCTGAATCACATTGCTGGCTCAAGGAAGATCATGATGTAGCTTGTTCAGCAGGTTGTACAGGAGAGGCAAGAAGGTTGTGCAGATCTTGATCTTAAAGGAACTGATTGATACATATATATGATGGCCCATGCGTGACACCCTAATTTTTTTTCTTTCTGGCATTAAGAAAATCAACAAAAAATACAAAAGCATTCTTACATGTAATCGCAAATTAAATTCATTTCGTTTCAAAAACATTTTACTTTCATTTCAAAAGCACTTTCCCTCCGCAAGTTGTTTATAAATAAGAACATCTTCGTTTGAAAACAATTTTTCTTTCGTTTCAAAAACACTTTCGATTCGCAAATGGTTTATAAATAAAAGCGTTTTCGTTTAAAAAACAATGTATTTTCGTTTCGGAAACACTTTCATTTTGCAAGAAAAGTAAATCAAACACAAATCAAAAACAAATCGAATCAGCTTTTCTGGTCGTGGTCCATGCGTGCCACCCTCCGTTGAAGGCCAGTGTTTCCACTTGAGAAGGCTTGATTTGCAAGTTCTATGTCGATGTCTGGCTCCAGCAGCTCGCGATCACATTGCGCGTACGCGTAGACTGGTCTGAGTCTTTTCTTGTTGTGATAACCTATCCTTGGGGAAACGTCTTTGAGGGATTTGTGACATAAGACGTAAATTAGAGTACGTGAATGGCAGACATGGGGTAATCGTAATCGTCAATCGTAATCGATAATAATCGATTATAGCTTTTTTAGTAATCGTAATCGTAATCGATTGAATTCACCAAAAATGAAATGTAATCGCACTCGATTACATTGCCAATTTAATCGTAATCGACGATTACTTTCGCGATTAAACTTGAAAATCTTCACCCTACATCACTGTGCGATGAACCGAGGTTGTGCTGGCTGGGTTTCCTCCTTTATCATCGTTTGTCATGGTTATGTTTCAGGGGAGGCCATTTCCCCGTCTGTGTGCGTTAAATCCAGATGGTCCAGCGGCCAACACAGTGTTTGTAGCGAATTCTCGCTTTGTTGCACCTGCCCTTCCTGATGGCCGCCAGAAGCAACGTAGCGAGTCTAGTTAGACGTAGCAACAAAACGAAGAGCTTCACTTCAAAACGAGTTGATACTTCGGTAACAGTATAGCGCGACATTACGAGGAGAGGTGTTGGTTTTATCTATATATATTCAGTGCAAACTGATGAATGTAAGTGCTGGAGTAGGCTATGTATATGAATTAGTACAGTAATTTATCTACAGTAAATTTTTTTTCAGAAGAATAAGATACTTTAATCCAATTTGAAAGTACTTTTCCACAACACTGATAACTAGTATGTCAACCGTGATCCACCAGACACTGCTAGAAAAACTCAACGAAACTAATGAGGTTTTGTTGACCATTGACATTTGGTCCAATAGTCAGATGCGCAGCTATATCGGCGTCACTGTTCATTCATTTCAAATTAAAAGCTGCACAATGCTATGCTGGCTTGCAGACGATCGTAACCCGCACTTAGAAGATACAGTCAGCAATTTTGAAATTATTAACAAACGAATTTTCAGCGTCACTGAACGAATGTTCAAGCCTGATAGATGTCATTTGACTGTTAAAGATTTGAAGCCTTGATGTTTATCAACTTTAACAAAGATTTTAAACATTGATTATTTTTGTTCAATAACATTTAAAGTGTTTGTTGCAGCGGAATAACTGACAGGAGGGATGAGGGGCGATTTCACTCCGCTGGCCAGCTAAATGTAAAAACCAGGCGCCCACTTAGCTAATATTTCGGTTTTAATATTCTTTTAATTGGTTTTCAGTGGGTTGTCGTCTTTTTGCGTTATTCGAGGATTTTCCGTTGAATTGGCGTTTTGGTATAGCTATCCACCCCCGGATTCACCAATATTTCTCAAGATTTTTTTCTGAGTGTTGACTTGTAGGTCACATACAGAGGCCAATTGGCCTCTTTCAGCTAAGTTTCCCTCCAGCTCAAACCTCTAGTTCCGCCACTGGTTCGTTGACTGCACGAACATCTCAGTAGAAACTTATTGTAATTTTTTTCCAATGATTGATCCTTACAGATTTCGTTATTGCATTCATTAAAATCGTATGTTATCTGAAAAGATACTTACATCAAACCATGCAAATGGGGTTTGTTTTGGTTCTGAAGATGTTTCAAGACAAATGTAATCGCGATTGTAATCGTGATTACTTTCAATGTAATCGTAATCGATTACATTATGATTTGTTTTATTCGTAATCGTAATCGATTACATTTGTGCTGTAATCGCCCCATGTCTGGTGAATGGTATCTTTTACGCCAAGAGAAGCGGATGGATTGTGCGCCTGGGGTATGGTGGTTGTGATGCAGTCAGTCAGTATTGGAATATGCTGGCCTCTAGCAGTGGTAAAGATGCTTCGTGATTGAAGGGAGCCTAAAGTATTTTATTGGGGATCATTTGTCAAAGGTGCAACGTGTGCCTACCAAATTTCAACGCTTTTGGCAATTTCGGCAGAAATTTTGTAACTGAAAAATTCAAGGGTAGCCTAATTGCTCCAGTTTTGATGACCTCCAAAAGAGTAACGGGCTCCCTGTCCCTGTGGCAACGTTTTCAACGCAGTACTTGTCTCATATTCTGTGATACTGATAGGCAGTGTCGATTTTGCGTTAGCATTGCAAATACCAAGCTAACTATTGGTAGCCTATTTTTGCAACCTCTCGGTTGGCGTTGCGTTGAATGTGCGGTTCAGCACGAACGAGATGTACGAGAGGAATAACACCCATATATATGTGGTGCAAACAATCAATAATAGAGTGATCTCGATCCCCAACAAAATTCTTTAGGCTCCCTAAAATCACGAAGCATCTTTTAACTTTTTAACCAAGGTTACAGGCCAGTATAGTCCAGTACTGACTGACTGCATCACAACCACCATTCCCCATGTGCACAATCCATCCGCTTCTCTTGGCGTAAAAGATACCATTCACTTACTCTAATTATACGTCTTATGTCACAAATCCCTCAAAGATGTTCCCCCAAGGATAGGTTATCACAAGGAAAGACTCAGACTAGTCTACGCGTACGCGGAAAGTGATCGCGAGCTACTGGAGCCAGATATCGACAAAGGAGGACCTGCAAATCAAGCCTTCTCAAGTGGAAACACTGGCCTTCAACGGAGGGTGGCACGCATGGGCCACGACCAGAAAAGCTCATGCGATTTGTTTTTGATTTGCTTTTTTTTGCAAAATGAAAGTGTTTCCGAAAAAAAGTGAAAGTGTTTCCGAAACGAAAATTGTTTTTTTTAAACGAAAATGTTTTTATTCATACACCACTTGCGAAGCGAAAGTGTTTTTGAAACGAAAGAAAAATTGTTTTCAAAATGAAAACGTTTTTATTTATAAACCATTTACAAAACAAAAGTGCTTTTGAAACGAAGCTAAAATTGTTTTTGAAACTAAAATGTTTTTATTTATAAACCATTTGCAAAGCGAAAGTGTTTTGGAAACGAGAGTAAAATTGTTTTCAAAACGAAAATGTTTTTATTTAGAAATCATTTGCGGGGCATAAGTGTTTTCGAAATGAAAGTAAAACGTTTTTGAAACGAAAATATGTTAATTAGCGATTACATTTGAAAAATTTTTGTATTTTTTTGGTATTTTATTTTTGAAAAAATGTCAGAAAGAAAAAAATCCAGGGTGTCACGCATGGGCCACCATATATCTGATGCCTCGATCACGGTACTATTCTTCTTAACGATAAATTTCTTTTTCACTTTCCTTCGCTGCTTTTATTTCCTCTTTTCTCTGCCACTGCGGTAGGTTCTATACGCTTTCTTTTATAGGCATATTTTTTTGTAATTTGGAACGTCTAAGTTTTTCTGAACAATATTTAGTTATTTCAACAATGTCGCTAGATAGCTAATACACTAAAAATTCTCAATTTTGCAAGTTTTTTGCATCAATTTTGATTGGCGTTTGAAGGTATTAAATATCATTTGCGATTAAATTGGATTTCAAGCTTTGTCGTGGTAACTTCCTACAAGCTATAAATTCCGAGTGGGGGTTATACTGCCGTCAGCAGTAATCCACAGAGGCATAACAATCGTTTAATGTGGATTGCCATTTGAAAGGGTTTTGGGCTATGGCAAATGAAGTTTTGGGCACAGTGCATATAAAATCTACAGTATAACTAAATCGTAGCGCACCATGCATTTTTCCTAAAGCGAAGGCCCCAGCTTAGAACTGTTTCAGAAAAACGATCAAAATTAGTTTTGGCACAAGCGTTGCTACACAAAACACTATTGACCGACTTCCCAGATAGATTGAAACGGTTCAATGTCCAATATAGACCAAGCCGAAAAAGTGCTAAATAGAAATTTGTTGCTGGTGGTTCAGTGGACAACTGCTGGAGTCTTCGGACTTGAACAGGTGTACGTCTGCGAGTTCAACTTTCACCTGTTGTCATCTGTGTCAGTGTTCGTTCTAACGAGAGCACTGTTTGCAGACAATGAGATCCATGAGCTGTTTCTATTGAATTCTCGAACGCAAAGAGTATCTGGCAAAAATAACCTACCCAAACGTCATGGCGTGGGGACCCCATAGACGCGGGGCCCAATGCAGCTGCATCGGCTTAAGGCCGGCCCTGGCAGTGGACTGTAGCCTTTATGAAACAGAGTTAGGCCTATCAGTGTATGTGGTCTGTGTAAAAAATCGCGCACACAATCTTCCTGGAAATTTGCCGGGAAACCATTGGATATAAGTATAGTTTTACTACGTTGGAAATTTTCGTGCATAATTCTGAGAGCTGGCTATTGCGGAGGCTCGCTTCAAAGATGAATTTACAAGATGTCTTTCATAATGCCACGGAAGAAAACTGGACCAGTTGCTAAACAGACATGCGTGGGCTTTCGATGTTCGAATAACGATTCCAGATTCGCAACGTTCCACAAGCACATCAAGGAAGGGCATGCAACCGCTAGTTTCTAGTTCTATGGTGAAGCGAATACTATGATAAACGGCGTTAATTTGGGAAAAAATAATTGCCCGGTTGCACAGGCATGAAGTGTGAATTGAAATTAATATGTACATTTATGCATATTAGCTACTGCAGGTTAGTATATAAGTAGGCCTGAGCTTACTAAATGTTCCAAATAACAAATTTGATTTAAATTTTTTTGCATTATCACGTATGAAACGCTCGTGCATTTTTCTGATCATTTTCAAGCCAATAAGCAAAAATACACGGAGTTTTTACTAAATTCTTGTCCTATTGCTGTATTAGGGTTATAGAATTAGTAAATTTGCTTTGCTAGTGAGAACTGCTATAACCTACTATTAATGTTGAATTTGATGCGTCGTTATGAAATTCGCAATGCAACTGTGTTACGTGCATTCTTTGAGATCAACGTGAGACATTTCAGAATTAACTAATAACATTGGTAAATGGTTGTATAACGTAAAATAACAAATACAGCATATCATTCTCTGGTCATAGTACTGAAAAGCTGATGAAGCTCTTAATTAGTCATGATTTATAAGGGGGCACAAAACAGGTCTCGCAACAGCACTTTTTTTGCTTTCAAAGCCCTGCTCAGACGAACTGCTTGCAAGTAAACGTGGAACAGTTAGGGATGCGAAAAGTAGACTCTGACTTCTTCGAAATACAACATTACTATGGTATGCAGTTAAAAAACATTGAGTCGCCGAAGGTGTTTTTTGCCCCGGGTTGATCTTCACCTCGGCACTTCTGCCAAGACCGTCCTGACATATTATAGTCCACGAGTGGCAACCAGGCGAACACATTGTTAATGACAACTACTGTATTTTTTCTTAAAAAAGACGAATGTTAGCAAACTATCATATACTGTATTGCACCGAAAAATAAATATAAAAGAAATCTGAGGACTTTTGTTAAAAACACGTAACAAGATGTGAATACATGAAGCTAAGGGTTTTCTCGCCCAACAGTCGTTTGCACCACTTGCAAAGCAATGGGGTTGTTCGCAGGTTGCTGACTGGTGACGGGTGTTGTCACAGCAACGCCGGTTGCGAGCTGCAAGCCCAAGCCGTGATTCATCGCCCAAACCTGGAAAAGTAAAACGCACGTAATTCTGGGCCAGCGGACGTAATAATCGCTCGACGAAACACAACGAGCGTCAGCAATCAGCAACATGAGAAAATCAGGCGAACGTCGAACAACAAATATCTTTCTAAACACGACAGTTGGTATCATAGACCAGGCCTGTAGCCAGGCTGTAAGGTTTGGGGAGACAAAATATATTTTAGGGGGGAAAGGTTTTTGATTTTATTATGCGTTTAAACCAAATTTTTCTGGGCACAACAAAATTTGGGGGCACTGCTCCCGAATGCGCCCCACACGGCTACGGGCCTGCCATAGACCCACTGTAGGTTATTTTCACGCGAAAATTTTCAGTCAAGTTCACAAGAAACCAAAACGCATTTTCAGTGAATCGGCAACAGTTGCGAGGAGAAAGGTTTAAATCTTCTTTTCTGATAAATTTTGAACTTATTAGAATAAATTGTAATTGCGCAACGTCGATCTACCAATCAAAATTATGTTTGTAGACCAGGGCCGGGTTTAGACATTTGGAGGCCTCAGGGCAGCCTTATGTGGAGGACTGGGGGCCCTCAGAACATCAAGAAAATATTATTTAAGGTCAAGAAAATACTGTTATAAGCTAACTGGAAATGTAATCATAAGTAAAGTCGTAGATTAAACGTTCTGTTGGTTGTAGTTTTCCGTCAGTAAATACAGAAAAATGACAAGAATTTAAATAAATATACTTCTCTTCATTTCCCAATCCTATTGCTATTAACTGTCTGTATGATTAATCACATTAAATATGTTGAATCAGCCTTAACCAGGAGTCTCACGCCTCAAGATTGTNNCANGCCCCNGGGCACGTGCCCATTTTACCCTGCCCTAAATTTGGCCGTTTGTATATTTGTACATTTGATAAAAAACTAAAATTGCTAAAAACAAAAACATGACACACTCCGAAATAGCCAACATGCGAAACATACCTGCCCTTGACCTGTCTCAGCAGGGAAGCTTGCCATCTGAACAGCTTGGATCGCTCTGGATTCCGGACCCGGCGGAGCGTACGTCTGAAAGGGATAGCCCAGCAGGTTTATGGGGATCGTGTATCCGGGAGTAGCTTGGCTATTCGCCATCACGAACCCGTGATTGCCAGGTATGACGAACTGGGTTGGCCCAGCGGCAGTGTATACGTTAGCCGCTGGCGGCGCACCGCTTGTGTCACGCGATGACGTCTGAGACTTCTTGAGCGTGTCGTCAGTGGAATCAGCCGAAATGGTTGAGCTTCCGCCACTATCGGCCGAGCCAACGCGACTGCGCGATCTGTCCGCTGCGGCAGACGGTGTCTGTGAACGTTTGCTGGCGGTTGGCGTTAGGGCAGGGTAAGATGGTTCAGCGAGGGAGACAGCCGCTGCCGGGGGCGCGATCACTTTCGTCTGCTGTGGGTGCAAACTGGCCAGCTGGATCCCGTGCGACGGAGCCGCTGCGCCAGGGGGGTACATGACGTAACCGATGGGCACGACGACTGGCATCTGGACGTTTGGCTGACCAATCTGGGCGGGCTTGCCGTTGGGCTGCACGAGCTTGGGGTCGGGCACAATTGTGTTGTTCATGATGTAGCCGAAGTTTGGAACACCAGCGACCGACGCCGAGGCTAAAGGCTGAACGTAACTGGTTGTGCCACTTGTCGGCTGACCGACAGGTCCCGCCGTGAAGTAAGGCACGACGTTGTAGGCAACGGCATTGCTAGGAGCGGATATNGGGAGCGGTTGAACNACAGGAGCAGCTTGACTGACCACTTGCACCACTCGATTNGCGCCGTGACCAGTTGGATCAAGCACTTTGAGCACTGGCTGCGAGACGGCTGCGCCTGCAGGTAGAAAGTGTTGTTGAATGGTTTAAATAAACGTAGCACTTAAGTTTTCAGCAAACCGAGAGAAAAGAAATTGCATAAAAAAACAAAACGCGCGCAGAACTTGCTTCCAGCAGCACAGCGTCGCAAGTTAGTCGTCAAACACACTTCAGCCACATTTCCGTTAACTTATATGCAACGTAAGTTGCGAGAAATGTAAAAAAAGCCATGACAAAAATAGTCAACCTAGAACCAGCATGAACCGCACGAATCTGTTGAATAACTGGCTGCCGTACCAGCAGCTGCTGGAGCTGTTCGTGAAACTCCCGGTGCCGTGCGCGGTGGAGTCGTCCGGGATGGTGGCTGGGTAGGTTGGGGGTCTTTTGATGTATCGCCCGAGCTGCTCACCATCAGCGATGGCAGAACAGTCGGTTTGCTGCTCTTTAGTGTCGTGTAGCACACCTGAAGTCATAAAACATAAGTTCCAGGACGCTTTCAGAAGGCAAGGCTTCCCACAACGCGTCAACAAAGGAATTCCACGAATTATTGCCGAAGTGGGGTGCGTTTGAGGATTTCTTTTTTCAGTGTTTCACTACGGAGAACGTTACATACAAAAGCTTTTGGAATTCAAACTTGAAACATTTTCGCGTTGTTAGCAACCCTGTGCAGTAATCTGGACTGTGCTGTGATTCTGCCCCTATGGCTTCAAATTCATCTTCGTGGTTGACTCACCTCAAGATTTCGTTCTGAACTTGTCGTAAACACGAAGCAAATAACAGTTTGGATGATGAAAGTGCCGTGAATTGCTGGTAAGTCACTGTTTATTGTGATACTTGACTAATTCAATTTACAGAATAGAGTTAAATCAGTACGCTTAAGTTTGAGTAATAGGTTTTCGTATATACTTGTTGCCATTTCATTTTTTGTGATTACTGAGCTTTGGGTCTGAACTGATAATTCAACATTTTTGTTTCTATTCGAGCGCAGTGGCCGCGACCGATGTTTCTTTCGTCGTACCTGTGTGGCAGAATGTGGAGTCTGAGCCGTTGCCGAAGACGAGAGGCCAAATGGTGGAACTGTTGTTTTGGCCTTGCCCGCTATCAGCTGTTGCTGTTGTTTCCCTCTCCAATTCGTTGCTGTCGTCATAGTTACTAAAATCGAAAAACAAAGAAACAGATGACCCCTGAATTAAAACACAGAAAACGGTTACAGAACACAATATACTAACACGTTTTGCTTTTCAAAGTGATTTCAAAAAGATATTTGTTTCACCGAAACCGTTTTATCTGTTGCTCCTGCAACTTTGCAACATTTTGCAAACATTCCTGGTTGCAATTCACACAAACCTTTAGTTTCATCATAAATGTCGCGACTTTCGAAGCGCTTGAACTTCTGCGCATCCTAAACACTGTAAACGAAGCAGACAGCACAACTTGCTTCTAACCACTGCAATAACAACACATTATTTAAATCACCCGCTTTTCAAGAACTTGCTGCCCATTTTCATCTAAATGACTATTTGATAAAAGAAGCCCGAGCTGCTGCAAGCAGAACAACAATGAAAACTCACTGGCGTGGTGTTTGCGATCCCACAAACTGAAGGTTGCTTTCGGTTTTCCAGCTTCACTTAACTTCGGTGCCGCAGACGTCGTTTTGGTTGTGGGAGCTTCGTATGAATGCATAAAGATCGCTTTCTTCTTTTCTCCCGTCCCTCTGTAATCCGTCCATTCCTTTCCCCCTCGCTCCGAGACAACCGCAGTCGCGGTTTTGCGCCAAGTCTGCAGAACCGATCGCTGACGCTCGGAAAACATCGGCGAATCTCGGTCGCTTTCGTTATCCGAGGCCGAGCCGACGCCTTCCTTGCCACACAAGCCGAGGAATCCCGCAGAGGCACCAACGTAGAGCGAAGTCAACTTCGGCGACGTGTCGTCGTAGGACGAGGAAAGCTTGAGCCGCTTGCTGAGATCTTTTTCGCCAGCGTACGGCGCTGGTTCAAAGTGCCGCTTCTTCATCGGAATGTGAGCTTGACTAGGCGCGAGCGAAGGGGCGATTGTGTCTGTTGGGTTCACGTACTTCACTTTCACTTGGTAACCGGAGAACGAGTGGAGCGACACGCCGCTGTACACCACCGCACCGCGAGGCAAAGCCGAGGACGCCAGCGCAGCGCTTGGCGTTTGCTGCGGTTCGGACGACGTCATCAGCTGCAAAGCGACGGTGCTGTGCGGGTGCGTGGTGGTCGGGCTGAAGACACGCTCGACTGACCGCGACGCGCCGAAAACTGCGCGATCGTCGCGACTGTCGTCAGGTTTGAAATGCTGGTTTTTGAACGAGAAGGACGTCTCGCGGCTCCCGGACTTCGTTGCGGCTGGGTCTTCTGGTTTGGTGGGACTCGATAGACCCGCGGCTGCCGTGCGGTCGGACCTGGAAGTGTCGTTGTCCGATGAATGCAAGGGTGGGCTGCCCCCGCTGCCGATCGTAAACCGAGGGAAGAAGGAGACAACGTTTGAAGGCGGAGACGGGGTCGCTGATCGACCGGACCGGGTGTACATTTTAACGGACGATCTTCGACCAGCAGAAAAAGAGCGTCGGGCATCGCCTGTCATTTGGACAGCAGGCGGCTGCTCAGCCGTCTCCTTCGGCTTCGCTAGAGGTCGCTGAAGCGTCAAGGAACGGGACACGACTGAATGAGCGGCTTGACCTTGCAAACGAAACTGATCGACGCGAGTGGCGTAGCTTTCAGAAGAAGGCAATCTTGATCGAAGGGAAGCGTTTCTCTCGCTAGGGTCAGGAAGTCGGTACATCGCGTTTCCGGCAGCTTTAAGGTCTTCTTCTTCGGCTTCTGCAACGAAAAAAAACATTCTTTGAAGTTGGAGTTCGAAGCACCACAAACGAGATCGATCTGTTGCTTTGATTAAGGTCTTCCCTAAAGGAAAGAACATTGGCTTGGCCCAAACGAAATCCTTTTTNGGGGGTCAGCATCTGCCAAACACATGAATGTTTCCAAGTCAGCGAATACACAACCTGAACGACGCTTCGTATGCTCAAAAGCCAGTTCATTACAAACAGCCCAGGTTTGGGAGTGTGAAGCTATATGTGAGCTTATTTTTAAGAAATTTTACTTTCATGACTGGAGAAATACAATGTGTGTTACCGTGAAAACCAGTTGCACGTCCTACAATATACTGCACAATGTCCTAATACGCTGCACAAGAAAATATGCCTTTGTAATTGAGCTGCTATGCGCAACCAAGAACTTACCAGATGCGGTAGAGGTTGATTGTTGGTCGTCCTCGATAACTGTTGTGTTTGGCACAGAGAGAACTATTGGCGCAGGTTTCTGGACCGAGTCTGTGCAAAAGAAATTAACATCTCACTTTAAGAGCGTATTAGTCTTAGAGTACGGTATTGCTATCACAATATTTCTTTATGTCAGGGACCTATCGCGCAACGCTGACGGATTGCTACTTGTTGGTAAAGAAAGAATAACAGAAAAACGTCTTAGGTAAACACCTTCTACACTACCTTTTGCTATGCAGTCCTCCAAGTACTTGTCAATAGTTTTAATATCCACGGTGTTCTCCAGCTCGTTCTTCAGAGCCACCAACCGCTTCAGGTTTTCCTGCTTTTCTTTTGCCATGACATCTTTAGTCATTAGAAGTTCCTCAGATTTTCTCTTGATTGCCTAGCAGAAATTTTCATTTTTACCTTTCCCGTTACTTAACACTTGATAGCATATTTTGAAGCCTTCCAAACAGCTTAACGTAACAGTATCCAACACAAAACTTTTAGTTAAAACAGCAATACGCGGGTGCTGTCTGCACGGAACAACTGAATTGAATGTTATCAGTAAAAGCTCTTGACTCGCAGTTTTAACGCTGTAGCCACTGCTGATCAAAAAGCGCAAAATGAGTTAGCGCTGAATCTCTTAAGGCTAAATAATTTAAAAAATCAGGGAAGCAACTGATTTTTTAAATTATGACAGAGTTCGATTGCACGTAAGTTATCTTCAGACTGATTGCGATTTTGAAAAAGCGCAAAGGTTAAGTCAAACCAAAACGATCCTTGATACACTTAAACAAACAGTGCGTGAGACGGCCATATTTTGATTCTTATACAGCGGAATGAAACAAACACTTGTCCACGACGGCAAACCAGATGCAGAAAGTTGATGCAAAGGAATTTGAGCTTTAACACAAATTGTTTCCAGAACGTCACGAAGGTGCATGTCAAACTGACCTTTAACTTGTTTCCGGTCAAGCGACAATCAGACCAAGCATACACCGAACTCCCAGCAGGGCCATGTCTTAATTCAGCGTTTCTTAACCTTTTTCTACCTCAGCACCCCTTTTGGTCACGCCTAAGCAGTCCAGCACCCCCTACCATTGGCTAACACCTGGTTACTATAAGGATAAA
>JGI24159J19872_10007294_pt1 | contig 14483 bp, 9 predicted proteins | sample Ectturendosymbi4_FD_19872 | JGI IMG/M metagenome (IMG submission 19872) | reverse complement strand
CTAATTATAAAGCGCGTAAATTGGTTAAGTGCGGGCCCCCTAAACTTGCGGGCCCTGTGCGGTTGCACTGTTCGCACTCCCCTAAGGCCACCACTGGACACATCTGTACGACGATCAGAAAAACCAGAGAAAAAAATCATCCACTGATGTTTTTTCACGTTGTTTTTACCGGAAAAGGATCAAATTAAAGTGTTGGAAGCGTTTGACAAAGAGCTTTTAATACAATAAAAACGTTTTTCAGGTGACCCACAGAGCTGTTGCGTTTAACGACAGCATCGTTTTTGTTCATCCAGAGCCCTTGGATCAGTGGCGTAACTGACGGGGGGCAGGGGGCGAGCCGCTCCCCTGGCAAACTAAATGTAAAACTGGGCCCACTTTAGCTGACATTTTGACATTTAGTACTCTTTTGGTTTTTAGTGTGTTGTTTTTTGCGTTTTCCGGGTGTTTCCATTTTTAGACATCCACGACATCNGATGATTACGAAGACTCTGTTGTCCGCAATGAGACCAAATCGACTTAAGTGACACAGGTCTACAGAAGTAAAAGAANACATGCACCNCGACAGCTGAGTGGANCCGCTGCTTTTGGATCAAGCAGCTCACATCTACCACTGAACGGATTCGATATCTTGCAGAGTGGTGCTATCCTGACTTGCACGCACGACCTTGTTACTNACCACAAGAAACGGAAACGTTTTGACGACTAAAAAGGAAGAAATGCAATTGGCGGACGTGGCCGCGGCGCCNAAAAATCCTCGATTTTCCAGTGGCACAATCTCCCCCATGGCCACAAACGCAATCGGACCCAGGCCAATGGCGTAGAAGACGTTGAAAAGAAGGACACAAGCCAAAGCTACCCACGCAGCAGCTGCATACAAAACGCACGTAAGCAAAGTTTCGTGACATCATTGAGTAATGAAAGCAACAGACAACCAATCACTAGTGTCACACTTCAAAATATCTTGTTTCTTTGGGACACTTGGCACTACAAGGCAGCGGTTGGGACAGCAGGCTTTGCAGGTTAGGACTTAGTATTGCTTTGAATACAGAAATGTTAGTTGCCGTTTGTTGCTTAAAAGTGAAAACATTTCATCGTTTTCGATTCAGAATATGAACACAAAACATTAATACACTTCTTGACAAGCAGAAAAGATTTCAAGCAAAGTGAAATCACAAACAATTTCTTCAACACACGAAACCCTTGTGCTATTCTTCTCTCTGTGCCTCATCTGCGCAGGGGCAGACCCGGGGGGATGATTGGAGTGATCTCCCCCCTAAAACCTACGAAAGTAACTTTATTCACCATAACTTTGTGTAACTTTATTCACCATAACTTTGTACAATTCGGAAAACAACATTCGCGATATAAGGCCATTTGGCCATCCATTGTTTTGTCACAGCAGTGTTGTGAAGTACACACCATCTCTGTTGCGGTAGAGAAGCCCTTATGAGACTTGACTACAGTACCAAGTATTACTGAACCTCCCCCTAACCTTATTGGTTGCATCCGCTCCTGCATCTGCCTCAGTGTTTAAATGGCCAGTGGTTTGCTTTGCATAACTTAAACCAAAGCGAACTGTTTTTGTAACAGCTTATTTGTCCGACATCGCATTGCGTTAGGGACACATGGTTTTACGATTGTTCAGGTTTGATACCAATGATAAAACCCTCACAAACAACTTTTTAAAAGTTCAGTTTCAACGCAGTGCCGCGCGACGTCTTGCAAACATGGCTAACGACAAGTGCAGACCGAATGAGAAGCTACACGCGAGCGACTTGGCTACATTTGACATCAAGTGTGTAGTATAGTGGAGCGGGAAAGCGTGGGAACGGCGTTCCCGCACTTTTTTCATAGTAACCTGACTTGAAGATGTGTATTTTTACTCAGAGTTTCTGTGTGTAGCTCCATACGTCGCATAAATGAACAAATGACAAGTTATCTCTTGCGTAGCACCTTAGTATAATTGTGTAACTACTGAGAATGACTATAGTTTTTTGAGTGAGAACCCACACTTCTTTTTCGCGTTGCCACACTTGTTTTACGTGAAAACGGCTAATTTTTGGTGCGTTCCCACACTTCGCTTTTCAGCACTACACCCTGCATGAAGCAAACTGTAGTAAACGCCTTCGTCATCCTGTCTTTGCGCTCAATATTACGCAATCGTGCTCAATATTACGCAGTCGTGCTCAATATTACGCAATCGCGCTCCTAAACGGGCTATAAACCGGGGGACATCACTACGCGAACAAATGGAGTAAATTGGGACCGCGTTACATTGGGCTTTGCAGATGGGTGGGCTTATAAAGCGGCGATCACTGTTTTAAAAAAGTGTAGAGTAAAAAAGGCTGGTGTTCAAACCTGTGCGCACATGACATGGCACAAAAACATTCAAATAAAATTTTCGCTTGATCAAAAATATGCAGTGGTTGGCACAGAAACTCCGATTGCCTCACCAGGTGTTGGCTCCGTCGTTGACCCTTCTTGGCCCAACATGACGCCGGTTCCCGACGTGTTTCCAGCAGCGGCGAAGTTGCTGTTATTGACTGAAGCCCCAGAATCGGGTAGCTGAAAAAATTTATCATATTTGGGAACTCACGGTGCAAACGACAATCATCTCGCTAGCTGGGAGCATTTCAAACACGTGGAAAATCAGCAAATTGGCGGAAAAACTTTCTGCGTCTTGCAGAAGTTGATTTTACCAAGGAAGTTTTCATATAGCTTTCTATTTTCATATTATTTGAAATATAATCCTTTGCTAAAATGCTTCCAGTTGTTATCATAATGTCCCTGTCTTGAATGTCAAACATCCGCTCACAATTTACAAAATCGGTCACTAAATCCGAATATTGTCGCGCTTAATCCTTTTCGAGCTAATAACAATCTAGTTATTTCAAATCATATATTTCATTTACGCATAACTTTGAGCAATAGCAAATATTATCAAACTTCTTAAGGGTTCAGTTTTCTGAACGAAACGGTTGCAAAATACATTTTCAACATCTCAATTTTAACATAAGCAAACATTTACCAACCTGCGACAAGAGGCCCAAGTAACTTTTGGGCTCGCTAAACTCACGCAAAATACGCAAACAATTGCAACTGTGACAAAAGGTTAGGAGCGTCAGTTCACCTGGTGGATTGATTGTCCTTGCAACTGGTACATACAAACTCCCAGTGCTGCGTGGCACAGGGCGACACCGAGCGACGAAATTATGAGCAGTTTTTTTCGTCCAGCCTTCTCGATCAACAACATGGCGACAAGTATTGCTGCAAGCTGGATTATGCTCACCAACAGCGCTGGCAGATATTCTGAACACAAGCAGTGACAGACTAAATTTAAAACTACGTGGTGTTTTATCTAAAGCACGGGTTCCTAACCTGGGGTCCGTAAACCACTAAGGGGCCGTGAAGGTGATTAAGGGGTCCACGAATGTGATCTAAAGGGTTAATGGGCTTTTCAGAAATTTCAATTACTAGTACGATAATTAAGACCTAATTTCAAATATTTACTGTAACATTTCTTCTTAAGGGTTCCGTAACCTTTGTTAGAATGTACTGGGTCCGTGACATGTAAATGTTTAAGAAACGCTGGTCTAAAATATCTAGTCGAGATGCTTTAGACACAGCGCAGAAGAGATGTTTGCGCATACATTTCTTTACAAAAACAGAATAGATTTTTCCGAGTGCTACACACTCTGTCATTGGCACAAATTTGAATAAAGGAAAACGAGTGAGAGTTGAAGCTCCATTCGTCAGGGACTGATACCAAAGAAGTTTGAAAAACAAGTTTCCGCTATTTATTTGTGGTAATTCCGCATTGCAGCTTTGAAAACCGTTGCAAAAAGCACTCATTACAGCGTTATTTGCGATCGCAGTGACGTACTGTGCAAATGAATTTCCGACTCGCGCAATTCACTTGAGTGAAACTGAAGCCACTTACCGTCAGTGAAGTTGGCCGCCACGAAAATCGAATGAGCGTAGAAAACGGTGGCGTTGATCCCGGTGAAGTGCTGGAACAATTGAAGCGCAACGACAACAACCAGAGGCTTGTAAAACGACGGTTCAACAAAATCTTTCGCTGAGAGCGACGACTGCAAAAACAATATTTTGATGTATCTTTTTATAACGATGAAAGCCACAACGTTAGGCAAAGGCAAACACATGGGAGAAGACTTGTCACTGGAAGCTGATTGCGCAAGCTATCAAAAGCATCAAAAGTAGCGCATTGGGAAATTTATATCGCTGCAATCAAACTGTCGCGAAAGTGTATCTGCAATCTGCATAGCCAAGAAAATAAAAAATCTTTGAAAGCTATTTGATTCAAAGTGAGATTGAAGCACTATATAATGACAAAGGACATGAGCTTGGCACGCACAAAATCTCTGAAAGCGATACGGACCGACGCGTTTAGTACTTGGGGCTTGCGTCATGGAAAAGTAAAATGAAACGTAACAACCATTGGTTTGAAAGGCCCAATTGGTTTAAGATTAGAAATAATTAACTGGGCATTTTTTTACAGCTTTTATGTTGAAACAAACACAACCACCGGAAAAAATGGTGCATGGATTTGATTTCAACAAGTCTGTACAACATATCCACCGAATAAATTCTTTTCAGTGCTACTGGTCTTATTCAGGTGTGTAAGCACAGGACAAGGAGCTTGGAAACAGCAGGTCCCTTCTTCAATAATAAATCCAAAAACATTGAAAACCGCAGAACAGAAACATGCGTAGAAAAGGTTCAAGGCTGGGACGTTTTCAGCAAAATTACGAAACGCCTCAGCGCAATGGCTAAGCTGCGTAAGTTGCGTACACAAGTGATGTGAAATATTTCAAACACCGAAAAACGCACCTGTTTTGATTTCGGTCTGCTCTTGTATTCCTTCATGCGTGCCTGTATGGCGGACGTTCGTCCCTTCTTGCTGTACAGGGACTTGAAGGCCAGCGCGGCTCTGACGTCATCACCGCGCTCCAACAGCCAGTAGGGACTTTCCGGAATGCAAGAGCAACTGATGGTGGCAACAAACGCTGCAACACCAAACATCGCACAACAACGCTTTGCAAGAAGTCAGAAATGGCAGTTTAAATACGACGATCGTTTTTTTCTTAACTTTGGTAGCGAGCGTGTCACGAAGAGAGTCGCTTTGCTTAAACTTGACCAAAAACAGTTCAGCCGGAGAAGTTTGACTTGAATGCGAACTAAACTGCTGGACCACCATAACAAAATTGAAAAAGACTTTACAAATTATCAACTGCTAGGAAGTTGTAGTTAACAACAGACAGCTGCGCAAGGTGGTGAAGATTTGGAGACGGTGAGACGGCAGAACTGACAAACGTACTGAAACCGTCGACCTCGCACATCTTTTGTGAAAAAGCAAACGCAGCACAAAATTGACGCCAAAACACACACGTGAAATTACGATTAAAGTTGTCTGGTTGTGACACGTCTACTGAAAAACTATTTGTACAGTACTGCGAGTATTGGAGTCTGCCGAAGAGCTTCACAACTCGCGCGAACAGACGTAAGCCGTAGTGAAGAAATCGCAAAGAGCAGAAAAGAGAAATATTCGCTATAGAGTGAATTATTCACGCTGCTACAGTCTGTTGTTGTGATTGTGCAGCTTTCTCATAATATTAACATTCGCACGTTTGGACTGCATATCTAAACCAGGCTCAGAAACATTGCTTTCACCACAGGCATGTGCTTACGGGTTCTCTAAGGTTTTGCAAATGTTTCAACAATGCTCGCTTTCACAGCGTATTTGCAAGCTTTCGAAAACGTCCACTACATACAAAAACAAAGTGTGTGTAATCGCAAAGCACCTGTAATAGCACCAATCTCCGCAAGGTTCCTCCAACTTAACAACATTGCGAATCCGAAAGCCAACACGATGCCCGACGACAGCCCGAGGTTGAATAAAGTACCGAGCATTCCTCGAATGAACGGCGGGCCGACCTCCCCCAAGTACGCCTGTAAAGATCAACACAAAACTCAGTCACAAAATATGCAAAGCTTGATCAACCTACGCCGCACGATTTAAGGTGAGTTGTGTTGTAGCGATCGCACATATTTTTCCGTTGGATCTGTGGAAAGTCTCCAATGCAGCAAAACTGTGACGTGACACGCCGGTCAAAATTTGCCCGTTACTGCCAGTTTCCTTCTTATGGCAGATTTTAAAAGCACATCTGTGCAAAACACACTCAATATCACTGATGTACGAAAGAAAGACAACACATATACCAAATTTCGTGATTGGCTGCTCAACATTTAAAAGTGCGCGGTAGAGTCAACAAAGACTAAAATTTATGAAGCTGCTCTTCATTCGAAACCATAGTTCATAAGCAGAATCTGGCGGCAAGTTAATCGTTTGAACGTTCAACCCTTGGTTTGAGATCTTCTGTTAACGAATACGCAGTTTGATCTGAGTAGGGTGTATTACTAATCGTAAGTCTATTTTATAGCCTACAAGGATCTTTTGATTTACTATTAAGCGCAGTGTGCATTACCTACTTACCTAGAAAACGATTCAGGATATTTTGCACAGTGAGACAAAACCAACTTTAAAGAAAGTTTTACAAAACAACGTGATATACACATTTAAATTAATTTTGGGGTGCTTTTTCCAATATGTGGCATTTTTCACAAACTCCATACAGCTCACATCAGCCAGTGCGGCCTTGGGCAATTTGTAGAAGCACCAGTACATTGTCAACAGTCAATGACTGAAAACCCACCCATTCCAGGACAAACTCAGAGCTGCTTAAGGAACTATACATGAACCGATAGTGTGAACTATCGGCCTTGATCTAAGCAGCGACGTACAACTTTTAAACTTAAAGCAGTCTGCGAGAGGCAAAAATTTACTAATACACCACGTCAGTGTTTCCAATGCAATTTCCATGTTTATATCTGCGCTTTGTCACAGTCCTTGCGACGACCAAGGCGAAACTAAGGAGATTTTCTTTTCTTAACTTAGTTTGTATTTAGAATGAAAGTCTTAAAAGACAACTTGCTGTTTCTCAACAATCCTACTCACAAGACCTTGATTGTTTCATTGATCAGAATTTGCTTGAAGCAGATAGATTGCAAGTAATTTTTCGAGCCTTAAGATTTGAAATCTGGCATACGTCTGTTATAGCAGCAAAAGAATTTGTCCTGACGAATTTCCGGTCAAGCTTTATAAAGAACATACAAAAATTTTACATGAGCATGGTCTTAGCTGCGTATGCAACGCTTTCATGAGTATCAAACCACATTTTTGATGAAATCACAATGCAAATATAACTGAGCATCAACTTAAAGCTGCACGACTGGCTGTTCAAAACCATATGCAAGCACCATGCAAGGTCCCGATGGTGCAAGTTAAAGCTCTATTGCGCCACATATTGTTTAACTCTAAACGTTTCTTACCGGAACAGACGTCATGGCGAAGCCGAAAGCAGCGCCGGTAGCGACCCGACCGAGGAAGAGCAAGAACACAGAGTCCGCAAGAAATATAAACAACCACCCAGTCAGATACATGATCAGCGAACCGAAAACAGTCGGCCTTCTCCCGTGGCGCTCCATGAAGGGTGCGCATATGATGCTGCCCACCAATGCCGAAAGCATCACCAAGCTCTGTCGAGAAGGAAGTGTCACGGCTTTAACTCAAAACAGCGCTGACTGCAACCTGATGCAGGACCGGAGCCGCGGGAGGAATCCGGGGGGTGATGGCCCCTAATTTTTTGTGCTGTCTTATATTTTATTGTGCTCAGAAAAAAATTCTAAACATAATAAAAACAAAAATCTTGCCCCCCATAAACATGTATTTTGCTCTCTCAAGCCTTAAAATCTTCCTACGGGCCTGACCTGGTGGGTCGTTGAACAAGACCTAGCGAGAAAGTTTTTCACAGAAAAAGGCAGCCGGCGTTTCAGATACATGTGCTATCATCTTCGCTTCACAAGGGTTTTACAGTTGTTTTCTTTCACGAAACAAGCGTAGTTCCGAAAGCGATGTTTAGGCACAGGTTTCAGTTGGTGTTCACAGCCCATCTGATACCTTGAGTCAAATAGTTGTAATATCATGAGAAAAAAATCAATTCTAACCTATATTTAGGACTCTCTACATTGTTTTAAATTCACTGATCAGTTCATAGAGAATTTACAAGTTCATGGAAAACTGTAAATCATTACACTGAAGTTATCGAATCCTTCTGAAAAGCACTGACTTTTTGTTTAAGGCAGCATCAAAACAATTTAAAAACCTCATTTTCTTGACAGAAATCCAGTTATTAATCGTAATCTATCTCACAACGTTCTGTAAATAGGAACACACGCGTCTATCTCGTGCAGCGTAACTCACGCCAAACCAGGTGGACTGCTGGACATCGAGTTTCAGAGATCCGTCTGGTGCCACCTTGAGGCTTTCTGTCGCCGGGGAAGAAAAGCCGATAGTGAATCCCCCGCAGACAGAAATCATTGTCACCACCAGCACTGTCAAGATTGCCGGGAGATGGACAAAGCACCTTCATAATAAAAAGACACTGAACGGCTGCAGCTGTTGACGGGCAGTTAAAACCGGGCAATAAGCTTTGGTGAATTTCTAATCGCCGCAAAGTCTTTTTGCCGCTGAAGCATCCGAGCAGCAGGAGGCAGATGCATCGGTTTTCATCCGAACGAATTACTTTCACGTCGACTTTCTGGGACCCAGGTATCGATGCGACTTACCAGAATCATAACATGTGATCTGCAATCAACAGCAAACAGGGTGAGATCAAGCCACGCGCTCAAACCTACAAACGTGTTATTGTTTCCTATACGCAGAAAAGCACACTTGTTTTTTTCTGACTCAGCTTTCCAACTGGGCATCAGTTTTTGTGTTTCTGCAAATATCAGAAATAAGCACGCAGTAGCTCAAAATAAAACCCACGAGATTTCGATCAGAAAATTTGAATAGGTATGCATCAGTTCGGTTGGACGCTTCTGTAGCTGACAACTCTCATTGCCTGCAGCCATAGGAGTTCGGGTGTAGTAGTTCATTAGATACTTTTCTTCCATTAACGCACAAACTTAACAAGTACAACTTCTCCGCAACCGAAACTGGTCAACAAATTAACATCATTCGCGCATCAGCATCATTGCTCAGAAGCAGGAGTGGACTGAGTCATCGGTCAATCGGACCATGCCCGAGGGCCCGGCACTGCAAGGGGCCCGCCTGGCTGCGAATAAAATTATCAAGGATGTCCTTGTTATACATTCTAATACCTGCAGTCTGACTCGGGTAACTCACCTGCACATCGTAGTGTGTGTGTCTCATATTACATTATATGTTACTACTTCTATAGGCGTATACACATGTACTAGTAGTAGAATACGTATACATGTACATTTGTAAGCATTATCACTAATATCAGACTGTCTCTCTAGCTGTTGCCATAAAACAACCAACCAAGAAAGAGCTAGACTGTTGTAGTACTGTAACCCTGTTATTATATCATAGTAGGCTAACTATTATTGTATACATAAAACTGATTTCCTGTAGTTTACCAGGTAGCTAAACCCCATTTGAATGATGTCTGACTTATGAAAGGAGCTCGCCCAAGTCACATTCATACTTGGTACTATGCACATGTTCTAAATCTGGTGATCAATGACGTGTATGTGTCGCAGCAGCTAGTCTTTTTGGTCTGTTTATTGAAATATCTCTATTTTTCAATGATTCTTACAAAAGGATGAAGGTCTGGGAAGAGCATATGCAGACAAAACCAGGAAATAAGAAACGCTTAAGACTACAGCACATTGGTCAAACTAGGTGGTCAAGCAGAGGTAAAGCACTTCGAAAATTGTTTGGCAGCTACACAAATCAATCATCAGAATTCTATTCAGACCTTCTGATCATCCTTCAGCAAGTAATTGAAGCACCTGATTTCAAAAGGATCAGATCGCTATGAAGCACAGATATTGCGTGAAAACTTGCGCAAATTAGAAACCATCATCCGAATTTTTGATATTACCACACCAGTGTCAGTTCAGATATCAGGCCTGGATATCATGCAAGCTTGGCGCATGATTAACAAAGCCACTGAAAATCTCGAAAACATCTCAACAGATCTTAGTGGCATTTTTGAAACAGCATTTAATTTTGTTCGTGCAAATTTGAAATTCGAAGAGGTGAACATTTCTTCCACTAAGAGGTTCTCAACCATCAAATCTAGTCGCTCAGCATCAGAAGGTATCACAGACCAGAAGAGAAATTGAGGTTTCATACCATAATGCAGTAACGGATGCTGTTCTCCCCTGCATGCGAGCTAGGTTCTCGTCTCATGAAAAACTCTATATTTCCTGCTTTGACCCAAACAGGTTTTCTGAAATCTTGGCATCTCCACAAAACGTGGAGCTAAGTTTGATTGCTAATGCAGTACCAGAAATTTACAAGAGTGGCACTAGAGGTCAGGATGAACTTGTTTCATTTACATCGAGCTACAAAAACCTGAAGAAGGGACTGCTAGAGAATATGAATGACAATGAAAATGATTCAGCCAGCTTGGAGTCAGAGGCGGAGTATACAGAAATTGCTGAATCATATGCCAAGACAACATGTAAGAATTGTTTGTCATGTGCTTTCAAGTTGTTATCAGAGTACAGGCTGTGTGCAGCTGCATATGAAAATTTATATGCAGCATATAAATTAATTGTAACACTAAGCGTCACACAGTGCATATGCGAAAGATATTTGTCTAAACAGTGACTGTTGAAAACAAGGCTGAGGACTTCACTCACCCAGAACAACTTGGAGTTACTTATGCTAATTGATATTTAAAAAGACATTACAATGAAAATCAAATCAAACAAAGACAAAATTATTGATAAAATTGCAGAATCCTCAGCTGAAATAAGTACAATGTTGGTACTGTAATCTGTGAACGACTGAAATGAGTACATTGTTTATACGTTAATTCGTTGTAATTAAATGGAACTTTTGTTTGACATGTCATTATGCTTTGTTGTTAGTATCAGCATGTGTCCATGAACATCTTCATGAGATTGAAGTTTTCAAATCATTTTATACATATAAACACATATATACCTTAAACTAAAGCCCTTACTTAGTCATGCCAATACGCACAGTTGTTGCTGCACAGCCTCTACATCCGGCATTTAACGGTAAAGAGCGGGGGAGGGGCCCATTGTATTTTCTGCCCGAGGGCCTATAACACTCTCAGTCCACCCCTGCTCAGAAGCTGCGAATGTTTACGCGACAAATCAACTACAGAAGCAAGTTTTCAAATACACCGTACCGCTGAAAAAATTTAAATTTCTTGTTCAGGCGAATTTTGCTCTTTAACCTTGCAGCTTTGTTTTATAGCCGGCGTTTACAATATTCTGCTTAGGCATTTTAAATCAAATATTGCTGTGTAAATTTAAATTTCTGCATGTGTATTGAAGACAAGATGTTTTTGGGCACATTCAGTTGTTACATAAGCAAGCAATGACACAAAACAGAAAATTACCTGACAGCTTTGTAAGTTTAACAAATTCAATTCATGCCTTATCAATAAGATTGTTTTGGCAACAGATTGACGAAAAATCATCATGAAGGGTTATCAAAGGATCTGAAGTTGGGCTCATTGAACGCTTCGCAACCTTTCTTGGTTATCGCGCTGCAACATCGATAGATGCATGCCTCACTTTGCTGATTCTTAGATTTAGGAAGAGACATGTTGAACTTAGTGTCCTGATTGTTTGGAGAAACACCTTTTGTAAAGAACACCTTTGTAAATCTATGCAAGGCGCACATTACAAAGTGACAAAATGACGGAAGTCTAATAAGCCACGTAAAGTAGTAGTAGGGTATTTGAAAATTATAACTTCAAAAATTAAGATATGACCAGAGCATAACATAACTTCCAAGGAATGACTTCAGAACAGTTTTTGAGAGATGTTAGAAGTAGGCTAATACCAAAATGCATTTAGCAGAGGATAGAAAAGCAGTCTTTCATAAGCTTTTTAGCACATTTAGCCGGGAAAACACGGTTTTTATCTACTTTTGTTGTCACGTTACGAAGTTCAAAGGTCCTCAGACTGAAAGCACTCCCACGTGATTCATGCTAAGCCAAGCGTGAAAATTTTAGTAACGTCAACGGTCAAGTGGCTTAGGGACAATACGATAGGAAAAACATAGAAGAAATAAAATCGATCTAAGCAAACAATCAAATTTATGTGCACTGCGAACAACACGGGTACAGTAAAGGCTACATTTTCCTCTGTAACGTACCTAACAGCAGCAGTACCTTCAGAGCTCATGTCTGAAGCACCACTGTTATTGTTAACATCGTCAATCTTTTCATTCAGACTGAATTCGTCGCTGACACTGATTTCTTCGTCTTCATCGCCAAAGTGGGTCCGATTGCCAGGCATATCTTTGCTTTTCCAGCTAACAAATTAAGCACGACTACTTTCTGGTGATGCAAGCGTAATAGTGATGCTTACACTGAGGACCATGGTTACATGTGTCAGGGCTATCTTCCAACAATTTTACCATAAATTTTCGTGTCAAGTCAGTTTTAAACGGTTAAAGATTGACCACACTGTCACGTCACAAATAGCACACTGGAAAATGCAACAGATGTTCCCAATGCTATTTTAGGAAATGCTTGACGCTCAGGTCTGAGGTTGCCATCCACCCGTGTGCCGAGTACCAACTGTTGCATGAGTCTCCATGATTTTCTTGCGAGATAAAAACTTGCTGTGCTGATGCTTCAGTTGGGCCTAAGTCTAAGTTACGTGCACCGTTCTCTGGCTACTACCGGTGCGTTAATTTCCTGTCCTGGCTCGTGCTGCTGTTTCTCTGACGACATTGCCAACAGTTGTGGGTGCAGAACTTTTGCTGCTGTTGTTCCTGGTTACGTGAGAGATCATGAGAGCAACAATTTCTTTCGAGCGAAACTCCCAACTGTAAGCATTTCGCCGCTGTGATGCTTTTGTTGACTGCGGTTCCGGCAAAATGTAAAAATGTCTACATCGGCAAAATCGTTCGGTGGAAAAACCAACAGCAAAACCGCTTGCTTTTAAGCATATTTTAGTGTTTATCACTTTCATGTTAACAGTGGAATAATTACTAATCAACTAGGAAAAGCAAAAACACAGCGGAATTCGATAAACCACAGAACAGTTTTTTCAAAAGCAGAACCGCGAAGTTTGATAACGACTTACTGCAGAACCCTGTCAGGCTCGAACTATCCATCTCTCTGGACACGGACTAAAAACATATCACAACAAACATATTAGATGAAGCAATGGACTGGTTAGTATAAACCTATAAAATTATTGCGATACGACCCTTGTTAGCAGAGCTTTCGTACAAATTTTTGTTTGAACTGGTTAAATGATGATTCGAGCACAAAACATAAGTGATAATGAGCCTTTACCAATGAGCGAAAGGATCAAAACACAAAACAGCTCAATCTACACGCACGGTGATCTTAACCAAACATAAATGGATCAACTTAGTCCACTCCGTATAAGCGTTGAAAAACTGCATTTATCGCAGGTAGTGCAGCTCTTGTTTGCAACACAGCGAAAATAAGGTTCAAGCGTGTTGCTCAATTGATTTCGCTACCGTCGCCAATTTACATTTGTGCAAAACGTGGTCTTCATGTGCTTACTGCAAGTGCATCAAACTGTTTTGAAGAGACCAAGGCAAACACTACTAAACAGCTGTCCTGGAATCCGTCTTAAATTATTTACTGGGTCGTAGCCGGGGCGCAGCGCATGCCGCATGAGATGCATTTCTCAGGTACGCGACTGCTGGTCTGATTCTCTTGCGGCCTCGCGTGTTGCAAGGCTTGCTATCAAATGCTACTTCGCGAGCTTTCAGCAATAAAACGACATCAAAATTTGCGCAAAAAAAATTATTCCGCGATTGCCGTGCTCAAATATTTCACTACTTTCAAACGACAGTTTAAAATACAGTTAGACGACAGTTTAAAATACAGTTAGACGACAGTTTAAAATACGACAATTTAAAATACGACAGTTTAAAATACGACAGTTTAAAATACGACAGTTTAAAATACGACAGTTTAAAATATTTAAAATAAAACGACAGTTTAAAAAATATTTAAAATAAAACGACAGTTTAAAATACAGGTATGCTATACACGGAAGCTTTAAAAACCTCATTTGAAAATGGGACATCTGGCTTGTGCAGTGCACTAAGAACCTTTGCAAGGAAGTTAGGAAGTTACTGCGCGCTGGGAGTCACCGCTTTTGGTTGAACAACACAAAAGCAAACGAAGACGCACGTCACTGTGACCTGTGAAAAAATTTCAAATGCTAATTCACACGTTTTTTCAAAGAAAGTACCCGAAAATCCGCATCTTAGGATGTCTTGATTGACTCTCTGTTCGACTGTGTTTCGAGGGGGAGGATGACTCGAAGACCTTGCGGTCATTCTCCTCCCCCTGATATCTGATTTTTTCAGATGTTAAATAAAATTATCTGTC
>JGI24159J19872_10007293_pt1 | contig 14487 bp, 8 predicted proteins | sample Ectturendosymbi4_FD_19872 | JGI IMG/M metagenome (IMG submission 19872) | reverse complement strand
GTAGAAGATATAATAATAAGAACCCTAGGTAAAGATTAAAACAATTTATAAATCAATTACGGAGCACCACAGAATAGTAATAATATCATGCAAACCAAGGCTGTAGTTTTCAGACATACCAAAAAGCCATGTACCTGTTGCACAGACAAACACATGAAACACCTGCCGCGATCACAAGTCATAAGGAGAAATAGGTTGTTGCAAAGCAACACAAGCAAAGCAACGTAAGCAGAGCAACGCAAGCCAAGCAACATGACCAGTAGTATCAAAACAATAAAGCAATGTAACGTTGAAGCTGACGACGACTACTATAATGAAGAAATAACAATTACTAATGAAGATTTAGAATTGATCAACGAATTTCTGGAGGTATAAGGAAATCAACGAGGGCTTCTGTATACCATAACAATCATATACCATGACAGCTACGTACCATAACAGCCACAAACCATGGCAAGCAAGTACCTTTAATCGTGTGCTGCATTGCAGTACGTTTGTTTCATGTACTGCGTTGCAGTACGTTTGTTTCATGTACTGCATTGCAGTACGTTTGTTTCATGTACTGCGTTGCAGTACGTTTGTTTCGTGTACTGCATTGCAATACGTTTGTTTCATGTACTGCGTTGCAGTACGTTTGTTTCGTGTACTGCATTGCAATACGTTTGTTTCGTGTACTGCGTTGCAGTACGTTTGTTTCGTGTACTGCATTGCAGTGCGTTTGTTTCATGTATTGCGTTGCAATATGTTTGTTCTATGTTGGGCATTGCCCCTGTTTGTTTGAATTATGCGCTGCATCCTGGGCAAGGGTATAAATTCCCCTTCTCAGGACAATTTAGGGCAGTTGTGGATTTGCAGTCGAAGGGCGAACTTGGGGGGCCTGGTGATCTCGTGATCCAGGACCGCCTTGTAGCTAACACTCAAAGGAGTATAGGACTGAATTTGGCCGACTTTCTAGGCACGAAAGTCTCGGCACTTTTGGCTCTAGTTACGAGGTAGTCAGGATTGTATGCTGATTTTATAGTCAGATGCTGTTGAATGATGCTCCGTAAAAACTGTAAGTAACGAAGTTCTGTTTAAAGTTTATTTAAGTAAGCAGATTTTGTAACTATTATGGCATGCTAGGTTTAGTTAGGAAATAGAGTCCTGTCAAAATTTTCTAGTGTTTTGTACTTTAACAAATTTCAACAAAAATTTAAGTAAAAAAGGAAACAGAGTTCTGCCCAAATTTTTCATGATTTTGTACTTAGAAAATTCCCGGCATCAGGGGGGGGGTCATCTGTTAAAGTCATTTCGTGTGTGCATATTGTATTGAGTTATAGAGTCGTATGTTCGTTGTTATTGGTGTAATAAAACTGTATCCCCGCTTAAATGGGCATAACGGTCCTGTCACCAGCAGATAGGGTTGGTGATATTGACTGTTTGCTTTCGGGTAGATAGTCTTTAGGGGACCACCGCCTCGAGGACCCTGTCTAGAAGAAGTACAAGATAAACGTTAACCTAAATAAAGCGTTTAGCATAACTTATTTTTGCACCGAGTTTCTCGCGGATGATTAGTGCTGAGCTAGGACGTCGGATCCAGCGGGATTCGTCGGCCGCAAAATCCAGACTTTTAAAATGTGTATTTCTGGTCATCCTGACTTTAATTTGTTACAACTGGCTAGAATTACTGCTTAGAATAACTTTTGCTGTTTACTGTTGGGAAGCTCGACATTGAGGCCTACAAAAGTTACAAAACTCTAGGATGTGCTTGGACAAGCACGATTGTTACGTGTATTCAAACCAAATGTTGCAGTAACTATTGGCGTGAGTGGAGTGACGGAATTATTAAATCTGAAATTACATCTAAACAAAAAATGGTTTGAAACTCCGAGATTTGGTGCAGTGTGTTCATTCAGTATTTACGCAAACGTCAGAGTACCTTGTATAGGTATGATGAGCAGCGTAGTTGATCACTTTTATCATGCTTTACAGATCGGTGAACCCAGTTGCAAAACAGTGAGCATTTTGTTTTGAAAAGATTTGCAAAATCGTTTTTCAAAGTGAAGTTATTTACGTTCCAAGATGAAATGCGATGCAGAAATTGTAGCGATAACGCTGCTCTCACCATCGTTCTCATCTAATGATTGAAACTGCACCTGAAACACGTTTTGTTGCGAATTTTACCTGTGGCCAAGCACTGCGCTTAGGTCCGAATAAGAAACAAGTTGGACGAGTTGTATTCATGTTCTGCAAGCGAAAGTTTTGAAACAGAAATAAATTCCTCAATGAGAAACTGACAAGTAGTAAAAGATTCAGAGAAGCAAACATCTCTATCTACACAGATGTAAACAGCTGTTTAGCATTTGCTGAGTCTCATAGAGAACAGGTCAACTGCGCACCATTGCTTTGGGGTTTAGGGATTTGAAAAGTCTTGTTCGCCGATGTCAGTAATTCATGATTTTTATGTAGGAGACTACAAAGACTGCAAATTTTATGGAAAAAACAAAATTATAATTTTTTATAGTTGCTCAACGTGGCATTTTTGTGTTTTACCGCTGCAGCACAGCTTTATAAAGTTGTCTCCTTATAACTGATTTGAGCCTTTTTCTGCACGCACTACAAGGGCAGTTTAGCTTGCCTTCCGCTTTCTGTTATGACAATTTCAATTCTTTCCTAAAAGTAAGAAAAGTATTTTCAGTTTGTTAAAAATGGAAAATCTATGAATTTGGATTGTATTATTTCGACGTTTTTTACCGTTTTAGTGGTACAGCAGGTAGAGCACACGTCACCAAAGCTGGTAGATTAAGTTCGATTCCCGGTCGGGTCATACCGAAGATTTGAACAAATGTATTTTCGGCGCGTTCAGTTTCGTTCTCGGCGTTGATTGGTGGGTGCAGAGACACGCGCGGTGCTGCCATTGACTGGCCACCACTGCAGCATTCACTGCGAAAGCAGCTGCGTGGCCCACGGTTGAAGCAAGCGGAGGTGGGCGTCGCAGACCACTTGTGACTCTCCGAAATAGTACAAAGGCTGAGTAGAACGAAACTGAATTGAACGCAGTGTGACTCAAGTTTTTACCAAACAGATTTAAACTTTTATGAGAAGCTCTTTCAAATCATTTGAAGCAATCTTTCTATGGCTCTATACCAGAAAGAAATATATTTGGTAAATTGCCTCTTTCGTCTAACCGAGCTCCCTTGCTAAATTGCATTTCAACATTGATTTAGTAAGAATGTAAGAAATAAGACAAGTCTTTCGCTCTGCAAGTATTTGTTCGTGTAAGATACGAACCAAACCGCTCAGTTATGAATGGCACGATGTGATAAAATTGGGTTTCATCTAACCCTAAATTCACCAACACTTCGGCCATCAACTCTAAACCATGATAGACTTTCGCGAGGTGCTCGAAAAGACAACCTGGATATCAGGTTTATTTCGATGTTCAAGCGCTTTAACTTTAATTTCTATGAAATTGTCTCATGTTTGCGCTAATAAAACCAACTCAATTGACTTACGAACTACAAAGTCAAAATCAGCATTAAGACAAACTCCACGATTACAGGGTTGCAACTGTTTGAAAGCTTCCAATGTGTTCGTCGCGTGCTTCCTTCGGATTATTTACAAAGACAGCCATGTTCATTTTGTGCGTTGATCGTACTCGCAAATTTCCTGATAGTCTAATCAAAACCTTAATTAACGTGGCTGGAGTCCTTAACTGAACTCCAATTCGTTTATCAAACATTAAAACTGTAGATGATTTTATTGAGCGGCAGGGCAAAGCTCTGACACTTGAGATGAAAGCATGCAGTCACATAGAATGTACCCGCAAATTATATTATCCAAGAGGGGCTTGCTTCTGAAGAATAGTATATCGTTTATATATACCAAAGCCAAGGCGTACACGCAGCATCAATTCGCACACATTTCTAAAGAAGGTGCAAGGTTCGCATAAAAGCATTCTTGAATTTACCTCAAAAAGTACTTTTGTCGACAGCCAAGTAAAGCATTTCGAAAAGCAATTACCAGTCTGAAAACCTTACGAATTCGGGGGATTGCAACAGCAAGCTTACGACGTCATCGCATCGCATGATGCAATCATGCTTCCACGAATTGAAATACTACCTCTGACAGTGTCATTTGGGGTAGAATTCAATTCTTTCGCTTTGTGAAGATTTCCACTAAACAATTATAAACTTGTATTGTGCATTGCATACCTTCCAGCGCTTTATTGCGATAGAGTCAAGGTTCTGCCTAAATATTATTTTTGCTTGAATTTTCGCGCTAATTGCGATCTGTATGAATCATTTTTGATAATTTCTTAAGCATTAAATTGTCAGAGAATACTTTAAGCATATAAGCAGCAGACCGGTGTTCAAAAAGTAAACAACAAAATGTTAGGATTAGAATTAGTCTGTGACATCCAGGATGTAAAAGCTACAAAATTGTCTTAAAACTGAACCCTTAACAGTGTAATCGGTACCAAAGCACAGAACTACACCAGAACCTTGTATTCAAATATTTGTGTGAGATGTACACTGCTTTTATTAAGAGTGGAACTGGACAAGTGTCGCGCCTTTTTTGCTTTTTTTCACTTATTAGACAAATGCCTACTTAAGTATTAGACGCACCAACAGTGTTGTTTGAATAAATGACCTCCATGGTCATTCACCAATCCTGTGTGACACAGTGACTATTTCATTTACATTGATTAGTTATTTTGCCATTGCTTTATTCATTTCTTCTAATTCCCACTGACAACTGGTCACTTTGTAGCGTGATGGCTTTTTGCATTGTATCTGTTTACTAACTTAGTGATGGGAAAAAAAATAAATCTCTCTCTATCTGTATCAGTGTTTTTAGAGTTAAACATATGCTAGTGGTGATGTCAATGACGACGCTTGTTACAGTTCAGACTGGCCTGATGGGAAATCTCAAGCATGTTTGCAAAAAGTACATATAAATAACTTTTTAAGATAAAAATTTTACAGAAAGCAGGAAAAGCTCAGATTCTTCGAATACAGTAACTAAAATTCTACATCTACGTTCCAGTTGCAAAAATTAGGCGACCCTCGTATATATTTCAAAGCAGCACAAACGGCAAACGTTCTCGAACAAAATAAAACAAAAATACACTGACGTTTCGGCCTGTCGACGACAAGCCTTCATCAGGGCGCAGAACATGACTCAGAATTACTCATCGTTTTTTAAAAACACATCGCAGCAAAACAACCTCAGCAATGCAGTCAAGAAAACATGCCCAAAACACACCTGGGCCTGCACGTCAAAGGCGATCACTAGGGCAACCAAAAGTGAATAAAGTCAAAAATTTTCTGCCGTTTCTAAAGTTTATGAAACGTCCACAAACCTAAATTCACGCTCATACCATGAGGAATCCCAAGTTATTAGGTCAAAAAAAGTCACAATTTATCATTAGGTCAAAATTTTCCGTTAGGTCAAACTTTTTTTGCAGCACAGTTTTTTCTTTTAAATACCGATATTTTATTGGAGCTACAAGAACAGATATGGATATGCTTTTGCACGTTTAGTTGCAATTCTGTAATAATAGTGGGTTTATTGCGATTTCTGCCATAATAATTTTTGTTTTGCCCACTACTGGACGATTGAATATTATGTAGGATAGGCATGGTAGGCGATACATTTGGTCTTACGGTATTTGTTTTGTTAAATACTCAATCCATTATGCATATAGTATTTCAGCTTTTGATGTTCTCAGGTTTGACTCTACTGTTGTTATTAATGCCCTTATCAATATATCATCCTCGAAGTTAAACAGCCAATTTTTTTTCGAATCTTAGAGTGTATGAATACACTTCTGGATTAACCTCAACACCTAAGGCTGCATTATTTTGTAGTTGCAAACGCAGAAAATTTATAGGTCAAAATAAAGTCAAAATTTGTAAATTATAAAGTCACAATTTTACGTTTTTAGGTCAAAAATTGGTTACCCTAGCGATCACAAAGCGTAGAGTGCGCGAAACAAACTTGAACCTTGTTTTATGTGGCATGTTTTGTACTCACCGCTTTTCAGAGAAGACAACTACATCTACACATCTCATTTGCTTTTGAAAAAAATAAGAGTAAAACGTAACATTTGTCGTGGCGGCTATCGACCAAAAGTAAATGCAAAAGCAACCCACAATAAACATCATTGCATATTACGTGTTCCATGAAAATATCCATATGTTTTTAGATGCAAAGACCTTTGAAAGTAGCTTGCAAAGTCCTCACGCAATTATTCTTAGTGTTTTCATGCAACATCGTTGTGGCAAAGATTAAAATGAAACGGTTTGTAGAGTGAAACATGGCACATTAGAAAATACATAACACGTTTTCTGGCCTCAGTTTCACTGGGCCAAAAATATATGTTCTCTGGACGTACAGCAATCTACTTTTTTAATATTTTTCTGCCATTTTACTGGGAATCTAGGCTTGGCATGGTTACTTGTCTATCATCTTTTACGAATACAAGATGGGACTTCTAGGTTTGATTTATGAGCTAGAAAGAAAAAACTGACTACAACTGATAGGAGCTATTAGCTAAAAAAGTGCCAATGTACCAGTGTGTTTTAGGACGACGTTACTTGTACTTTGCAGACGAAAAACGCAGATTGCTGATCCACACACAGATATTAACAAAAAACNTAATCAGATCAACATGTTATCACAAAGCTAAAATTGTCTAAACAACATTCAACATTTCAGAAAAACAAGCCACNAAATCGAATGTTACACAACGGATCTCAAAGAGCAAAACCAATCGATTAAAGAAAGGCTGTTGTGGCGAATATAGAGTGCAGCAATGAACTGATCACTAACAAAAAAATATTTTTCAGCATACGAATGCATTTAGATACAGAACAACCATTATTCGTTATGCGTTGAAGAGTTGTATCTGAAAAACGCGGATACTCGTAAAACCAAGGTAGCTCCCAAACTCAAATCGCATTTATACCCAAATTAAAAATTAGTGATTGTTATGAAGTGCTTCATACATTCGTCATACATCTGAAATCCGTAAGATGAATACTTTTGATAAATTTTAACGTTATATTTAAATAGACAACTTTTTTCATTTTCTACCTAACATTTTTACAAAGTACCGAAACCAATGTTTTGTAAAAATGCCATCAGCTAAATAAAGCTTTTCAAAAACAAACAAAATTACTTTGAAATATGAAACACATTACTTTCTTTGATGTTGAATTCTTTCAAAAATTGAAAAAGATAACTTGAACGATAATTTTCTTGCTTAGCAACTCCACCAAACTTCAACTGCACCAAACTTTCTGCTGAGAATAATAATATGTCAGGATATTTAAGTAAACCAGATGCCAAAGAAGGACACCGTCATTTGTCTGAGCCTGGTAAAATCCTCTGCTTTCATTGTGAAATAGGCATCAAGCCATGTAACACCAAAGCATCTGTTAGATGCGGAAGATTTAGCATGTTATTTAGATAAAAGGTCTGCTTGAGCCATGTACAAAGACCTAAACCTGAATAATAGCCAACATCTATCGCAAAGTGTAGTTTTGGGTCAAAACCTTTTTTAAAAACGAGCGAGTTCCTCAAAACCCCCTAAATCGATCGAATCTCTTGCACAAACAAATTCAGTGGTCACGACTGCGCGGAAAATGGGAGATGGAAAACAACAATTCAGTTACAATCATGCTTTTCGAATACTTGGAGAAGGTTGTTTTTTTTCTCCAGAAGGTATTAAATAAAAGAAACCAACTTGTTTTTATCTTTGATGTGGTTATTTCTTTTGCAAAACATACAGAACCACAATAGATTTAACAGTTGTTGACAATGTCAGCCCAAGCGTGTTTTACCAACTCAAACGAAGGCGAACTGAGCAACGAGGTTGTCACCTCGATAAAGACCCACATCTGACAAAACAGCGAGTGAGCTTTTGTTGATCTCAGAGGCTTTGTACAAATCCTTTGTTTTGTACAGTACATTTCGGCTGTTTCATGCGGTCTCTACTAAAAGCTCGACGGCAGTGGCTGATGGCGGAGGATTTGAGATGGTGCTACGGGAAATACGAGAGTTTAAGCTTATGTTAATGCACGTTCTTTGTGCAGCGCTGGGATCAAAGTTAAATTTCTCCAAGTTATACGAGTGTACTCCCTCTGAAACACGTTGAAAGGTTTTAATACGTCTGGTCTACCGAATGCAAGGAAAACGGAAAAAGCTTTCATAGATTTTTGTGGTTCTAGATTTTCTTTGAATGCACAACAGTTCTGGCAACCTAAGAATCTTTCTTAAGGTTTGGACATGTGCCGTTTTATTGCTAGTTGTTATACAGTACTTCTGAATCTTAAAAGATAGTCTGTAGAATATAGATAAACATAGTCCCATCTCAGTTCATCGATTAGTTGCCGTGGTGCAGTGTTCTCACTTTTCTGTTCGTTTATGTGGTCATTTCTAGCTCAAAGACAATTCCACCTTTTCGGGAATGTCAGTGTGCATGGAGGTAAAATATAATTTGTGTACACACTCACTAAGTTTTTTTCTAAGGTTTGACCTTGCTGACCACAAAGACATTTTGAGAGTTCGTCAATATTTAATCTTAGCGCCAAAATAGTCTTAAAGCAAATGAGTCCACAGTAAGTGTTGTTTCTGATGTTATCGTTTAAGAACAAATCTGTTACTGATTTGCAAACATAATAATTGTCTTGTGATTTGATTTCCGGTGCTATTATTGCAAATAAGAACAAAAGAGCTAAGCGAAATGAAGCTTTCATTGTGATGACAACATTGACCAGAATCTGCGTAACATAAGCAGATAAGTAATTTTTACTTTGAAAACTCCAGCACCGCGTAACATGAATGGAACATCTACCATATTAGACGTGTGATTTTTTCGTTTTTTCGCAGTACAGTTATGTTTTAGTACAGTCTGAGTCACATGTTGTGCATTAGAATATGAAAGAAGACTGCGTGCAGGCAAAAGCAAACTCCATTACACTCATATGATGAATCAAATTGTCATCACACGTTAGCTTGAAATCCTTGATGTTATCGTCATGACGAAACAGCAAATTTTGGGAAATCGCAATGATTCAAAAGGATTTGGCCAACAATGCAATTTTCACACTATCCCCAAGCAAGGGCACGAACACAAGCAATTGATTTTATAAACCCGCTTAAAAGATTTTTTTGCAAAATATCCCGATACAGGTGGAAACTGAATGTGGGAACAAAACGACTGTTAGAATTTCCCCTCCGTATCTAACTTCTGCAGAACTAGTTTGAAAACCTATACGAGCTCCAAAGATAAAGTTTTTATTTGATTTTCACTTCATTTAGCCCTTTGGCTGGAAGAACTGTCCAATCTTATTTTCTAGCGTAAGAGACGTATACGCTTCATAAATGATATATACTTTTGCGCCGAAGCTTTGTCTAATGCTCGTTAGTTTTTACTGATTATGACAACGGTTGGTACTGTGATACACGTAAATTATTGTCCTGTACGCCTTGCATTGAATGCTGCTATTTCTGTTCAACAGTTTCAGATCTTAACAGTTGCTTCTCGCTATCTACCTCATTTTCCTCTTTTTACTTGGTTAGTCAGTGATTTTTATATGATTCAGTCTTTTTTACAGACTGCCTCACTTCTCCTTTTTGCCCATAAAAGCCATACCTATTCTTCGGCGTCTCTTTCTTACTGGTTGGTTTGTGTTAGCCTTTCCGGGATGTNACCCAGTGACAGACCTGGTTGAAAAGATACGTAACCTTTGCAAAATCGTGTTTGGCTCAAGGTACAAACAGGTGACATTTATACTTTCAAAAACCGTTTGATTCAACTACTTCTTTAGTTTGTAACCGACGGTTGACGATCAATAATGCCTATACAGAAATGTGTTATTCAAATTGACAAATAAGTTATTTACATATAACTAACGGGCAAGTAACTTTATATTCCTGGGACAAAACACCATGGTTTTGTTAGTTCTCGACTATAGGGTTTTTCGTCAGCCCTATGTGTCTAAAAGATTATGTTTCGGCCAACACCAATTTTCAGATTTTGTAAGCCTTCGCGTTTGTTTTCAATTTGCTCTTAATATCGCGTAAATAATTTCATGTTATTTGGCGCGTTCTTATTTTTAGTTGCGTTTCTTTCATTTCGTGGTTTCAATCACAAAAATACCTTCTTCCCTCAAATTGCAATTGCGTGCTGCCAAGGTTTTGCCATAAATTACTCGGAAACCATTGCAACACAAAAATGTCTTAAGCTCATTCTAACAAACGACCGTACGCTAATGCATTGCAACTAAAGTTGACATGTAAAACTTGTACGTTACGGCACTATAACACGAAAAAGACAGGTTAACGGTAAATTGATGTCAGTCTGCAAAACCTGCTGGGTGACCTAAACATCGTTTTTTCACTATAATTGCCTGGGTTTCTGGCAAGTCAAACAATAAAAAAGCAGCAGGTTATGATGCAGAATGGGAATATACTGGATGCATAAACACTTTCGCATTTTCTTGTATATATGAAACAAGTCCATTTTATATCTTCGTGAATTTTTTGGTGCTCAAGCTGGTTTCCAAGTTTTAACTGCTATTGAGACAGTCATCGCGTTGCGTGCAATGAGCTTTGTCAGTCTGACTCATTCATAATGTAGATTGGAGCTTTCAAGGACTCTGACTGTCATGCTGTGCCCTCATAGCTCAGCGGTGATTATGACTGCACGTATCCACATTTCAGTGACAATTTACCGCAAGGGCAATGCAGCTGAATCTGCCCGCAAAGTGTTTTACTAGGAAATCGATTTCACGTCAGTTTCGCATTTGGAATCCTTCAAATTGGTAGCACAAGCTCTCATTTGTAATAATTAGTGCAACCAAAAGTCAATAAAGTCAACAATTTTCTGCTTTTTTTAAAGCTTGGACCGATTCCAAATTTATTAGGTCAAAAAAAGTCAAAATTTATCATTAGGTCAAATTTTATCGTTAGGTCAAAAGTTGTTGCAGAAGAGTTTTTTCTTTGATCAACATTTTATCAAAGCTACAACAACAGATGTTGATATGCTTTTGCAAGTTCAGTTAAATCCGACATAATATTGGATTTTTTGCGACTTCTGATGTAATAATGTTGTTTTGCCGCTGCTGGACGATTAAAAGTACACTAGGCGTGGCAGTACTTGATGTTAAAATAAATCAATGTGGAACCTTCTCAGTGACTTCAGGAGATTGTTTGACACTGGATATTTCTCTTGTGCGTTTGGAGACATTTTCGTCTACGATTTTTTACCTTTGGTTTCGCTGGGTCTTTCACACCTTTGGTTTTTTGTTTCGTTTCAAGAGCAAAAAGATCTATAACCTACCGATTTGATTTCTTATACACACTTTTTATTCCGCCTTTCAATTTCAAACGCAGGTAATTGATAGGTCAAAATAAAGCCAAAATTTGTAACATAGGAAGTCAAAATTTTACGTTTTTAGGTCAAAAAATTGGTTGCCCTAGTAATAAGGAAACACTTAAGCAAGACTTAAACAAATAACGCCAGTTGCAGTTTTCAACACACGCTGAGATGTTTAGAATTAAAGAGAAAGCACGCGAACTTTAGGGTATTTCTGACAAACACTGAAACAGAGAAACTGGTTTGAGATCAGTCTACTCAATTCTGATTTTTCCAGCTGAACTGCTTTTAATTTCGAGCTGTTTCTGTATGAATGACGTGTGAGAGTTTATTGGCTGGATTTGATAATAGAAAAATCATTAAAAACCAAATCGTTTCAGTTTTACCGGCTACTAACTGCGTTTGAACCCAATCTTGAAACATTTTCAAAAAATCCATCATAAATTGGTCTGTTGCTAATGCAAACTTATCTGCTGTAGATATGTTGTTGTAATTGATGGGAGGCCTTCTACTTCGCGCAAGATGTTCACCGTATAATTAGTGTCCTAGCAATGGTTTTGATGAGTACTACGTAAAGCCCAGAGCATAAAAATTAAGGCTTTGATTAGAACCAAAATTTAGGAAATTTACAGTTATGGTTGATTTCGAGAGGGTTTAATACTAGGGGCAATGTGAAGTGCGTGCTTGCAAAAAGGATTCTGTTATCTAAAAATACGTGTTATTTACCCAAGAAAATGCTTATTTTTGGCGGCTGGAGAGCGTCGTTGAAATACCTGAAGACAGGATGTGAGTGATTCCTGCTTGAGGTGATACTACAACAGCTAATGACCGACTTTGTTTAGGATTATTTCTTTTGATTTGGTAACTTAGCATAAAAAACTGGCGCTACTGATTGTCTTGTTTCATCCCAAAATACAAGTGTTTTTACTATAACGCAAGATGTGCTTAATCCAACACTAAGTAAGTATCAAATTTGTTTGCGAATTCCAACCAACCTCAATACACTATTACTACCGGCGTCTCGAGCTATGGAACCAAAATTTCCATCCACAAAATATATTTACAGGAAAGCTTTTTTTGAAATGCAATGCCATGCAAAATTTTAAGACTATTGTCAGTGAGTTAGTATGAGAACAGGCCCGCATCCAGGTTTTATGGTTTGGGGCAAAATAAATTTGCAGAGGACAAGGTTTTTGTTGTTATTATATGTTTAAAACAAATTTTTCTTGGCACAACACATTTGGGGGGCACAAAAAGTTGGAGGGAACTGCCCTCGAATGTTCCCCAATGCAGAGCAGTATCAACCTCCATACCCCCAATTGGAATTGAGGGGGGGCTTACGCTGTCATAGGGGCCCAAAATTCAGTCCCGTCACCACTTAACCCTCCAAAGATAGCTTCGAACCCCAAATTGAAATATGAGACAGGAGAAATCAGTGAAGTTGGGAGCGCTTTGAAAGAAAAATGCTTATATATTACAGTTATTTTGAGCCCCTTTGAAAGCAAGACATTTACACATTACAACTGCTGTTGGCGGTCCCTTTGAAAGCGTAGTGAGCCTGCTTACACATTACATTTGCTATTGTGGGCCTCTTTGAAAGCGTAGGACTCACACAATGCAGTTGCTGTTGGGCGTCCTTGTGAAGCAGAGTACCTGTACATTACAGATGTTGTTGGGGGCGCCTTTGAAAGCAGAGTAGCCTACTTACACATGTACATTGCAGTTGCTTTTGGGGAACCCTTTGAAGGCAGAGTATTGAATTATGATGGGGTTTGGAAAATATTATATGAACGGATAATAAATTGTTCACCAAAATTCGGAATATTTACGTGCGAAATACTGTACCTTGAAGGGGCCCCTAAAAATGGGGGGCCCGAGGCAAGTGCCTCGCTTGCCTTCCCTTTAACACACCAAATAACCCTGATAACGATCTTATNTGAGANTATANAACCGCTTGAAATTGAAAACGTTCTGCTTCATCCGATATGCGTACTTTCTCATCTGATGTGCGCATGTAAACAGTGTAATATGAAGTTATCTTTGTATTGTTGTACGCATTGAATTTGCTGATGAATTTTTCAGTTCAAGAAACACAGATTTAACGCGAGTTTATATAATTAAACCTAGACACCCAGGTCGACTAAACAGATCTGGGTGGAAAAAACCCTCAGTGGGAGCCCTTGGTCACATGCGGCAAAACACTACTACTGTAACTTGAAGTGAACATTTGAAGGTTTATTGCCGTGTTTTATGGTACCCAATAAAAATCGAGAGTACAACAATCCGGTAGCAAGTTTTGCAATCTGACTCTTGAAGGCAAAGGATCGGACATGAACAAACTGCGCAGTTGCGCTAAGCGTTTCGACTCGGGGCCCTCGCGGTTACGACTTTGCCGTGTTAGGTCTCGCGTTCATTTATCCGGCCCTGCCTACATGCCTATTTGTAGCCTATACGTCCAGAAGCAGGTCCGTAACCAGGGGGGGAAGAGTTTTCTGAGAAGGGCCCAATTTTTTGAAACCATGTCCATCATATTTTTCCAGGGGGGAAAAGATTGTACAGGAGGGAGAAGCCCCCTCTGGTTACGGGCCAGTCTAAATGTCAGACTTCCACTCGATCAACGTGTTTTGTGTAGTGATTGTTGTAAAAAATGTACTATGTCTAGCCCAGGTAGTCTTCTCTAATTTTATACTGCATAGCAGCAAGATACTTTGGTAANAGTTACNCANTTGCNCAGCCCGCTGTGCCAGATGCCAGATGGAGTTAATTTTGTAGGTAGAAGAGTGTATTTAGCAATCATTGCNAAGTTACCTCAAAACAGAGTAGTGCAGTTATTGGATTATGGATGTTGACCGTTGCGTCCACGTAGGCCTTAGTCTATATTTGTTGACATTTATAGGCAATTTGAGATACAAAATTTTATTAATCTAAACATGCACCATGCATCAGAAGATTAACAAGACATCAGCAAGGTTTATGCATGGGAAAACGCCAATGCGCACGCTTTATAAGCATATTTCGCTTAAGCTCATGGTAAAGTTTATCAATTTGCGCTAATGAAAGAAAACGTTCATCGCGGCGCACATGCTTTGACTGACCTCATATTTGCTCCTTCGGTAATA
>JGI24159J19872_10007291_pt1 | contig 14488 bp, 9 predicted proteins | sample Ectturendosymbi4_FD_19872 | JGI IMG/M metagenome (IMG submission 19872) | reverse complement strand
CAGTAACTCAAACAGCCACGTTGACATACGAATATTTCTACAGTACTCCAATTGTCATAACGCATGACATGACGAATTCCAGAATGGAATGAATTGCTCGAGAATATTTTACCAATGATGGAAAAGCGTTATCAAAATTTCGTTTATAATTAATTTATTTCATTCTGGTGAAAAACAGCTCCCGCAATCACAAAACACAAAATGTGCAACAAAAAACTTTAACTGACTCACTGTTTTGCATTTAGAAAAACGGTTGAACTTACACTGGCCTGCTCTTGAACTTTCCACGTCCTCTTCCGTAGAGGATTAGGGTTTTAAGGCTGGCGGTGACGTTTGCATCGATGTCAAAGAAGTAACCAAAGTCAAAGTGGTGGATGTGAGGAATACCAAGAGATGAGACAGTTCCAACGTTGAAAATTAGTGGCTGACTTGCATCAACACTTTTGTATTTCCAGCCATTTTCAATGAGTTCTGCCATCTGAAAGTTCAATGATTTTTTTCAGGACAAACCAAAGCATAAGATATTTCCACAGAGAATTTCAAAACGCACTTCTAATACTTAAAAACATTTTTACAGTTGATATTTCAAAATATGAAATATTTAATGACGAAAATGAAATATATTTCATTTTTCTATTTTTCAACGGATTAAGTATTGTTAAAGGCAAACGTTTATCAAAAATGTTTGAGATTCTTGGTCATACTGCATAATACATTTAACTGTGTTAAAGCGAAGCTGACGTGTGCATCGATCAATTCAGTATGTCAAAGACCACAAAAATATGTTATCTATTCACCTTCCAAAGTTTCATTAAGTTCATATCTCGATTAAATGGCATCTTAAAAATTTTGTTCCAATCCAGAGATATGTTGAAAAGTCTGATCGAAATGGGCCATCGCCGTTGAAGAGAAAGTATAGTGTATGCCACAGAAGCCTGAAATAGATGAAAATACTTCAAATGACGAAATCAAAACTTTGGAATCAAATACAGGTGAAAAAACAAGCAAAAATATCAAGTGACAATGTAGAACCGTCAAAAGATGTTGCAAGCCGTTTCAGCGTGGTAGCAGTTGCTTGAAAAAATTGTTTGGCATGTTTCTGTGATATTTTCAATCTATGGGTTTTAACAGATGACAGAAATGAAAGTGCTACTTGGTTACTTACAAATTAATGCAATCAACGGAGTTGTCACGAATTGCAACATAAACAATTTTTTACCCATATCAGTGCATCACAATGCGTACCTCATCTTGAATGCTTCGAAGATTTTCAATTTCCGACTCTTGCATTGGAGGCATTTCGTCGGCCAGGTTTGAAAACAACTTTGATAGAGGAAGTCTAAGAAGTTCTGTCATAGCGCGCTCAGGCAATATACCTTCTTTACCGAAGAGTGGACGAAGGATTGACAACATCTCGCTCAAATCAACAACAATTTCTCCAATGGTCACATTTCTTTTGTTGATCTGAGCCAACAAACTCAAGCTAGTAGTTTTGAACTTCAGTGATGCCGTGGTGATATTAGAAGTATTGTATTATCAAAAAGTCAAAAGATCAATGCCTAAAAATTCGTTCAGAGTTCTACAGTAGAGATGAGGTCCCACAAAAAAAACGAAAAGATGCAGAATTTGATGGGCGATTCTTTAAATGGCAAGAACTGCATCAAAGTGTTGAAAACAGAATGTATAAGACTGGTGTAGTAAACTGAAGTTTATAATGAAATTGTAAAATTAGGTTTCATTGTTTGAGTTAGAAACATTACCTCGGATTGCATCGTCACGTTGACCACTAACGGAATGAAACTTTTGCGAGAATAGACGATGTTTGCTGTGAACAGGCATTCCAGCTCACGCTCAAGGTAGGGTATGTAGATTGGAGCTACTGTGCTGTGAACTTTCTCGTACGTCGGCTTCGTTTTCGTATTCAAGTCAAGATGACGCACCCAATCCTTCCATTGTTGAGAACGTAAGATTTGGATAATCTCGTTTATTGTTCTAAACAAGTAAAAAAAAGTGTGTCTATCTACTGAATGTTGTGTGATGGCCATCAAATATTTAGAATTGCAAGAAACAACAGATTAATGCTTCCACCAGACCTAAACTTGCGAAAGGTGACAGCAAATTATCACAAGATGTCAGCGTGTTTTTGACGAAAGCACACTTTCAATTATTTCAGCGGTGTTATGAAATCATTCTGGAGCTGTGGCATCTGGCCGTTAAGTGCAAAGATCGAAAATGTAGACGTTGACATTTAAACTACTTAACATCATTGAAACAATGCACTTTTGTGTGTTTGCAACTTACTTCTAGTTTGCCTCAAACGTTTAGATTTAAAAAAAGTTCTCAACTCTTACTCATCACTTAATGTGCTGTAAATGGTTCCTCTAAATTGGACTTGAGTTCGAATGTGCTCATTGATAAAGTATCTTATTTCTTTCGGTTCGTCCAACGAGGTTCCTGCAAAACAAAATATTTTAATTGAAAACATGAATTAAAAGTGGGATTGATAAAAACCTTTGTTTTTAGTACATCACATTCATTTATGCTTTTCATAGACAATGCGTGGTGCGTAAAGGTCGTGGCACAATATTTACAGTCCATAAAACCTGTCTAAATAAGGATAGTTGTTACAGTCAGTAAATGAAATAAAATCTTCTTCAAATTTTTGTTTGCGTGTTTGTACGATTTTAACATTTCACAACAACTGCAGATACAGTAAATCAAAACCAGGAGATTTCTAACCAATGCGAGCAAATTCTTTAATCTCTTCTGGAGAAGGATGTTCGGTGACTAAGATAAGGTAGCAAGCAATACGGAGTTCGATTGGCCGTCTTCTCTCGTTGAGAACAGCTCGAATGGCATTGCGGTTCTGCAAAACACGTTTATTTGACTGCGTTTTGTTGAAGAAAAATTGTTGGCGCACAGGTCTACTTGTTTTACCTTCTGTTATTCGCCGAGTTGTTAATTTTTGACGTTTATCCTCATACCGTTTTTTTATTTTGGATTGGAAAACTGATTTCAAAAAGGCACTGACTAAAATGTTGCATGCAGCCATCTGGTTCAAAGAAAATACTCACCTCTGCTTCTTGACTGATTGGCACTTTTTTTAGTATGCGAACAGCTTCAAGGGCAACTTGCTTGGGTGTGTTGTGGTTTTCTAAGCATCTCCTCACCGTCGTAGTGTCGATGTGTTCAACGGGAAGTGCACTGAGTGACCTCATGGCAGCAAGCATGACCTTGCGATCGTCTGCAAGGTGAAAAACACAAGTGAACAACTACGCCATGGTAAAAAGAAACCATAGAAATGCTTGTGTTTGATCAATTGTTACGAACATAAAAGTATCAACTTTGAATTTAAAAATATCCTGAGCTTCTGCACACGTTCTATCATAGGTGACACACAGCCACGCGTCTTTCTAATTATAATTTACACGTAGCTGTGCAAATACAACATTTTACCTTCAGTTGCTGATGGTGGCGAACAGTTTTCATGTAACCTTTTGGTAAGGTATGTTACAGCCGAGTTGTCAACTGCATGATCATCATCGTGATGATGTGTGGTGAGATGACGTAAAACGACCTTACCAAGCGTCAGAACTGCTGTGGGCGTTACTTCCTTGTGGCAAAGTTTCTGAATGTAAAGGCATTATTTCGTTTTATTGCTTTTCAGTAAATATAGCTTAGAACTAAATGTATTTTCAGTTAACTGTTGTTTAGGTCATTTTAGACGTATAGTGTTGCGTGTAAGTTGTGTTAATTTTTATACTGGAAAACAAGAAGATATCTTTCCAACACTCCGATGCCCGCAATACTTGTTTTACATCTGTAAAGTGTTTACAAACACAAGCACTCTTATCACAAAAATAGAAAACAGACAATAAACTTTGGATGTTCGAAGTCTAAGATTAAGTTAATTATATCAACAAAAGAGTAACTTCCACTCGGTTCACAAATGTTTTTCAGATAATCAGCTGTAAATTGTTTTTTGACGTTACGTAATAATCGTAAGCTTGTAAGGCGAAACAAGAAAATTGTCCCAGTCTGATTCCGTATAGTAATTTTAGAATTTGCACAGTTTTTATTAATATAAACTGCGCTATTTTGCACATTTTTAATTCAAAATTATTGTACGTTTCATTTTCTCTATAACGCATACATTTTGAGACAAGTTTTAATCATTGGTTGCTAATGTTGTGAAAACTTTAATGTCGTCTCCAAAAAGTGATTATGACCAACAACAAATTTTTGCAGTTATGAATCTGCAGATACAATTTTCTGAAAAAATCGCAGAAATGCATTTGTTTGACAGACTAAGCTCAACTGATGGGACAATCAGACGCTATGTTTGAGATCGCCATTAAAGTTTTGTGTTCCAATTTGCACGTCAACTGAAAATCTTTCGCAAAAATGCGGAAATCTAATACTATGAGGAAAAGTTTTCTACGTGAGTCTTTTGCAACAAGCAAGACTTGTGATATAGTTGGTCGGGTAAGATTATACAAAATCTTGCTTACAAGCACGATTTCGCCACGCGTAGTTTCCACCATATATTTCACAATTGAGCTTATTCCACAAATCGCGCAGAAGCAGCAACGTTTAGAAGGCAGTCAAAATTTCGGAAAACAAAAACCTTATAAAATTGAAAACTATCCAAAAAACAGCTTCCTGCTGCTTACTTCTGCTTAAATCATTCAGCAAACTGCTTTGAAATCAGAAAATGAATAACACTGCAACTAAACCTTAATTTTTATGAAATGTACTCACCAGAGCTGATTTAACAATCCCTGCATATGGGCTAACAACATTAGCAAAAGCTTTCAGAAGTCCACGTCGAACGGATTTCGACATGGATTCAGGTGTTTGTCTGTCAAAAAATTCTCGAAGTCCTTTTTGGCACGAAGTTTTCTCTTCGCAAGCCTTCAAATGGCACCAATGTGCAGTACTGCTGCAGCTGTGCAAAAGCTGAACCCAAAGAATCCTGGAAATGTATTTATTTTTGTTTATTCAAAAATTTTCGCTCTTGGGCGTCGTTCATAAATTGAAGCTACTTTAAGCCGGTGGTTCTAACCGGAGGGCACGCCCTCCAGGAGCGTCAATAATTTTCTATGGGGGCGCAATCCCTCACGCGTCCTGCAACATTAAAAGCTTGATCAACAAATTTTCCAATAAATACATTTGTTTTCACATCTTATTTAAAGTCAGGGGTCTTCAAACAAAGGACAATTACTTAAGCGAGACGTCATAAAAAAAAGGTTGAAAGCCACTGCTTTAGGCTGACAAGCCTTGCCATTTCTGCAGATATTTTAGCAACAGGTTTAAACGTTTTTCGGTTTTTGAGAACTCGCCGGAAGTGGAATGAACGTGAAGAAAAATGACAATGTATTTTATTGTGCCTATTAGTTAAATGATCTTTTTTCCACGAGGCCCTATGCATGGTACCTGGCCCCTTTGCATCATCTAGTCACATACAGGATTTGGCGTAATCTTTCTTGCTAAATGTAATTTTTGTTTAGATGCAGTCATATTATTTTGATTACAAATAAATGTTTCATTATTAGCGCAACAATAAAACTTTGAATTCGGTTTTGTTTTTATCAAAGATATTATTTGAATTTGTTGGGAAATTCCCAAATCTTACGCAACACCATTGTTAATAACTTGACACATTGTTTTATGCTTAACTCTTTGTGTTTACAAATAAAACAAAGTTAATGTCCAACAAGAATTTTTTTCGTCCAACTAAATAGTTGCCTATGACACTAGGATCATAAACAATGACATCAACACAATTTGCTAAATATTACTGGGCTAATGCTCTCACTTACACAGCCCTTTCTTCATCCTTGTTTTCAAGGCGACGTGAAATGTCTGACCACAATTCGTGCAAGCGTTTGGCAGTTATGGTGGACATATATCGCGAAAGTTTTGCGGACTTTTCCGGAAGAAGTCTGTTGGTAGGTTGGGTGAGAATTTCTTTGAATAGAATTGTTGGGTTGAAAGTATAAAATTCGGCTTCACTGGTTTCCACCCATTGCGGTTCTGCCATTATGCTTTCAGCTCGATATGATCTTCCAACTAAACGGGAATTTTCACCTATAAAGCAAGCAAGGGTTTGCACAACATAAAATTTCCCCAAAAGTGTTGAATACATAAAAGAGTCACACCAGTTGTTTGCAAAGAGCAGATGGAAATGTACGAAAAAGTTAGGAACTTTTTACGCAATAAAGCTTGATCAGTCAACTCATTTTTCAAAATAAGGCAGAAAAAAAAATTGAAATCAAAATATCTGAAGACAAAAAGCAACCAAAAGTTTACTGAAAATTATTGTTGTGCAGTAAGACTAACGTCGTGATATCCGGTCTTGTTCCTCCATTGGTACATCCTCAAGCTGTTTGATGTTCATCCTAATTGTTGTCTTGGATATTTCAGAATTTTCATACGAGTTTCCCAAAAGTGCCTACAAAAAAGGAAAGACTGTAGTTCAGAGTTTTCACAAAAATCTTTCAGCAACATTAATCTTTCTTTATTTGGTTTTGCATTTGAATGTCACGCATTTTTCATCTTATAAAGAAACCAAGCAATCGATAAGTCAAGCTTTGATTTCGCAAAACAAATTTCTGGTATGTATTACCACATCTTTTTCATACGTATTTTAGAAAAAGAACACAGAAAGAAACTTGAACTTCACTAATCCATAAATATGAATCACTTAGATCTCGACGCAAGCACCATCACTTTCTTGCAATTTCACATACATCTATGAGAAACTTTTATCTCAATATGAATACCTCAGTGGGTGAAAAATACAGTGAAGTAGTGCAAGGGTTCAAAGAGTTACACAAGGGAAAAAGGGTAAATATCAAATGTATTACCACTGAAGATATCAGATATTTTGAGAGACCACAGCCAGTTCATTGGAATACCGAGATGGTCGTAAAGCAGGGCTTTAGTGTATTTTGATGGTGTTGATAAAGTGAGTTTTTACTGCTTTTGAGAGACCATTCGAAAAATTTGAGAGACTGTTGCGGTCTCTCAAAATGTCTTAAAGAACACTGCGCATGGCTAGCATGTGTAACTGAAGTAGATGGATGCAGGAAATGATTTAAACAAAACCGGTTATCAACAGTCAACATTCAGGTGACGGTCTCATTAAGAACTTTAAGTAAAAACGTGTGATAAAGTTATGTGAAAACTCAACTGGTTGACGCTAAAAAGCTTCTAGCAAAACCCTTCTGAAGCTGCAGCGATTCACATGGAATAGTGAAAACTACGTTGGAATCACTGCGAGATGAAACGACTGAAGAACAAGAAAACGTGTGAAAACAAAATCATCGAGTAGACTAATGGAAAAAAGTGGGCACAACAATTTCATATCTCTGGAATAAATTATTGAAAGCCCTTACCCTCAAGTCAGACGGTAGACGAAAAACGAGTGGTTTTTCTTCCCAACATGACACTTCTTCAATGATTCTTCCACGTTGCAGAGTGTAATTGCATTTTTGAACCGTATTGCTTTCCACGTATTTGACCAGTGAGCCAACCACCTAAGCACATAAGTTTGTAAACAAAAAGGTCTTGTTCATCAAAGTGTTGTTTTAAGACTTTCAAAGCTAACATCCTATCGAAGTTAGGTGATTTCTAGTTTCACAAGTTAGAGTTGAGGTGAAAAACGACAGGTGTGTGAGTAGGGAACACATTCAACAATGAAAACCAAGCAAAGTGTAGATTGATGGAAAACGAAGACTTGCACTAACCAGTTCATTTGCTACTTTGGAAAAGTCACTGTCTTCATCACCAGTGTAAAAGTTTCCATAATCTTCAACCGTCCAGGTATTTTTCAGATTATCTGTGTTTCGTTCCACACGAACGTTTCTCGGGAAACCGGTTGAAACTGTATCCACCAAGGCAGAAATATTGCCGATTCCGAAAACATTTGTCTCAGGAAACTGTACATTGAAGCAAGTCGAAAGTTGTGAAGCATTACAAACGTTTGACAAACAATTTTGAATCACCAATTTACCTCTTTTAGTTCGTTAATGGAAGCTTTCTTGATAACATTGAAGTCAAGCTGAAGAGCCGATAACACTCCTCGTTTGGTGTTCAAGACATCGGTTGGTTCGTTTGCGGAAACAAACATTCGAAGAAACTGTAATTTCGAGAAATGCAATACAGATAGAATAAGTTTTTTTTTAATATGCATGCAAATGCTATGAACATTCAAAAAGATTTTATTTGAAATGTGAAGTTTTGATTAGCGTGTTTTACTTACGTTAATTAAAAAAGCGTTTGCATGAAACACCCATTGACTTTATTTCGTCAGTGGGTACTTGTAATCAGAACTTTTGGAAATGTGACTTGTTTCAGATGTTTCACTCTATTCCAATTTTTAGAAATTTTATTTTTTTAAGTTTGATTATTTCGTCGTGTAACTCGATTCTAGTCTGTGCTCGAAGTCACACTTTCCTACAATTACAAACCTTTCCTTGGCACAGTACACCGACAGGCGACTTCTTACAATTACAAATGATAGCAGATTGTTTTATGTTTTTCTGAAATGTTTCTACGACCTCCGGAAATATTTAAGATAATATAAAATCAGTGGTGTAGGAGCTCAAAAAGATTTGATTTGTCAAACACTTGCGCAAAATCTCAACAAAATAGGGCAAAGAAATTTCGACATTTTTTTTAATAATATCAATGAAGTTATACTTCTTTATTCTTGATGGTACAACGAAAGTTTTATTATGTCATAGAAGACACATTCAATGTGTATAAAATCATCAAAATGTTTTTAGGAACTTTACAGTGTTTGGATGAACACATGTTGGTACAGAGTTTGTTGCATATGTGCAGTTGAACATTACAGCAGCTAGGTAGGTGTGAGGTAGCTGGAATGTGAATGGAAAATGGAAATATCGGAACTGTGGAACAGATGTTCACGAGCACTGAGCCAACTGGCGTTTGAAAATGTTCTTGCACAGCCTAGCGCACATTTTTCAGTTGGGTTATTAAGAAACAAAATCAAAGTTCCAAAGTTTCTACTGCATTTCCAAGTCTATGGCACCTTGGCAGAGGAAAATATAATCTACCAACAGGTAGGGAGAAAGTTTGTCGCATAAAAGTTTTTCGGTCAAATTTGGGAAAATTTAGCCAAACTATTGTTTGCACCTCCCAGAACCGTCGCCAGAAAGTCTTCAGTAGGGGGGATTTACATTTGTACAGGGGGGCTTGACATTCTAAAATTTGACAAAAACTCCACTGATTTATAGTGTTTCATATTGCAATTTTTGGGGGCTTGGACTTTTGTTTGGGAGGCTAAGCCCACCAAAGTCCCCCGGGGCGACGGGACTGGCACCCGCAACAAATTGCCCGTTCCTACACCTATTATACAATACATAATAAATTTCAGTCAATCAGATCACGTTATCAATCGGGAACATGTCGAACCTGCCCGTTATGCAAATGGAAGTAGACCGGGTTGCGTTTCATCAGCTTGTTGAAGCTCTTAGACGTCGGTGCTTTCTTGTAGGTCATTGTACCGTCCGGCTGCGGCGTTCCCTCTAACAAACGGCATCCTTTGAAAGATGCAACTCCACGGCAATCGTGAGTGACCTTGATTTCAACTCCACAGCTATGAAGAAGCGCTGTTTAGTAAATTATTTTAAAAATCGTGTTAAAAACAAGCATATCTCCTTGCTTATTGCAATTTCGCAGAAAGTTTAAGAACTGATTTTCAGAAAATGCTCCTGCACATTTAGGCATTTTCGTTTAGGAAATTTTTGTATGGTCGTACAGAAACGTCCAAAACAGTTTGGGCAAAATATTTTTGCAACACTGTAAATTTGAACAATCAAAATTTGATTGAAAAGGCTTTGACAAAACTTTGTTAATTCACCTCATCGAAACGCCACTTGTGTTCACATGTTGACTGCTTTCGGCAACGCCTTCGTAGCTATAGGTGTACTTTCGCCCAGGAACAAAGTTTTCCACAGCTTAATATATGAAAACTTATGAAGTTGCATCAAGCATTCTACAGATATCTGTTACACTAATGATAAAATCGCATGTAGTAATCTTTGAAACACACGTTCTTCCGTACTTTAACCTTGACAAGTTTCAAGTTGTTTCATGCTTGGTGGGAACAAATTCATTTTTTCTTTGACAAAAAGAACATCAAACTATTTGGTACTTACTTGGGGTGATCTGCGAATAATGATAATGACCTTGACAAATTGTTCAACAGCGGTAGCCTAATGATGTTATTATTTTTGTTGCGCTTTCAGCCACGATTTAAACATTTCAGAACAACTCATCAATATATCACCAGAAATAGTTGTAAATTATAAATCTGTTATATATTATTGCATCAGCTTATTTGGTCAAATTTTGTTTGCCAAAGGGAAAGCGCCCCTTGGATTAATTCTGACTAATTTTGCACCTCATGTAGTTTAAGTTAATACAGATTAGTTAACATGTGTCAACCAGTCGTTCAGTTCCAAAAGGAGACTTACCTTGACAATCAGATAGAGAGCTGTAGAAAGTGATTCGACGTTCTGAAAGAAAATCCGGTATGTATTTCAACAAGTGAAACAACAACTCACAAAGTGCATCACATTTCAAGCAAACGCATCAAGTATGAATAATGAATTATAAATTGAGTAAACTGCAACAAAATGAATCTGTGCAAAACCTCGGCAGCTTACTGCAATATGGCAAAATATGAAAAAGGCCAATATGAAGAAACTTTGAAACGAACGACTCACCAACATCACGTTCTTGAGCTTCAATCAAAGTCGCGCTCCAAAAAAACGCAAGCCAAGCCAGGGCCCGCAAGAAAGTGCGCCCCATTGTTGAAGAGAAATCTTCTTCCTTCAGTAGTTGCTTTTCCGATTGTCCCAACAGGGCTGATTTCCTGGATGGAATGACAAAACGAAAGTGTGCATCTGCTTTTATAGAAGATGCAGTGGTGTACTTTGCACTCAACCGCATGAAACAAACGCTCCCACATTTTCGGCGCCGACGGCGTGGCGCACGCCAACTGGTCGCCGACGCGTCGCTGTGTTCCGCAAAACAAACAAAATCTTGCAACAGCTTATCGCCTAACAGTTATTTTCATTATTAATTTCACACAGCTCTCTGGCTTATAAAACGCATGACGAAGGTGCGTTTTATATAAAAAACGCATGACGAAGTAAAACGCATGACGAAGGTGCATAAATTGCAGCAAATGCAAATTTTAGATATTATTCTAAACTGTAAAAGTAATTTTCCAAGTTTCAATAAATGAGCACAATCGACTGTATTGGGGGTAAATCTGGTAATCTTGTTTATAAAAGGGTAAGATATGTAAACAAGGTTAAGAACCACTGGTTCAAAGAGTCTGATAATAGACTAAAGCTTTTTTACAGTGCAGTGAAAATTTTCAAAGTTTTGGTAATTTAAATTGTATGGCATTGGGTTTTTACCCGTGCCAGCATGTATAAAGACCAGGTGGTTCACCTTCATTTGATTTCAGTCTTTTATGTGGATTCGTTTTTCTAATATGCTTCTTACAGTTTTCACAATTTCCTTCACAGGGTAAATCTTACCGACGCTCAAAACAAAGATTCATTTTCTTCACAATTTGCTGCATGCGGCTCAAACCACAGGGTGAAAATGTCATCTTTAATGAAAAAGCATGATCCAATTTTTTCAAATAAAGGCTATTTCATAAAAATGGTTCATTACTAAAGGATGAAAACTACAATCGACCGAAATCTACTATCCATTTCCCGTGTGTTAGCGATGAATAATTACTTGCTTCAACGAAATAATGAGACACAAAATCACGATTAACGATGGCTGCTTAAACCCGCACCGAAACGGGGTTAGCGGATGTGACACTTGTGCATATGCAAACTTGTTGACACTGTTGTGTCTGGTTTCTCCATTGCCCATGCATGTGCAGACACCGCGAAAGGAAAAGTAAATTGCGGTTTTCAATGGGTCTTCATTAGCGTCTGCTCAGCGGCGACAAACGCTTTAGTGGCGCAAACAATTCCCCTCATTGTTGCCCTAACTTTGTTTGCGATCAAACATTGCGCACATGCATCCAGACATTTGAAACAGCAAGCTAGGCGCCTGGTGATCTTAGCTAACAGAACAATCGTAAATAAAGTTTTCGAGCAAAGTTTGCCGTTTTTAGTCTTAGGGGTATATCTGAACACCAACCTAATCAATCGTATAACAAATTGTCTTTGTTCCATATTGTTTTCCTTCCTTTGTTAGATTTTACCGATGACTTTCAAGTGAGTTGTCATGTGCGTGCAATCAGTATATTGAACAGTTTTCTGTTTCACTTCTATTTCATGTAAACAGGCAAATAGTCTTTGCGAGCCTGTTGGAAAAAGTTTTAAAATGACTAGAGCAGAAATTTCTCCAAAACAGCATATGTGCAAGCAGCATTTGAATGTAAGTTCGTTTTCTAAGAATTAAGTGGCAGTTGAATATATTTTGACGAAATGGTTGGTGTGAGAAATGTCTCCAGAACCTCATTGTTTTCTTTATTTTTTCTTGCAGAAAGCTCTTGGTTCAAGCCTGAAGAAAAATCGTTTCTGCGTACACATCAGGACTGCCAACAATTTTCTGCAGAATACAAGAAGACAACTTTTCAATTTTTTGTTACATGCCATAACGCATACATTTTTTTAAATATTTTTTTCCGAAATATGAAGAGTTCGAGTGTCGCTCGTATCAGGTTTTTCGCTGGCATCAAGTGTTATGTCAATGAATGAACTCATCGCTATGTGGCATAAACGAATGACTTCTATTGCCTGAAACAAAGTGGTTTGTGACACAAATTTTTTTAAAATTCATTCGTTATAAAGTTGTCACAAATGAAAAGCAGGTTTTGGAAATTATTTCATGTTACATTACTGTTTGCAAAGCGTCTTCAGAACATACTAACCAGTAAAAGCTACGGCTGTACCAAACACGACAGAAAACTTTAATCATATCGCGGAAAAGTAAAAAAGGCGCAACTTTTGGCTTACATTAACTATTTGAAAAATTCCTTCTATATTGAAAACTGTTTTAATCTTTACAACATTAGAACCTCTATTCAGTTCGAAAAATCGCTTGAATGAATACCCTCATTTGCAAGACTTGAATTGCAGTGAAAATATAATTTATTGAAAGCGCATTTCTTTCACATTACATTTATTTCGCTGTAAAATGTTTTAAGTTGCTTTCGATAAACCTGTACTTCATAAAGCTACCTTGTATTGTTTTCAAAGAGTTTCTGGTGCATGACACAATCAAAAGAGTTTCGTTTTCTACTCGTTTTCCAAATTTTTAAAAGTTTTTTTACGTAACCTTTTAATTTAATTATCGTTTGCCATGAAAGATGAGCGTTGTGCACGTAGCAACTATAGCTAAAACTGGAAATTAATTATTCATTCTGCAGACTATGGAAGTTCCTGCGTTGTGAGGTTGAGTTGTCTAACGAAAAGCGCTTTCCCTGGATGTTTTCAAACATCAGGAACGTGAATTGAATTATCGTTTCAATTGCGGATTCACAGACGAAGTTAAAACCTTTGGGAAGAAGACTGGGTCCAAACGAACGCCATCCGGGGCTCGAAAAAACATTTTTGTACAAAAAAGTAGTGACCCTTTGTCGTTTCCGAATCCGAATGTCGAGGATCACCTCCTATCTGCAGGTCCCCAAGACATGGTGTAGCAGACACTTATGGTCTGCACATGTTATATTTGAAATCTTGTACTTGCTGGGAATCAACAATGCAAAACATCTCTCTCAAACTGATAAAACTTCCATTTCCTGGAAACATTGAACTAACACCTTTCTCATTGCCAACATAAAGGCAAACGAAAGAAGACAAATACAAGAGGAATCAAATATGCAAACTCAATCTCTCCTTTTGCCCAAAAGAGAAAGAGAACAGCAAAATTAGAAGAAGTTTGTTAAAAACGTGACTATAATTGACTTTTTCATACTGCCCTGAGTCATGTGACTAATAAAGCACACACGCCCCCAATATTAACCAGTCAAGGAAGCCAATATACATACGCCCCAAAAACTAACCAATCAGGGGCAATTAAAAGGATACACACCCCCTGTCATGTGACATGTCACATGACATGTCGCCTAATTTTCATTTCCGGTTTAGGGGTATATCTTTGGTTGCATGACTGCTGAGAGTTCAGTTCAGTTTTCTGAATTCCTTCCCTGGTTTGCCCTGCCTTGAGCTTGTCAGCCTCTGAAGTAAAACTCTAGTCAGAGCCAATTGGGTCCCGAAGAGTAAGTCTCGCTTTAGAGCCTCCAGTCCAAATCGTGCTATATACTTGACTAGAAACACTTAGTCAGAGCCAATTGGGTCCCGAAGTGTAAGTCTCGCTTTAGAGCCTCCAGTCCAAATCGTGCTATACACTTGACTAAGCCCCCAACTTACCAGTTTGGCTGAGAGACCAACGACTGGCTCCCCCCCCCCTTTTT
>JGI24159J19872_10007289_pt1 | contig 14489 bp, 9 predicted proteins | sample Ectturendosymbi4_FD_19872 | JGI IMG/M metagenome (IMG submission 19872) | reverse complement strand
ACAACTGTTATCATCTTCAGTGCATAGCAATAGAACTGCAGTGATCTTGCTGCAGGTTCTTATTGGTTAATCAGCGACACTATTCTGAAAATCAGTAAGAGGCGTAAGTGTGCTTATAGCGAAAACTTTTTTGCTGTAAAATTTGCGTTAAATGATAACGCTGCCAACCAGCTTTGAACGCCGGTGACTTTTCGTAAGTGTTTGTTGTACAATGTGTCATGGATATCTTTTTCCCATAGACGGGTTGACTTAAAAGTCTGTCGATTCTTGTAAGATGTCCACTGGAGTTGTTTGCTTAATGTTCGTCCACCGCAAGGTGTTTCGTTCGCGAAAGCACAGTCAGTTATTTGAGACGTCATTTGAGTTAAATGCTACGTTTCCTGCGCTTCAGGAAAAACCAAGGAAGATGGCGCAAGTACTTCCACCCATCGACACTCGATGGAAATACTCGAGGGCAATCCTCGCGATCTCGAGCCGACAGCAACCAGTGAACCGTCACCTGGCCCCGCAACCGACCCCGGCGCAACTCAAGAGAATTCCGCTCGGTTGCGCCAGAAGCGTCCAATGGAGATAACAGTTCCACCGACCGTGGAAAGCATGTCTTCGTCGACCGGCAGCTCATCTTCACGAAATTCTGCTGCAAAACATCTTGCCAGCAGCGGAGTAAGTTGAAAGTTACATGGCCGTCATTTTTGTCGATGAACATGTTAATCGTCAACAAATACGAAGCACTATCTTGGATTCCGACGCAGTTTTACGTACGCATTAGGGGGGATTTACCGTTTTGATGTTTGGCGTGGCGAGACAGCTTGGTTGCCATTGTTATTGTTCGTTGAAACTTTTTCAGGTTTTGAAAGATCGCATTGATCGGTCGAAATCAGCAGATCAAACAACCCCGCGGCAAACACCCACTGCGTCTAAGCTGCAATTTTTGAGCGGACTGTAAGTAGCGGTTGGTGATTGGCAAACATCTGTGCTCCTCAAAAACACAGCTTACATTGCTTTTTGTATCAGTGTTGTGTTCAGCAGCAACGCACGCTGAAATATTTCATTGCGGGCTTACTTCTTTGAAACATTTATTTTAGTTATTTTATAAACTTCTTTGACTGCTTTCTGTTGCTTCAGCTTGTGTACATGGTTTTTAAAATGCGCACACAAATTTATTTGACGTATCATAAGCCAAATGCAGCCTGTATTTTTTACCAAAAATTGATTTTACATGGGCAATGAAAAGAGAAAAATGTCGACCATTTACTACTAAACATTTATTTTAGTTATTTTATTTTTTAGCTGTTATACATTTTGCAGCAGGAATTATCAACGCTGTGTAGGTTGTACTAATGTAAAAGCACTTGTCGTGCGTAATGGAGGAGGGTGCTAAAACTATATTTAATCATAAAAACGTGGTAGATTAGGAAAAAAATTGACTGAATATTCGAATTTTGTATTTGTTAACGACGAGGAATTGAACAAGGCTAAGAGTTAATATTTTTTGTGAGTTCTCTTCTCAGCCTGATTTTTATGAAGTGTTTTTGAATCATTTGCCCAATGAACAACATTGAAGTTCTCAACTGTTAGTCGAAAAAGTATATGAAGTTAGTTACATTAACAAAAAAACAACAGAAATGTCTCAAAGCCGAGGAAGTCTAAGCAAAGCCCCTGGCATTATCAGACACAGCCTTGACTCCCTCACCTGCAAAATAGTCGAGTACTCAAGAGAAAACCCGATTACAGGATTTCGTGGAAACAATTCTCTGTGAGTTGTTTTTGCGGAGGAAACAATTCAAACGAGAATTGCGGAGGAAACAATTCAATTCTCTGTGAATTGTTTCCTCCGCAATTCTCGTTTGTATTACAAGACTCGTAACCACGGCCGCGCTGTTATTCTGATCTAATAGATTAATGTACTGTATGGCATGTGCGCTGGCTGCGGGTTTGCTGGGTAGTTCAGTTTTTGACTTTACAAACTTTACAGCGGCTAGGAATCACTCGTGAGTCATTTCCTAGTCTGCACTTCTTTTAAGGCGGTGTGCGTTACAAACTATGTGAGTGATACAGGTTTGTCAGTTAAAGTGGTACAGCATGTGGATGACTTTAAGTTGTTTGAAGATAACTTGGCTATTATCTGATNGAAGCCATTTCCCGCAAAAACAAAACTTTTATAGATAAATTTTTGTTGCATTATTATGCTTAGCGTCCTGAAGTTGTTTCAGTTACGCTACGCTGCTTGCACGCGGTGTCAGTTAGCTAAAGGCAAGATTCTATTTCTACTGGGTAAACAGTTTAGAAATAGCCAGTTTATGGCTCGAAAAGTAACAACTATTGCAACTTTCATTAAAGCTTAGTTAGGTCACAGAATTGGTGTAAAGCAAGTGCACTCTTTTACATGTATGAAAGAAACTATGTCGCTTTAGAAAATACGAAAAGAGTCGAGTGTGATGTGTATTTAATATCTGCCGTCGCACGTCTTTCTGATGGAACACCACGTGCCAATTCTGCTTTTAAGCACGTCGGCCGAGTGCAGCGCCTGGCCATTAATGGCAGATGACAAAAGGTAGCGGTCGTCTCTTCTTGATCAATCGATTGTCTGAAGCATTAAGCCTAAGCGTCTCGTTGACGTTCTTCGTAAGTGGGTCCTGACGAAAGCAACGTTGGGGAGTGCTGACGTGCAATCATGTTGCCTCACGCAGCAAACACTGTCTTAAATGAACGCAAAAAGGGGAGAGAAACAAAAATCTAAGAAACAATAGCGTTCCCGCATTTCCCTCCTCGGTGGAATCGAGATGACATGATTAGAAAAGTTTTGACCAAAACTTTTTAATTTACATTGTCTGAAGAATGCTAAACATGTGACTGAAAACATCAGCTTATCATATAATAAAAAAAAGATCGACCTGTGTAGTGTAAGTTAGGGACTCGTTGGTCGGGTGTGTAACGACTTATCCGTTGGTTTTTAGTGTTACTGCTTCCTACTCCTATCACGCTTCGAAGCCGGACGAACTGCAATTGATAAAAGGCGACTCGTATAGGGTTACGGAAGTTTGTAAAGACGGTTGGTGCCGCGGAAGTCACGTTAAATCCGGTAAAGAGGGTGTTTTTCCAGGGAACTACGTCGCTCCCGCCCTCCCCGCATCCTCAAGCAGGTAGGTGGACTTTGTGCCAGAAATGCAGGTGTGTTCTTTCGATTCAGGATGTTGTCGTTGCAGTCAACAACGGGGGCATATTCTGAGATAAGCTTGCGTTATATTCGTATCCTCCTTCGTTGATCAGTTACAGTGAGTTGTTGGTAGAGTCGTAGTGCAATGATTTCCTTTTTTCTGTTATTACTTTTTCCTGTTATTTTGTAAACTTCTATTGCAGATCTCCCGGGCTGACTTCGCGTTCTGCATCGGGATCTTCGTCGTCTATGTCATCGTCATCTTCCAGTTCTCCTGTGCAAGTGCCAAAGTCGAACGTACTTCACCTTTCGCAACTATTAGTTACCGTTGAAAACATACGTGTGTTTGGTAGATGGCATTTGCTTCGTAACGCAATTCGTATTTCGCCTATTATTGGCTTTGTGTACGCGGTGCAACGAACCGCTACAGAACCATTCGCAAAACTTCGTCTTGTTTCAGAAAACGCGAGAACCTTTCACACGCAACCTTAAGCCTCACGCGCGACAACAGAACAATCACCTCAAGCCGACTTCAGGCGACCGAATCCCTCCCCCTCGACCGGCAGCTCCAGTCGTGACTCGTCCGTCCACCTCGGGTAAGATGCAGGCCGAAGTTCGCAAATGTTTGCGCTTGCGCAGTTGTGCTGTTCGAGTGCTGCTTATTTTTGAGGTTCGTCTCAGTGGAGTCTGTTTGAAACATCCCGTAAGATATTCTCGGCCAATTCATCACTAGCATATTTAAATGGTTGCTTATTGTAAGTGGACAACGTTTTTCTTAAATTTTTGGTTGCAAGACTGACCGGGATATGTTTTGCAGATACCTCTTTGTCTTCACCATCTGGAAATGCTACGTCATCAGCAAACCATTCCAGTGCCAGCAGCTCGAAGGCAGCTCCCTCGAAGTCGGGTTCATCCAGAACTTCCGAAAAGGTATGTTTAAGTTTGTCACTGCGTAGCTGCGGTTATTTTTTCGGTCATCGACCGAATTCATTTTTAACTGACCGAAAAAAAATTAAGTCAATTCGGTCACAATGTCAGAAAAGCTCGGTGAATGCTGTTGCGACAAGTTTTATACTATCACGGGACAAATGACCGAAATGTCTCAGCGAAAGAAAACCAGCTGCGTGGTGTTTGAGCGCTGCACGCATGATGGTTGGTCTTGCCTACTTGGCTTTACGCCCTATTTTTGAGGCCACTATGGAAGAAATGTGCAGAAAGTCTTTATGGCCCAATCAGCGCGTTTTGGTTGACTTCACATTTTTGCAGATTCTTTGGCTGTTCTTACTGCAATACTATATACCTCCACTTTAGTACTTAATGGTGTGTCGCAGATCACGTGACATAATTAAGGTGTACCTTTTGAAAAAAATGCGTGTCTTGGCTTCATTTTCATTTGTTGTTTTTTTTGTGCAGCCAGACAAGCGCAAAGACAGAAGCCAGCTGCTTTTAAAGATGATATCTGTTGGTTCAAAGAAAGTGAAGACAACATCCTCGCCGACGAGGTGTGTGGCAACAATAGATTCACCAATGTTATTTTGAAAGCGTATCAAATTTGTTATATGGTTGGGATTATTTATTCCGGAGGTTTATTGAGGCGTTGCACTGATGGATGTTTTTCAGGAGTGGCCACAAACTACGGTGATGTTATTTTCGAAACGTGAAGCTTTTCCGTTTTTTTAAGTCAGGGTCGACTTAGTTATGGTTCCTAGTAGAAAGAGAACACTAAGTGAGAAAAATAACAAGCTTTTTGGAAGCTTTTTTCTCGCTATTTTCGCGCTCACTCAGCATCAAGAAACAAACTGTTTGCGATACGTGTTGCTTCGTGCATGTATGACAGCCACATCCTAATTTGTAGACGTGATGGACAAGTTGGTTTTGCAACTGCTCCTTCGCTTGTCGGCAATGTTTTTCTTTTTCGTTACAATAAGCTGTATTTTTGCTAAAGAAGCTGTGAATGTTACACTTTTGATGTTCTTGACTCTGATGCTTTGTTTTTTGTTGGTTTTGACAACAACAAAAAAACAAACGAACGGAGAAAACTTGTTTTTCTTTCAGTCCTGTTCCAAAACAACTTGTTCCCCATCGTGAAAATCAAACATCGACATCGCAGTCTAAGCCCGATGTAAAGCCACTTATGCGCGACAAGTAGGTTTCTTTCTTGTTAGAACATGAACTTGTGATTTTATGAGAAAACTGTTTTTAAGTGGAATTGATTTGAGGTCGACATCTGCTTATGCTTGACATTTACATACCGTTATGGCCAAAAGACGTCATTACCTGGATGGCGGTGTTTCGACGTGTGTTATGGTTAGCGATAGCACATTACTGAAATTTTGAGCTTGTCTGTTATCAGCGCATTCTGATGATTATTATTTCAACAATGCACTTCTCAGTTGCGCGAAACCTTCAATGAAAGATCTATTGGCTCCCAACTTCAGGAGCTGTGACATGTGTTTGACTGACATATTTCTCAATGTCGTTTATCTTAAAACAGTAACGGGAAAACTAACACAGATTTAGAGCAGACGTTGATAGTGCCAATTTTTATAGTTTTGTAACTCCTATTTTCCCGTCATAAAGTTAAATCTGTGTTATTTTGTTAACCATGATTTAATGACGTTAATGCGTGTTAACTTTCTGAATAAATTGTTGTTTGTTGAGAATTTTAATTATATGTGAAATAACTCCTTATAGTTTGGTCGAAACTGGAAAGGCAAATACTGGATTGTAATTGGTCAGCATCAGTAGAGCGCAAATAAACGCAGTAAGACTTCTTCACTAGTTGCACAATCCTGCGGCCTTCTTTTCTGAATTTTTTTCCATCATTTAATGTGAAAATTCGACAAAGAAACGTGTTCGTCCTGTGGAAAGATAGGGCGTGCAAATCTTGATATACCGAAAAAGTTAAATATTGATGTCACCCTCTTCACACAATTTTCTTGATTTGTCTTCACTTATCTATACATAGTGTAGATTACTTCTCTAACTGATGTCGCTCTGTGTGGACACGACCATGCTGGGATTCTCAAATCGCTTCCCATGATGCACTTTTCTATATTGCTGGCCTCAACTAAAAGACTTATCAGAAAATGTCACATTTTCCATGTTTAGGTACCGCGCTGTCATGAATTATCCTGCAAACGAACCCGATGAGCTGGATATAAAGGAGGGCGACATAATCGTGGTGCATCGTCGCAGAGACGACGGCTGGTTTCACGGCACGCAGGTGAAGAACGGCAGAACCGGACTGTTTCCGAGCACTTTTGTGAAACGGGTCTCTTATGAGTATAGTTGACGTTTCAAAAGTGAAGATGTGACAGAAAGCAACGAAATTTGAGAAGATATGCTCTATCAACGTGTATGATGTCGGGTGGCATTCCAGTTTTTTTTTTTTATAAATGTGCCATTCTACAATGTTGCTTTTGTTTTGAGCGCGTTGTTTATGCAACGGCACTGACTGCGCGTTAGATGTATTCCTACACTGCAATTTAAGAATGGTGCTTTTTGTTGTTGGCATTTTTTACGTTTGAAGTAAGATGACTGCCGAGGCCCACGTGAGTTTTTTCTATTGCTTGTAATACACTATCCTAGGTTTTGTTGTGTGGGTATGGTTGCGTTGTGTGGGTATGGCTGCGTGCCATACATCGTGTTATCAAAAAGACAGAAGATATTCCGTTGATTTCTCGCGCGTCGTTCTTAAAGTTACAAACTGTTTTTTTCTGCGGCGTTCGTTTAGTTTTTTTTAAGATATTGGTTGTGTGGCAGTATTTGATATCATCGGTCGCTGCCTTCGAGATGCGCTTCTCGGGCAACGTCACAGTATTGGTTCGGTTGAGCGTCATTAAAACTTTTCCGATGCCATCGTTAACCTCCAGTGCTTTTGAATTTCCAACATTGTTTGAATGAAACGGTTTCCGGGATAACGATTTATTTCGGAGATGCTTCCATTCGCCAATCAAAGTCAAGCAAACTCTTCTATGATTTTCTCGCTTTTCCGACTGACTGCTTCTGTCTCCGAGTCGCATGTATTGCTGCAAGCTGGTTTGCTGCGCTCAAGTATATCTTCGTGCTGTTGCTGGTCACGGCACTGTGGCTACGGTCTTGGGTTCCTGGACGCCTCTTCAGTCTTTCGGTGCTTTGCATTGATATGTACGCGATGCGCATAAGATCTACTGAAGCTGCTACAAATTTCGGAAACCAAAATAGCCTGATATTGGGTTCAAATAAAACTTAGGAGTTTGCTGTTCACTGTACTTCCAAACTGCGTTACCTGAACTGTTAAATAGTGGAGCACGTTCTATTGCTGTTTTTCAGTGCGAATAGGTTTGTATGTTTTCTTTATGGAAGGATCGTACCTAGAATCTTGTTTTCACACAGTTGATCAGAGTATGTTCTTAAACGGCATTTATTTTCACTGAGAATGAACTGACCTTAGCCACAGTCGGTGATAAATCTGACGGAAAAGCTGAAAACAACTCGCGTGTTGTGTGTCGTGTCTATCCTTTAACAAAGTTTCGCACTATGTCTTAAATTTAATCGTTATCAAGTGAATGATTAACTAGAAGTAGGTCGTTTAATGAAACCTTGTCCTGACGTCGACAGCAGTTAGTCATGCCGTGCTGGATATCATGCCAGTCTTGCGATGAAGTCAAACGAAAAGAACTTGCTAGCGTCTTGATAAAAGAATGAATCATGGTATCTCAGGTTCTAGCGCTGAAATTACGTGGAATGAGTATTTGAAGGTCCCGGTATTTGTTGGAAGGATGGTCGTTCAGTTGTTAGGCTTGATCGTTTAAAACACTGGTAATTACATTGCCGCGTCTGATTGCGTTGTTTCTCCAAGAATCACTTCCCTGGGCTTTTACTGAGGATCATCTTTTTCGTCTATTTGTATGAAAAATGTATGAATCTCTCAGCAAGTGGCATCGGTATTGTTCCGACAAACTTTTTAACGTTTAACTGTTTATAAAACTAAGTTCATTGCAAGTGAACCCAGCAACGCATCGCTTTTATGTACGAAATGTTGCGCTCGAACGTGAAGTGGTTTAACAATACTCCGCAAATTTTGAGCGAGGATATCGTAAAAACAGGTGGACATTTTCTGGTTTGATTCCACGAGATGATATGATTTCGTAAAAATTGCTTCACGTTTCGGTTCGTTTCATACTCCATTCTACCAATCCTGTCGACGTTTCACGAATGTCCTGCAAGCAAACCTGGACTCCGAGTCTTGACGAAAAAAAGTTTGTGCATATCCTTGAACTTAAAGCCCCTACTCAACGCTTATATGCTGGATATGCTGCAAATGCAAGCAGCCGAATTTATTTCACCTTCAAAATGAGACCGCGACGACTTCGCTGTTGAGAGCATCGTTTCAGGGATGTAGTTTTGCATGAGTTTTGTGTCTTGAAAATGTTTCTATTGGCATGCGCGCAATGCAGTCGTTCTATCCTCTGTCTTTTCCCTCAGCGGTCGTGCAAATACGCACACGCCGGTTGCTTAGCCGCATACAGCGCAGCGCGCACCTGTAACCGACAATCTTCAGTCGATCGTAAGGTTTTTGTGTCGATCGGCTGCGACCTCATTGGTATGAACTATGCGAACTAAGCTCTCGTATATGAAATCGTGCGTAGTTCGACCTTTTGCCACCCAGTATTACTCGTGGCCGCCGCGGTGCTCAGATATTCATTAGCCTTTGTTACGTGCAACAAACCCTTCGGTATATTTTGCTAGCGCCATCTTTCCTCTCGTTCGAGCTGTTGGCAAACGACCTTTTCTCGACCGGCAAGTTGCGATCTCCAAATCGCTGCAGGTGAACGTGAAACGAAAGTAGATTTGATGGCAAACAACGCTCGATTGCCAACCAGTTTATTTTTCTATTGCATCGCGATTTGTACTCCTCGGCATTTCGTAGCAAGAAACTGCTTGTGTCTACGGGCCTGACCTAGCTTGGTGAAGTTTAACATTTTTTCGAAGGGAAACATTCCGCTGTCTTGTCGCTGTACGCTGTTGCAGCGCAGCGAATTACCGTTCTATGTACTGTACCTTAAACCCTTTAACGAATTTTTAGTGTACACGCTTGTTTTCGTTCATTTTTTGTATTACGTTCGTCTTCCCGACCTGTTTCTTCATTACTTGATCTTGTTTTGCACTCCGCCCTACCGTAGCTGGCGACCACGTTGTTTTCCTGTCTCGTGAATCGGTGATTCTGCCGACTTGTCACGACCCGTGATTATGAGCTGTTGCTTTCTGGTAAAATCTTTCAATTTTGATTCCTTGGCTGCACTTGCAAGTTTTTCCAAGCTGGACTCGAGAATCTTTACGCGTATATTGACTGCTTTAGGACGTGGGCCAGCAAAGGGAGAAGCTTCACCCCCACCATTGCGAAACAAACTGCGCAAGTATACAAATCACCGCTCTTGGAAAAATGCGGGTTGTTAACTGAGCAGCCTTTTGAAACTTCCCTCTCTGCGATTTTATTTTTTCTGTGATGAAGATGGTTTAAGGAAGATTTCCTGTCGTTTAGATTAGTGAATACATCTATCAATGTCATATCGCTGTAATGCCGCCTCTTATTGTCTTGTCAACCGTGTAAAATACATGCGAACTAGTACCGATGCGTCTGGTGGCTTCAAATCTTTTGATGTACCGTATTTACTCGCTTGTAAGACGGGGATTTTTCCTCGAGATTTCGGGCTCAAATTGGAGGGCCCGTCTTATAGGTGAGGTCTACAGAGATAGAAAATAGTTCACGCAGAACTGTGCAGATATTTCACAGTTTCTGGCAAAAATAAACAACAGAGACACCTACCGGTACGCGGTAATCAAATTAACTGTCATGCTATGAATTAAATAAATCTTTTAGCCTATTGTGAGTCAGCGCCTCGTTCGTTGAAGGGCGCGCGGGACTTCGTTTTTCCCTAAAACGTCATGCCGGTAAGCACAATGCATCAGTGCAGTTTGCGTAAACTGTTTTAATACTTAGGAGAAATGTGTTTTAAAAGTTAGAATAAACGTACTTTGATACTGAAATGTGTTTCTCTCGTTACCTGTCTTCCTTCGTCTTATAAACGAGAATATCGACAATCTCCCAGGTGATGATGGGACCCGTCTTATAAGCGAATCGTCTCATAAGCGAATAAATATAAGCGCCTGGCTTATTGCGATAGGTCATGATGTAATCAATCAGCATCCGGACCGGCCCACATCAACGCTGGGGCCTAGGGGCCCGTGCTGCTCTGTGTATGTTAAACCTGTTCACTTCTGTCTAACATTCATATTCTTTTTTATGGTCATTTGTCATTAGGCCCAGCAGGGCCGTAACCAGCCGATATTGTCGGGGAGGGAAAAATGATGCAAACATATTTTTTTGAAAATTTCGGGGGGCAATGACCCAGTTTCTCCCCTCTGCTTGCGGGCCAAATTTAAATTATTCTATAAAGACTTGTCTCTTCGCGCTTTATGTTACTCAATTCGAAATACTGAACATTTGCTGAGACATCCGCAACTGCGCTGCAGTGTGTTGTACTTCTGAACAGGATGCATTAAAAGCAGAGGTGTCGTGTCGCCGCAGTGGTTCCCAACCATTTCCATTTGCGGCCTCTGAGTAACTTATTTGTTTTCACTCAAACTCCCCACCTCATGACATTTTAGTTCAGAGATGCAATCTCTTTAAAACATAACGCGGTGGGTGGGTTTCGATTTTTTATTCGGAGTCAGTGAACTGAAATCATCGTAGTAGAGCAATTGCTACTTTAAGCGATGCAAAAATGTTAACATGCAAAAGGAGGCTGTAACTCGCGGACTCTTCACCTTCGCAGTTCCCAGATGGGGAACACTGAGCTTGCAGAAGTTGGAAAGTCTTGCTTCGGTATATTTTTCGATATGAAGAGCAAAGAAAAGGTCATCGAATTTCGCGCACTCCATTTGACAAAAATTGTTCGCCACACTATTTTTTATGATTGTTGGCACTGAAAAACACGAGACTCCTTTGTGAGATTTATTTTTCTAAAATTTGATGGTAATGGTTCATACATGCGATTTTGTGACTCAAATCACGAAATAACACAAACGCAACAAGAGGAAAAACAGCAACATCACAAAGCAGAAATTAATTTTATGTTGATGAGAATACAAAAATATCAAAAATTTCAGGTAAGTAGCAACATGCATCGAATCAACGTCAGAAAAAAGTAAGTAAACAAAGCAGCAACAAAAACGGGGAAAAGCACGCCTAATTACATGGGGTCGGGTGAGCAACTGTATTGAGGTAAAAGATATAAGGGAGAAGAGGGGCACCAAAAACAGTATTACAGAAAAGTGACAAGCATCTGAAACGAAAATCACAAGAATTTTGGCAAATCCTTGCTACAGTTTACAAATTTCTAAAAATATTTAGCAATGTATGCTTGAACAATACCTATTATGTTTCAAATTTTGTTGTTCTATACCCCCTCTATTGTGTTAGTGCTCTAATCGACGTAAACATGATGTGAGATAATTAAAAATTTTGGACCATATTTTAGCACCTGTTCTTAGTTGCTTTTGGGTCTTTTTGCATTCCGTTTTGGAAGAAAGAAGTTTTTATTTTTGGTGCAATCTTCCCAAATATGAATGTGACTTATCCAATAAAATTTAAATTTTTATGAAAGACACGTGGAAGTTTTTTTCGATAATTAATAATTATGCTATGGGCAGCGGTGTGGACCGGGATGCTGACCATCATATTTGCAACTGGTGTACCTGCTTTACACATCAGATGACGTTTTTTACCTCGCTGATAGTGCTCCCATGTTTTGTTGGTCCCATCAACGGAAACCTGGCCACACGCCTGTTGGTGCACACACTTTCTCATTTCTAATTAAAAAGTACTTGTCAATGCAAGTATTTGGGGTTTTACAGCTGGAGTTTGGTCGAATTTTGTTTCTAAACAATGTTGGGTGATGCGATGTACTTGATGTAATAGTTGCAATGCAGTTGTGTTTTCATTACTCCAAACATGAATGTAATAGGTACGGTAAGTTGCAAATACACGAGACAATAATAAACGCAATCTAATTGACAAAAAACAATACGGTTTTAGAGAAAACCACTGAACAGAACTAGCCATACAACTATTTATTATAAACCGCTCAGAAACATTGATAATAAATTAATAACATGTTCCTTATTTCTACACCTATCAAAAGCATTTGACTGCTGTGACCATGAAATTTTGTGACAGACAACAATCTTATTGACAAAAGACCAGTGTTTTTTTAAGTTTTTTAAAAGGGCGTCGTGATGGAGCTTTAAGGTGTCAATACCGTTTTCCCTTCTATGTCTGATACTTTTAAATCATATTCACAAAAACGCAAGTTTCCGTCCAAATATACTTAATTATTTGAATACGAAGTTCACTTTTGGCAAACAAATTAAAAACGATTTCATAAATAGAAAGGTTCAATGTAGGTCTACATATTAATTGATTCACTCATTTTCGTGCCCGGTTTTCCTTTGGGTACGGTCGCGGGGGCAGCAGCCCCAAGCAGACCCTCAATACCTCACGATCAATAGCAATCTAAAAATAGTTATGCTGGCTCCACACCAAGACGGAACAAGAAAGCTTGGAGATGCAGTCACGCCACCTGGCCCTTGGACAAACTTTGGGCCGCTTTCCCGTGGGTGTAGAATGTAGCCCGAAGGACTGAGTTCGCCATTCTTACCTGAGGGTTCTGGACACACGGCCGAACTAACATAGCTGGGATCTCTATTCGGAGAAGTGGCTTGACATCCTAGGCTTTACGGACTTCATACCTGTGCTTTTTATCACGAAGTGTCACACCGATGACTCTTCGCAAATATTCCATCTCTGCCGTTTGTTCTTTCGACAGTATTCTTTCAGTCGTCACCTAAGATTCATGACCACAGGTGAGGATCGGAATACAGACCGATTTACAAACTGAAAGCTTTGCTTTCTTTGAAAGTTCCCGTTTCGTCACCACGGAGCAATAAAGCTCATGTAGATTTGCGTTTGCTTTAACAATCCGTGTATCAATCCCTTTGTTCCAGACTTCCGTCACTCGTGAATGGCACCCCAAGGTACTTTAACGTCTCCACCTGCTGCAGTGTATTTCGGTTCACTTGCAGAATACACTGCCTTGGGCATCTTGCGAGACATAATACCTCAATCTTTTTTGTGCTGATTTTCGTTCCTGCTTGGTCGCACGCAGCAGAAAACCGATCAAATGCGTTCTGAAGACCCTGTTGACAAGATCCAAGCATGCAGTAACAATTCGCCTGCAAAATCCAAACGGTTCATCCTGCGGTTCCCAAAAGTGACACCCTCGTCAACGCGTCTGTGACTGTCTATCCAATTCATATAGACCAAGGTTCTCCAAATTTTTTGGGACAGGATCACATAAGCTATTGCACTACAGTTCGAGGGCCTGACAAGTCGTAGCCAGCCCAAAAATTTGGAAGTTCCNTACAAATATTTGGGGCGCCACAATATTTGATTTTAGGCNAATAACATTATTGTGTTTGGATAAACGCCTCTCAAAGCACAAAATGACTATATTTTCTAAAAAATTTGGGGGAGGCATGGCCCCTTTGGCCCCCTTGGCTACGCCTATGGCCTAACATCTCGCGTAACGTGATTTTTGCGGGATATGTTACATTCTACCAAATCAACGCATTTTTCGTAAATATATTATTTTTTCATTATTGGAAAACTGTGTTTTGCAGCCGGCTGAGATGGTTTCGCAGGTAGGATTTGGCCTAATGGCCGTAGTGTGGACAACCCTGATAAAGACTATGAAGAGGTGTGGTGACTGCACACACAGGGGTGTAACGAAGGGAGGCAAAAGGGGCACAATTCCCCAGGCGCTGAATCACGGCAGGGGCTGCCGAATTACTGCGGAAGCCGCAGAAAAGTCCCAACAATGCCACAAAAACTTGCTTCAGTACAGTGCACTTGCTTCAGACAGACCTCAGGTTCGAACATGGGGACGCCAAACTTGCTTCTTGCCCAGGGCGCTATCTAAACTCGTTACGCCCGTGAATGCACGCCATTGTCCAACACCAACGCTAAACGGTTGTGATTTAACGCCGTCGACAGGAACACAATCTTCTGAGCAGGAAAACAGTTACTTGACGCCCAGCAAGCGGCACACGTCTACATCGTCCTCCCACAACACCACCCAAAGTTTTTCACGAGGAACCCGGCCATATACTTTCCCGACGTCGACAAAACAGGTGCATACACGTCTTGGGCATGCTCCCAGGATATCTTGAAAATTGATGAAGAGTGGAAATTTGTTCTCTGTGCTGTAGTTCGCGACGAAAACCGCAC
>JGI24159J19872_10007288_pt1 | contig 14490 bp, 8 predicted proteins | sample Ectturendosymbi4_FD_19872 | JGI IMG/M metagenome (IMG submission 19872) | reverse complement strand
TTCTTTGAGTCTGTTTAAGCTGCTGAGGTAATCATCTTTTCTTTGATTGAGGCGCCTCAATCTAATAGCTTCTCCAAACAGGATTGACTTGAATGTCGTTTTGCGGGTGGTTATGATGGCACATTTCACTGTTTTTCAGAACTTTCACAACTAAAACCTGCTCAGTTTAACGGATCCTTTACGAACCTGGCAAACAATGCTGGACTGCACGAAGTCTTTAACTACTTTATCGCGTGCAGTCCAAATGCAGCGAGCCATGACTTGCCAGGAAGCTACGAATGTTCTTGTCATGATGGATTCACTGGGACAGGATACGGAAAAAATGGATGCGATGGTGAGTTATTTTCTTCGTGTGCGCCGATCCCTTCATCAGACCAATCTGGTGCTATGTATATCCTGTCTCTAGTTAGGTCGCACTATAAACGTATCAAGATATCACTGTTTTTGTTTACATTTGTCAGTGTGATCCGATAGACAAATTTAGGCAAAAGGGAGCCAAAAAAGAAAACTGTCAGAACCAAAGAGCACGTTCAGGTTATATTTAATTTGTCGGTGCTTCAAAAATTGCGGTTTAGTTCCTATCACATATATTAATTTTTTGTGTCCTTTCGTTCCCATATTTTTGGTAGCAAAGGGCGGAAAATCTGCTGATATCAGTTGGAAAACTAACTTATTGGATCCTGCCAATTCAACGTGGGTTACTACCGGTAATCCACTAATTATTTTAGCCGTACAAAATTGACTGCACAATTCTTTTGTGGCCATTGGTGAAGCTCAGAAGTTCATCTGCAAAACAAATGAATAGCTGTATTTTTGTGACTCTGCTGCATTTGCATTTTTTTTATAATTCATGTATAAGATTCGTTTTCTGATATTCTGCTTGCTATACTTTCCATTAGTTTCAATTTGATGAACATGTTTCTCGTTTTTTTTCTTAAAACAAGCTCTCTGATATAATTGCATCGCAATACCTTGGTTAGATATCGATGAATGCGCCGCGGGAGACGATACATGTACGAATGGCAGAGCATGCGTCAACACTCCTGGCCACTACCATTGCATTTGTCCGGATGGATACCACGACGATGGGAGTGACTGTAAAGGTAGAACTTATATGGTAAAATTATAAGATTGCTAAATTCACAAGGTTCAGATATTGAAAAGTTGTTTGATTTGTAAATGTTAGTGTTCAAACGCAACAAAAATAAGTCATTCAACTTCATCTTTTAAAATTTTGGTTTAATTTACAAGCAATGCTGCTAAAATTTTAATTTAGAAACGCGTTTATCGTTCTAAGCTTGCAATATGACTGTCGGATGCTAGCAACGATGTTGTGTCAAAACGCATTGTTGAAGACAGCTTTTTTAGAAAAGTCTTGTCCTGCTAATTATCACAGCAGTGAATTTTTTGTGTTAACAATTTCACAAACAAGGCAGAAGTAAAGTCATCATTTTGACGCTACACTAAATAAATAAGAATCTGTTTTCTTTCCAAAAAAAATTTAAGTTTACGTCCTGTTACAAAGCCTTTAATACAACCAGGGTCATCACCAATGGGACTCGAGCGGGCCTGACACCTACTTGCGCTTGTTACCCCAATGTGATGTTTTTTGTGTTGTGCTTTCTGAACAAGCAAAACCAGGTGACGCGCCTGACTACACACTGATTGTAAGTAATAATCGCGTTTATTAATGCATTATAATATAGCTAAGTATGCAGAAATCTATGAGTTTGTAAGATATGGTAACTAATTTCTATTTTGCATGGAAGGCCATCGACATTGCGTATAATACATAGGTTTTAGTAAAACATGAAAAGATGACAGAAAATGCAAAACCTCACGTAAAATAAAATATCACTAACACTCCGAAGACCAGAACTTTTTCAAAACCCAAAAGCAATTCCGTTTCTCTATTCAGAGAAACGTTGAGATTCGTAAAGCCCTGAAGGTCGAGCCACTTCTCCGAAGAGACCTCAACTATACGTTGGTTCGGCCCAGTGATAAGATGTCCCAGAAAAAGTTGCCGAGGCAAGTCTTGCTGGCTTCACCCACGGGAAAGCGGTCGAGAAGTTGACTAAGGACCAGCTGGTTTGATTATTTCTCCGACCTTGCTTTTTGGTGTAGAGTCAGCAGAACTACCAGGAATTGCTGAAAATTCATGAGGTATTTTGAGTCCACCTTGGGCTGCTGCCTTTGCGACCCTCCCCAGACATAAAGCAGGCATAAAAAGGAATGAATACTGATGAAAACATTTTTGTTACACCAAAACAAAAATGCTTCCTTGTTTCAAACAGATGTTTCTGCAGAAATGGCCAAGACCAGTAAAAATTTCTACAAAAAGGAAATTTTGATACGTTATGAAACGGTTTCACTTTTTGAGACAGGCAGAAACAATTTCGAATACTACTGTTGATCACATTAAACGTGACACATGTGCTGACACTGGAATGTTTCTGCAAATACCTCAAAAGTTGACTCACAAAATTATAAATTGCCACTTGCCAATTTGCCATTGGTCCGCAAATGGTTGTATTGGGCTCGACAGTAGCATATGAAGTGTTTTCTGTACAGATATAAACGAATGTGACGATTCTTCTCTAAACCGTTGCGATTCCAAAGCCGAATGCAATAATATTGATGGAAGTTACTCTTGCCTTTGCCCAGAAGGAAGTGACGATAAACATCTCGACGGAAGCATTTGCACAGGTATCTGCAGCCACCCATACATTACTCAAGCCAGTTATACAAGTTCCAGTGCGGTGCTTGCTGTGCAGCAAGTTACTTTTAGTATAACAACGAGAGTAGATAATAATGACATAAAAAATCCTAAAGTGTAATTTTGTGCAGGTTGTGATTTCAGCTTGATTTGAGTAACTGACCTTAGCACTTAACTTTTTGTTTCCTGCTCATGTTGTTAGGTCTACATGATGTCCGAGTGTTTTGGAGAAATAACATTTGGGTCATTAACTTGGGTTAAATTCAGCCAGTTATTTGTTGCAGCATTAGAAATTGTGAAACCCTTTTTTCTGGTCTATCTGTGATTATAGCGAATCCTTAAAAACATCTACACTACAACCTTTGTCCACTGTTACAGGCAAAACTGTGTTAGTGTTTCGATGACAGAGGTGAAAGAAAACGGGCCTCATTTTGAAGTCCGATTTTGGCCCGAAAGCCAAAGTCAAATGTATCGAGTAACAAGTATAGATATGCGCAGCTGCGGAGTATTGGTATTGGTCGTAACAAAGTGAACATAGCTAAATAATTCACAATCATTTTTTGTTGAATATTTATTCAACTCGACACAACGATCTGAGCTTCTCAAATTAAACGTTACACAAGGTCACTAAATATAAAACTTCCTTCAGGTTTACTACTGCAATAACTAGAGTGAGAAAGTACCGTATTATGGCAAAATTTTGCGTATACGTCGCTCCGCGCTTGACAGGCTGTAGCAAGTCTTGCTGATACTTCTGGAAAAAAATATTCGTTTGTAATTTTCACCTAGTTTTCTTCAGAAACAGTGGCCAAACCCACTGATTGTTGAAATCAAAATATCTGTCATTTTCATACTTCAAAGGATATCATAATCCTTGCCTGGTGCTAAATCTAGCAAGACCGATTTTTAAAACAACTCAAAAATCCCGTAAGTGATTGATCTTTTGACGCAACTCCATCACATTTGAATTTCCTCTCCACTGTTGTCTTCTCAAAAAACGTGTGATACTAATCTGAGTAGAGAACAAAAGTACGCAGCTGTGTTTGCAATGCTATAATTAACTAAAGAAAAATCATAATCTGTTCACTCACGGAAGTCACCGCAGTGAGCACAACAAATGTAAGTCACGAAAGAAAAAATCGTTGCTCTGAATCTTATGAAAATTTTTCATGCAGGCCCTAAATCTGTCCGAAACATTTTTGACCGAACCCGGCCCGACCCGAAAATCCCAGTCCAACTTACATCTTTGCAATGAAAACATGGTTTATTCCCTTATAGCTTGTGCCAATTAATGCAATATGTGATTCTGTTAGATGCGTTAAGTAGGTAATTGTTGCTGTTTCTCAGAGTGCAAACTCAGTAGATGCTAAAAGTTGCTTAATAGCGCCGTTCAGGCCCTCACTCAAGCAAGTCACGGAAGACACATAAGTAACGAACGAGAAGCATTTTTTTCCATCATAACTATGGTTGAACACGTCTTCTGCTGTAACTCAATAGCAACTGCATCTTTGGTGAGGTATCAAAACCCAAACATTTTCCCTGTCTACTGTAATGGCTGGTTTCCAACCTCTCATGCTTGTACCAGTAGTAACCCTGGAAAACAGTTATGATTTTGTAATGAAACGCGGCAACGTAATGACTAGTAAACAAGCGTCACCACAAACCTTTGCTGTTCGATTTCAAACACATGTCTGCTATTGTTCCTGCACAACCGGATGCTTTCATATGCGGCTACAATCAAACAAATAAACTAAATTTATCGCCCTTGCTCTAGTTCAGTAGTTTCCAACATGGGGTCAGCAAAGTTGCTGTAGAGAATCTGGATTTATTGCATTGTAACGTTCAATATCACTTGTGCATCGAACACAGTAGGAATAGCACTACGAATATTATTTCAGTTCGCTGATTTTCCAAATTCTCCCATCAGCTCAGAATTTCAAGTTCTTACGTTCTATTAAACGTAAGATAATCGATTTAGCACATGAGGGCCTGCTAGAAAAAATTAACACCCTCAAAGGTACGCAAGGTCGCAAGTACAAAAAGGATGGGCATCACTAAGTTTATCGTCTTATCGTCGTTATTTGAGCCCTTGTGACGTTTTGTGTCTGTTGAGTATTAAACTAAGGTTGTTAAAAACTAAAATGTGTTTTCAGTGAAACCTAAGCCTTACCTGACAATCGATTCCGATGTGAAGAATGCTTGTGATATAAGCTCGAGTTCACTTTCATGCAGACTGTACAAAAAAGACAATGAAAAAGCAGGAAGACTGATTGACATATACGAGTAAGTGAAAATATGTGTCTAGTTTGTAACTTGCGTAGTTGCACGTAATCTTTATGGTTTAACACATTGAGAAAGTTTCCAACTGCTTGTCATGTTGTGGCAATCCACGCTTGTGTTTGACGGGGATGTAGGCTGAGCCCATGATATGCAATCTCAAGCAATGTGCTCGTACAGGAATTTGAAAAACATTTTTCCTTGAAAGTATGCGCAGTTCCAACTGCAACAGCCATTGCCAAGGTAGATATGATTGCATTCAAATTTTGCCTGCATTTAAAATTTCGAAGCTTATTTCAGCAGCGGCTGTCCACAACACTAATGCATTTTTCTGCGCAAGACGTTGCGCTCTAATATCAACAAAACCAAATTGAAATGGATTTTATCGACCACTGTTTTACTGCAAAGAATTGTTTTTTATGTTTCGTCACCTTTCTTTGCGTGTGGAGAATTTGAAACGTCAACAAATAAGTTTATCGAACGTTTGCAGTAGCAAAGCACTGTAGAAAGCAGGGTTGTGGAGTCGGAGGTGAAATATCCGGCTCCAATTCCGACCTTTACAAAATTTCCGACTCCGACTCCTTAACAGAAAGGGAATGCAATTTGGCTGTTAAAATCAATGGAAATCATGGTGCACAGCAAGAAATCTGTTTCAACAAAAGTTTCAAAAGAAATTGTACCATTTCAACAGGAATTTAATAGTGTGATGTAAAAAATGATTCGATTGGACATCCGGAGTCGGAGTCGGACAAATAAATCCGACTCCGACTCCCAGTGTTGTTAGGACTCCGACACCACGCAAAAACCTCCGACTCCTTACGACTCCGACTCCGGCTCCGCAACCCTGGTAGAAAGTACAACCTAATGCACTGTAAGTCATGGTGCACTTATGTTCAGCGGGAATTGATACGGATAGAACTTATAGAACTTATAGCTTAGTGTTCAAATAATTAGCCACCACAAAGGTTAAGGCTTTGAATCCACCAGCAAGTTTTTTTTAATAGCAAATCGATTTTAGGTAACACTACAGTATATACACATCCGCAGTCCTGAAATCTGCAAGCAATGCTCACGGGCGAAAGGTTGAAACAATCAAGAGCAGAAAAAGCAAACAAACTCAAGACTAAAAAAAGGCTAAAATGAACATAAATCAGAACAAGCTGCGGCAAGTAAAACTTGGAAAATACCAATAAGTGCTTTCGCTCAAACTTCAAAGATTATCTTATCAAGCAACGAAACGGGCCCACTTATGACTAAAACGGCATTCACTTTTAATAAAAAACTTACCTTTTCACCACTTTAAAAAAGCTATGTGTAGGTACTGGCTATCACAATACTGAATTCTTCGTTTCATTTTAAGCAGTGCAATTACGTTTCAACAGAATATTGCCTCATGTTTTCGACTGGGGCATCTACTGATTAGCTGTTCTTTTGCCTTTATGAACTTAGTCCATATTTGTTGATTTTCGTGCTTTCCGTGTTCCTTTTGTTTTTTGTCTCGCGAATGTCTGGGAGTATCGACTATAAACAATGTTTTTTTTCCGTGCCCCAACTGCAAGAATGTATTCAAGTATTTACAGACAACTTTTGTTTTTTTTATTTCACACCCGGGTGTTTTTGCAGTAAACAATACAATACCTTTGTGGAGACTATATAGCCTAGGAACTGATGTTCCCACCACACTGTAACAAGGGAACCGGTATGTCTTTGATATCAACATTCAATGTTTAACTTCACAAATTAAGAAAAGATTGTAATGAACGTGTTGTTGAACTCCTTGGTATGGGTGCAGCAAGGGTGAACTGCTGCTACACACAGCTACAAACGAAATGGAAGAACAACTCGTACCGCAACGTCAACGGTGCATCAGCAAATTTTTTTCTTTGCAATAGACCGGCACACCCTGATCAAAACTTTATCTAGGGCTGTAAAGCAAATGCCCGTGTTTTGCATTGTGGTGGAAGATATGAAAACACTTTGCATAAGCTTGTGAATAGAAAATATAACAAAAGCGCTTGAGTGTGCATTGGGAAGCATTCATTCCGCCTTCAACACCAAGGTCCGTAAAATCATTGTCGATCTGAACAAAATTTGATTTATCAGCGTTGTCACCCAATATTACAATCAATTATACTTACAAAAATGGAATTATAAACGATAACCACTCTGTTTTATTGGCAAATGCTGTGCACTGCATCCTACAGCCGATTCCTGGTATGCAGGAACACCAGAGCAGCGGTAGGTCAGGGGGGCAATAAAAGAGTTGAGGGCAAAAAAACCTATAAAACCATCATACTTGTTTCTAGTCAACAACAATGTTGACCTCAATTAATAACAGAAAGCACAGAAAACCATTCCCAATTTTCTGAGTGCGCGAATAGCTGCAGCAAATTTGTTTCAAGTCGACTTTGATAAATCATGAAATTACCTATGGTGTTATTATGAAAAGGCACCTCCACCTCCATTCTCCCCTAATGAAGGGTCAGGGGGGCAATGCACCCGTCATACCCCCGTTCTCCGTCGTCCCTGCTGGTAAGCTGAGGCAAAACTCGTCCGTGGATTTATTGATGGCACAATTTGGAAAACTCCATCAGAAATGTCAAATGAACGCATTCGACAAGCATTCACTTCAGAATTTGCCAGTCATTTTCGCCAAGCGGGAGAAATGAAATTCCTTGATATTAATCATTGCATAACCTGTGAAGATAGTGAAGATGATTTTTGGTTTGTCACTAAATACATATTAAATCCCACAGCGGATGGAAGGCAGTTCGTGAAGGGAAATTACACCACCTAAAGATGGTATTGACGCCAATCTTATATGGAGATTGGAGAAGTGATAAAATTGAGGTGTGTCAGTCAAAGGAAAGAAAATTACTTCAGCAGTTTAAACCGACTCTAAGATAAATCAATTCGCTCAAACTTTCTTTTGTACATGGTAAATGACGTTATAGCAATGGCATCAAATTGGGAAGAAAGACTACGCCCCCAAAATGCAACAAGCAGTGGCGATTCTAAGGGGGACCTGGGTGGGCCATGGATCCCCCAGATTTTTGCTTGGCCCCCCCAGATTTTTCTTAATTTCCGTTCAAGTTTGTTTGGTTGACATATACAGTAGATAACTTCCGGCAATATTTTAAACGATAATTTAGTAACCCTCTAGCCTGCATCAAATATTTTCGAAATGCATGATAAGCTGTGTTGTTGTTTTTGACGGTCGGGAAACCAGAGTTGTTTATGACGATACACACCAGTAGTTGCTCAGATCCTGCGCGATATTTTGTCAGACCGCGGTCGTGGTGTTGAAAAATTCATTTCGAAACTAAGAAACAGTCATAGAAATGGGAAGATTGATCTTTAGTGCATTTCAGTGTGAAGGAACTGGCTTGTATTACTTTCAGCAGATTGTTGCTTGCCCCAGTAGCAACAGATTTGTGAAATCATTAAGAATTGGTTTCAGTTAATTTATACGAATTTATCATGACTGCAGTACTGCGTTTTGCTACCTTGTGTATATGACTTCGAAACATCTTACGTAAATGGTGTTAGATTCATAAAGCGATTGTAGTTCGACGCTGATGTCATTTTGATTAGTGGCGAACCGGTCATTTACTTCGGAAGCCGTAGAGCAGTTTTTGCCTTTGGGAGTAAGAATGTTGGCAGCGGCAGGGTTGCCAGACACCTTTTGAGAAAAAAGTCAAACCACATCTAAAAAAAGCCAAACCGGGCAAAAAAACAAACATGTAATTTAAAATTCTTTATTAATTGTAGGACATTTTAGAAGAATAAAATCGTAGCATTCTTCATCTTCCACATTTTCCACTCGAACCTTTGGCATTATGGGCTGCCAGCTATGCGACAACTTTATTCTTCTATGGGTTACCAGATAACGTTTGAGAAAATACACTAAGCACTGTCTAAAAATTCCTAATAACACTTTTCAGAAAGATAATTCAAAAAGCGAAGACACCAGCCTGATAGCATGTGCCAACTGCCTCCAAAAAATCCAAATATTGATAAAAAACAAAAAAAGTATTTGACGCCAACCGTCTCTAAAAAAAGTCAAATTTGTGAAATTTGGCGTCAAAAAAGCAAATTTGGCAACCCTGGGGAGCCGAGGCGGCCAGCACTCTCTTTTTCATTTGCTGACTTGTGAGTGACGATAGTGATTCTAGCGCTCCTGAAGTAAAAATTCCACCTTGCCAACACACGTGGTTTTGTATGGCGTGGTCGGTCGAATTTTGCATGCGCTGATAGGCTGGGTCCAGAAAAAATGCTAACATTGCTACATTGATTCGGGACATTGAGTTGGTTGGGTTCAACCCACCTCTGCGAGCTTTGTACTTGGTTTACAGCGGATTGCCATTGCCCTGTTGCGAAACTTTGAGATCGTACGTGTGAACAGTTGTAGTCGTAACACTTCTGTGTTTCTGCCGTTCGAAAACATCATTTTAGTGTCTGTAATGTGTGGGTACGGACTAGCACGTGTTAGGCAGCAGTGTGTGAACCAAAGGGGTTCCTAAAAGTTGCGCTCAACAGGAAGGATTTCTCAGGATCGGTTCAGTATTTGGCCGTAGACAGATCCGTTGCCCAGCTGCGGGTTCGTAATTAAGTGCGGAATCAGCGTGGAGATGTGGAATTTCCGACCCGGCCATAGCCAGTAGCGAGAAATCGCTACAGGGGTTCATGACTACGGTTTTAAATCTAACCGCACATGTCCTACAACCTCATAGAATTTTGTACGGATTTTCTATAATGATTCAGAAGCAATTATTTCGCGTATTTCAGCTCATTGCCCCGGAGGTTAAACATTTCTATCAGAAACGCACTTGAACGAATTCGCAAATTATATTCATTTAGTAAAAACGATTTAAAACATGAAATTAACTTTGGCAAATAATTTGCTTCGGAATTAGTCGAAGCTGCCTACATCGCTCGAACAATTTTTTTAATTTACAGCTACTTACAAAGGTGCGTTTGATTGTTACTGGCAGCTGTAACTCTTCCCGTCACCAGCGCTTCATGCGACAAAGATTTTTCAAAAATGAAATTAATGAACACATTTCCCAGAAATACCATGACCAATGAAATATTGGGTAACACTGATCTATTTTGAGGCTAACGGTACGAGCTGAAAATTAGATTTAGATGATTTCGTTGATGAATTTGACAGTCGACATGACAATGAAGGATTGAGTTGCATTGAGGTGATGATGATACAAAATTCAAACGTAGACTGTGCAAGGATCTGTATGAGAATCATATTGTGTATTGTCTATTTGTTTGAATCTTTTTAGAGTTAGTGCGTGTTTCGCTTATGGCAAGACAGTCATAAATCAACGCAGGGTTGAAAAGTCAGCTTTTGAGGATCAGTCAGAGGAAATATCAGTGTGAATATTAAAATAAACAACTTTGTTGGGAATATTCTGCGAAATAAGTTTGACGCCTGCTGTTACGTTTTGCTATCACGTACACGTCCCTAAAACCGATACGCACATTCGTACTGCGGCGCTGCTATGCTACTTTAGGTGCCACTGGTGTCGAAACCTCTCTGAAGTTAACTGCATACTGCATTGAATAGACCTCACCTTAATCACGCTGCAGATGGGCATTACACTCGCAATAGTAGTTGCATAACATTGTTGTAGTTGCATCACAATCACAAAGTGTCCGTGAGCTACCACAAAAAGGAATTAGTCAGTAGTCACCAATCCGTTGGCAAATGGCTTATTTTTTATGTGTTTTGTAGTAAGAATATTTAGGCGAAACTAGTTGGCTATCAACAGCCTACTTGTCTCTGTGTCAATATGGAATAGGTGGTTGGAATTGGAACCATTTCGCTTTCATGTGAATTGTATTCACTTTCGGGGAGCTGTTTTCATTCATGTGGGGTCGGCACAATTGTTTACGGAAAATGTGTTTCGTTTTGCATGTGCCGCGCTATGGAAGTTGCATGGTTAGCACAGAATATTCGGCACAGTAGTACACGTGTGTGATTGCATGTACAGTGGCGTTTAGGTGTGCCTAGTGTATAATAACGCTAGTTTATATTTAACGATATCCACAAGCCTATATTGGGTTTGACANGGTTAATCATAGCAACTTAATCTTCAAAACAACGAAAAACCACCATGCAACATAGACTTTTACGTTGNCTCCCGTACTTTTTTCTTGGCCCCGCAGTGGCCTCCCCACTTTTTTAATTCTGGAATCGCCGCTGGCGAAAAGAAAGATGACCCACAAGTTTGCGCTACATCTTTCCCCCACCTGCTAACTATATCAGAGAGAGTAAAACTTTATACACAAAAGCAATTATTACCTACATAAGACCTACCACAATTGGACAAAAACTAATAAGCTGCATGCACCTTGCTAAGCAAGTTATAAAGCATATCGAAAGTGGTGTCAGGACTTTGTACAATTTTTGCACTTTGCAGTTGCCATGGAAAGCACAGCCAATCCATATGGTGTCATGTGTTTCACAAATAATGACAAAATATGAAACTCTCCCGCTGAACAGAAATTTGACATGCGCAAACTATGGGATTTACGTAGCGCCTTGAGTAACATACCATGAACAGCATGTCAGCCAAACTACAAAAAACTTTCCACGAGATGGTCACTGCAGCACCACAGTGACCGGAACAAACCTGATTGTAAAGATGACAAAGACTGAATTGCCTTATTGCAGCACGATCCAGTGTTCCATTGCATCGCAAATAAACCACCTATACATGAAGCTTACATTGATCTTTTGTAGAACAAACCTGTTTTCACCCTTTGGAGATCTGAAGATGAATGGTATACATACCTGACCCGCAAATTAATATTCAAAGCATAATCCTCCCCAGTGTGAAATGATTTTTGCACCCTTTTACGTTGTTCTATGATTGTTTGACTTATTTCACCGCCCAACGAACTAGCTATGTCGTTGACTGACGTCATATGCCAGCGTTCAGCATGTTCAGTGTGTCAACAAGGTATGATATTTCTGGAAAGGGTCAGGGGCAGGTTCTCCTGAAAAACTGACACTCAGATACATGAATTTTTGTGCTCACTGAAACTAATTTTAGGGCAATGTTTGCACGAAACGTATCAGTGTTTGAGATGAAACTGTAATAGAATGCCCTAACAAGTTACAAGCAAGCATGAATACTTCAAAGAGGTTCGGTGCGGTTGTTGAAATTCTGAAAACAGTTCTACACGAACCAGCAAATCACTAAGTCAAGCGGCAAAACGTTTGGAAGAAGGAATACACAACCATATGTAAATTTTTCTTTTATTGAAAATGACAAACATTTACACCCAGTCAGTCACTCAGTCCGAGTTTTATGCTTGTTTACTACACAATATCTGAGATTCTGGGAACAGTGGTTGAAAAAAGTACTCACATGCCATCCTTAGAAACTACGTCAGATGGATGTTTTGTTTTGTTTTATGCCATCAATGAAAAGAACCCTGTCTCACACAGATAAGTATTTGGAAAAGGTATCTTCAAATGCGCGCTTTGACAGTTAGGAATTCCGTCCAATCCACAACAAAACTTGGAAAAGTCACAGTTTCAAAATATGAATTTGGGACAAAGGATTTTTTAACATTGAACACATAGGTGGCGGAAGCGAGTGGCCCGCATGACTCTAGCCCCCCACTTTTATTTCTGAGGGACATAGCCCCCCACTTTTGAATTTCGAATTTTGCCTAAATAAGTTTAAGTAACACAGTTAGTTTGGGGTCCATTGTTAAAGTAAATCGTTTAACCAAAAAAATGTTGCAGAATTTGGCAGTATTTTGACAATATTATTTGTAATATGTTGTTTGGATTTTGGCAGTGAACTTGGCAGGATTTCGTAATGTTTGGCAGAAAACACCGTGCACAGCCTGTCACCCTGCTATGGCTTGCTTACCGTATTGGTGTTGTTGAATAGTGTTGCCAGATAGTGTACTACAACAAACTTTTTACAAAAAAATGGTGTAATTTTACATGCTTTTGTCCATGGTTGCAGGAAGGATTCTTTCCAAGGGGGGACACTAGGGGATTTTACAAACGTTTTTCTAGGGCAGTGTTTCCCAACCCGAGTCCGCGGACTCATTTGAGGCCGCGGAAGACTCTGGATGAGTCCGCAAGCACTAAGGACGAATAAGATTGCTTTAATGCCCTCATAAAATAATAATTTTAGCAGCTTGAAACAATCGACGTTTTTCTTCAAACAGCCATGAAATGCACCGAACCAGCGTGAGCAATTCAAAACTTCTACTTTTCCACGTGGCATTTATACTTGAGGTAGTGTGGTCGGTAGCTTAAGTGCAAAGTTGTTATCTATATTCCGGTTAGGTTTTACCGTCTTAGTTTGTCATTGCTAAAGAAAAGCGGGCGTTTGCATACAGCCACAACTACTTGAAACTTGGATTTACTTCATTTCAGTCGAAGTAGATATTGAAATCCGATCACAGTGCGTGTTATGCTTAGAAGTCCTTGCTCACAGATCTCTCAAAGAAGCTAAACGACGACGTCGGGATCTCGATTAAAAATATGTAAGATACGTTGACGAAAACGTTGAGTTTTTCAAAGAGAAAAAACAAGAGGTAACATGAAGTCGTACTTATCGTCCATCTACTTCAGGATGAAAGCTAATTCCCATAGTTAAGCAGTACGTGCTTCTTTTTTTATTGCTTGGAAAAATGCAAGAGCAAAAGCACTTTACACAGCGGGAGAGAGCTTCTTCAAACCAGCAACCGTGAAAATAGCCAGGATAATGTGTTGTGATGCTGTAGTTAATAAGTTAGCTATGATTTTGCTTCAAACAACACCATCAAGTGGCGCATCCGAGAACTCTCAGTCGATATTCTGAAACAAATTATTGCTGCTGCGAAGCGAAGTGGAAATCTTATTTTAGAGTTGGGCGAGACTACAGATTTAGGAAACGTTGCACAGTTCATGGTGTTCGTGGGATACCGTGCAACTGAAGACTATGTGGAACAATTTTTCTTTTTCCGTCCGCTTGTCAAGCTCACCAAAGTAAAGGAAATGTTTGAAAAAGTGGATTCCTTTCTAAAGAACATAAGCTTTCGTGGACTCAGTGCCTGTCTTCTTGTGCCGATGGTGCTTACGCCATGATGAGAACCAAGAAGGTTGTATCGGTTTATGAAAAGGAAAACTAATATATTTAGGTAGTTATTGTTTTCTTCAGCGAGAATAAATTCGGCAGCGAAAGAAATTTATGATCTGTCATTTGTGTTAAGATATGTTTCATTTGCTGTCAATCACATCAAATGCCGTCCCTTAACGCATTCGTTAATTTGGTGCTTTGCTTGAGGGGGTGAGGGCAGAACTGGGACGTTTGTTCAATTTGAACACCTGTGGGCTATCATGAGGAAAGATGTTGGAGAGAGTGGTCCACGTAGTGACACCGGTGCTTTATCAAAAGAACAGAATCAAAACTTTGCTCAACGATTCAAAGATAGCAAGTGAGGTGCCAAATACCTATTCTTAGCTGATT
>JGI24159J19872_10007287_pt1 | contig 14492 bp, 7 predicted proteins | sample Ectturendosymbi4_FD_19872 | JGI IMG/M metagenome (IMG submission 19872) | reverse complement strand
GTTACATTCAAAAAAGAAGATTTAGTATCTCCTATTTTGGTACACTGAAACCTGTTGTCCAAGTAAGAAGCAAGTAGTTTCAGGGGTGTTCTGTTAAAATTGTACAAAAACAGAAAACTACAATGCTTATTTAAGGTTACTCCTTGCAGACAAGGGTAAGTTATACAATATTTGTAGCACACCAGAGGCTTCAGATGAATTTTTGCAATGGTCTCGAAACGAAGTTTACATCACATCACCATAACGTGGGACGTGATTAGCTGGCGCACCAAAAACAGCTGCGAAAAGTCACTAAGTGTTTTAATTTCGGTTAGCGATTACAAGCGCGTATACACGTGCTTGTATTTCATTATCACCAACTTCCACACGGAGCTTAAACGTCAGATAAAGATCAGGCATGTCATGTATACTCAAGCGTTTACACCATACACAACGTTTGATTAATCGTGGACCATTGGTAAGCCATACTGCTTTGATAAGGTTCGACTAAGAGATGAAAAGGATAGGGTTATTTAAGAAGTTTCGTTGATTTGCATTGACGTATTTCTTTTGCTTGCACATCAAACGCTTGATTAACCTGAAAAATTTTGGTGTTACTTTCGGAATTGGGAAAGGGGGCATTTCCCCCCTGGCTACGCGCCTGAATAGCAGTAAGGCAACGCGTTAACTGTACGACGAATGCGCGATGAAGTTCTTCTAATTCGATGCTGTTGCCACTGTCGCACACACAGGGTCGTAACAAGGGAAGGGCAAGGGGTAACAATTCCCCGGGTGCCGAATCACTATAGGGATGCCGAAAAGTCCTAACAATGTCGCATGTGCTTTCTTCAATACAGTACATTTGCTTCCGAAAGGCCTCAGGTGCAAACATGGGGCGCAAACTTGTTTCTTGCCCCAGGCGCTATCTAACCTCACTACGCCCTGCGCACACACACGTCAAAAGCAGAATTGCGGAGTCGGAGGTAAAATGCTCGACTCGACTCCAACTCCTTAACATAACGTGAAGTTTGGCTGTCAACAATTTTGTAGCAACTAGCAATCAATGGAAATCGTGGTAGCCTACACAGCAAGAATGCTCCGTTTCATTAAAAGTTTCAAAAGAAATTGTACCATTCAACAGGCACGATTTAGGATTCCTAATTGTACTTATGAGTGCAATGTAAAAAATGATTCAAAGGCGGATAAAAAATCTGACTTCTAGTGTTCTTAGGAATCCGNCTCTACCCAAAAACCTCCGACTGCGCAACCCTGGTGAAAAGNGTAAATGAGTAACATATTTTGGTTGTACTGTGCCACAAGCACTTTTGTTACCATTGGCCAGTTGAAAAACTCTTCCCCTCTTTCCTGTTTCTGCCGTGTCGGAAGGACGGCTTCCGTGGAAGGATTCGTGTCTACTGAGTCCAAGGTCAGCACCCGCAAACCTCGTACGTTTCAGTGGCTTGAAATGCCATTGCCAGAGTTCCTAGGTTAAAACCAGGCTTATGGAGACGCAGGCAAAATAATGTTAGATGAATGGAGGTAGGAGATACAATTAGTGGCCGCAACCGGAACGATTTTTTCTATTTCATTACTGTTTTAATTGAAGGTAGTAGTGCGTGATTTCTTAGCATATTCAGTGTTTCGACGTTATGTGTACGTAACTTCTCTCGTTCCTGTGTGAAGATCAGGGGTTCTTGAACTGTTTTGCGCGCGACCCCTATTCACGAAACGTATTTCAGGACACCTCATCTATGCCAGTGCAATAACATGTTTGTTTTTCAGTTTCAGTTGGTATCAATCATTTTGAAGCCAGAGCCGAAGCCAAAAAAATCTGGAGCCAGAATTTTGGGTCTGGTTGATGGAGCTCGGGAAATTCATTGCTTTTTGAACAACGATGCACGATTCCCTTATACGTCCTACCTGCGGATAATTTGCCAAGAATGTGGACATTAGCTCATTGTTGGTATAACCAGTAATTAGCATGATAAAATCATAATAACCAACAATTCGGCAACATTCTATTTCAAGTGTGCAAGAACTTAATTGACAATGCCGTGCAATTATCACCAATAAAAATGGTGCTTTCTTCCTTCATGTTAGCTTATCTGCAGAGGTCACCACATCTTTGCAAGAAATCTGTAACGAAAACTATGTGTATTGAGCATCAAAATGAAACAGTTATAGCAAAACGTACTCAAAATTTTGTCTCAATCACCAGTGAACCACTTCACATCAGGTTAACATGATTAAGTCACAAACGTCGTTTAACAATGAGTAAGAGCCAACAGGAAGACTGTATCAAATATGGCCATTTTTTGCGAATGGCAACCACAGCAATTTTCCACCACTGAACGAAAACCGTGAATACATTTGAATACAATCACGGAATAAACTTAACCAACATGACAAAGTTCGGCGCCTGCTTTCAGCTAAACGGCTACGGCACTTATACCAAAATGGAAACGACGCAGCATGTTAGGCCTGGTCAAACCACAGCGGACTGGTTGATGATACGGATAAAAGTTTGCCAGTACGATTTATTTGACTCGATAACACAGTGGCCGATCTATACTGGAGCGACAAGAAACGCCATTTCAATGATTTTTTGCGAAAACTAACATACTACTCAATATGCTGCCTCAACACAGTATCACATAAAAAATCATGCTAAAACAAGGTAAGCTGATTGCAAACCAAAACACAAAACATGCGGAGCAGTAAAACGGAGCAGTCATCACGAAGACTTGAGTTGTTCGGACAATTTTTCACATTTGATCTCACGTCTTATTTCACGATTTAATCTCATCCAGTACTTGAGAATTCTGCGAGTTAGGTTTACCCGTTTCCGCAAAACTGTCGGAAATTGGTTAAACATATTATATTAACTGGGATGCCCTTCTAACTATCAGAGTGGTTCTTAAGCTTTTTCTACTACGCCTCCCTTAAATAACTGTCCCTTGTTTCAAGCCCCTCTTGACACGAAATAAGCTGCAAAAACAAATGTATCTATTTGTTGCTTTAATGATCAAACTTTCCATGTTGTAGGGCTCGACTCACCGGTAAAGAACCACTGATCTGGCGAGATAAAACGACAAAACTGGCTGTCTTCTACCAGATACACGGACCAAAAGCTTGTATAAAAAATTTTTTTATGTTTTTTTTCTCAGCAAATATTGCCCAAAGTGCAAAAATTAGACCTGACTTTGATCAACATTGTCTTCATGTTTTCGGAGAGTTGCAGCTTAAAATTTAGTTTCCCTGTTCCCATGGTGTCATTCTTGCCACTCCTGTAGGTAGGTTTTAAAGAAATGAGCTTTTCGTGTTATTTCAATGATTACCTTATGATTATGTACAACAAAACTAGTATGTTTTCAAGAATTGGTAACGAAGCAGGATAGCAAAGTGATCCCAACAAGCAGTTCTTTTCCTGAAGTTCTGCAGTGGCTTTAACCCTTTTGCCTCTGACAATGGTACAAGAGTAGCAGCAAATTGAAATACAAACTCCACAAGCCAGAGAATTAGCAGTAGCATTCTCAATCATGCACAAAAATTGGGAATCTGAGACCGCATTCTCAAACCAAGGTCACTGACAAGAGAAAGCAGTCGATTGCCAAAGTTGGAAAAAGCTGCCATCAAGAAGCTAGCATGGTCACAATTACAAAATAATATCTAAAGAGAATAAATGAGAATCGAATCGAAGTACATCAACATCTTTCGGCCTCAGCCTTCTTGCTGCCATTCTCATTCATTCTTTTTCTTTTCGCAGAAAAATTTTTATCACTTCAACTTTTTGAAGTTAATGATTTAAGAACAGAAACAGAACAAATACAGAATGTTTGAAAATAGCTGTAGTTCGGACGTAGACTTAACAGGATGAACTAACAAGCGACTGCTACAGAGAAAATAAAAAACATTAAAGTGATTTCAATAAACATGAAAAAAAGTATCGAGCACATACAAATGAAGGTATACAAAGAAGTTTGTCAATCAAAAAGGCAGAAAGTTGCATCACAAAAATTTCGTCTCACAGGAAGGCTTCCTATTAATTCCAGAAACAGAAACAACAGATACGTACCACGAAGCATAAACAACGTTACGCTACTGTACAGACGCCCTGAGCCCGCTAACTTCATAAAGGCGCGAAGTTTTTGTTGCACGCAGCGTGCTGCAACTAATCCTGCTTACTTCGCCAAACGAAGTGACGGCCAACACTTTAGTTCAATGGGTTAAATAAGTTGGGGTGGTTCCTAACAGTCGCCGGTTGGGAAACCACGCCGGTAAACCAAGCAGATCACCGTTTGTGTGCTTCATTGGTGTCCCAACGTGATGCGACGACAAACAGCAGATCGTTGAAGGCCGCTTCAAAAAAGCCTATAGCGGGCTTTGCGTCGATGTAAGAGCTGGAGTCTCAGGTTATTTCAGCACAGTATTCTTGGAGATCCAACGCATAGGTCGTCATATATTTTATCAGTTTCAACACGTCAGTTATTCGTACAGCCGATTACTCTGGAATCTACATTTCATAAATCCTTCTCTAGTGCAAAGGTAGATGTTAAGATTGACTCGGGATTCCTATTTCGTAGGCCACGCAGCCAGCTGAAAATTATTTACAATGGCGATTGTGTTGAAAACAAAATAATAACCAGCCGAACAGTGATACGAATATTTTTATAATGAAATGCTTTCACAACAAGACGCGTTTTTGCATCTAAAAATGGTGCATTTGCAGATGTTTTCCGCTCGCAGATTAAGCCGGACGTTGTTTTTTACGTGATTTTTCTTATTCAAATCCCGGTTTAAGCCACCGGTTCAGGTGTTTCTCTAGGCAGTCTTGTATTTCGACTGGTAAGTGTGAGTTTTGTCAAAGACTGTTTAGGTAGGTGGTTTTTAACCTTTTCTTTACTATGCCTCCCTTAAGTAATTGAACTTTACTTCAAGCCCCATTGACTTTACATAATCAAATTTAAAGGAACTTCCGTTCGAAAACTTCCCATGTTGTAGAGCACGGAAGGGCTCGCGGCCCATGAGAGGCGTGCCCCCGGTTATGAACCACTAGTTTCGGTTGTTTTGCAAGAGCCACATTTTGGTAAAAACAGCTCAAAACTTTAAAGGTAAATAAAATATATATCAAGCAAAGCTTTTCTAAACCTCGAAAGAGTTTCTCCCCACTGTGCAAATATGCCTACAATGATGTACTACACAAAGCGCTAAACAGGAAATAGCAAACTTCCGTTGTTGAAGATAAGGGTGACTTAGTAATGTCTAATCCTAAACCACAACAACGTACAGCCAATGCGACAGTAGGCCAATTAATTTTATCCAAAGGCCATCTAGCCCGTTAAGAAAAATGTTGGGAACCATCTTAAGAGCTACAACCACCAAGACTGGCATTTCGTGCTTGGAGAAAGTTTCAAAGCTTTGTTTAACTGTCTTTTTTAAGCCCTAACGAACAAAGTCTTGTAAGTAAGATGTTTTCTGTGTCCAACGAAGTATCATTAAGAACATAAAATAGTAAGTCACACAGCGTAATTTGCTCTCATTATCTTCTTTGCAGTATAACAGCAACGCAGAACTTCGAGGTAGTCTTCAGGTGAGAGAAGTGGTTAAAAGAGTGAGGTTATTTGGCGGCGTGCAACTTTTTTACGTTTGTCGCGGATGCAACGTATGGACAGACATAGCTTTGCAGAGAATATCATCACGTGCCGAATCCCATCAGCAGACTTGACAGCATTGAATGCGAACATCCCTCGTCCTGAAAATAATAGGGCGAACATTTCATTAACTGCCTGTCTGATCGTTGCTGACCAGACAGCACAACTGCTGAACCCGCGCAAACAAGTTTGACGCAGAGTCTGCTCATCTGCAAAACCACGATCAAACAATCGCAAAAATTTTTAAACAAGATGAGTTCCAGTATGGCAAATCATCGCTTTGAAAGTAGGAACAATCAGATCCACTAAGGTAAGAAAAAACTAACCTCACGTTGCACTTCATCGTTTGATCGTTTCACACTGGTCGTTCTAAAAACAATAAATACATTACCATGGTCTGTGGATCGGGTCAAAACAGCTCTTGGCTCAGTGAGTAAAAGTTACCTGACCTGGTTTACACAAAACGTTGTGGACGACAGGACGTGTAATAAACTGAAAGAGGCAAGGAGAAACATCATGGTTTACAGCAACACTGCAATGTTCTCAAAAAAGCGATGCGTCAACTTAACTAACTCCTTGGTATATAAAAAAATATATTAAATGAGAGGATCCTGTTGCAAAACCGAGTTTATGACAGGATGAAGTCATCTAGCTTTACAGTTCTTTTATCTACTTGAAATTACAGTTGTCTAATCATTTCCACGCTTAAATATTTAAGAGGATACACCTTTGCGAGAAAAAATTCATGAATACAACTGCACACAATACAAGAACAGCTGACTCTGACAGTAGAGTGTAATTCTTTTCAACTTTAATGAAAAGATAGCGATGCCTTTTGGCTCAAGCCACTAACGGAAGGTAGGCAGGTAAGCTGTGTGCACATGAAGATGACACACGTTAACATACTGAGAATGCTTGTCTCAAACAGTTTGTGTACTACTAATTTTTCAGGGAACATTCAACAGAGCATATTTATCAACTCAGACAAACACAACTCTGAACGCATACTTGGAGAGAAACTTGTGTTGATAATCTTGATGTAGACATGCGCTGTGCTCAACTAATTAAAAATGAGAGTTTTGTCAGTTACTGAAATCATTATATCTCTATCAATTCCGTGGACTGCACTCATTGCTCCAGTCAAGATTTCATTAAGCTCTGCACGACAATAGTTCTTCCATGGGTGTGTCGGTCTGTTAAGGACAATGCATTGGACATGCCAACCTCAGGTCAGATCCATCCGTGAAGACTAGATCTCTACTACTTTTACCAAAATCATTTTGTTTACATAAAAAGTTCATCACAATTACTTTGGGTCGGTCCGAATCAGCATAGCAATGATGTATACATTTATTCCAACTGAAAGTAGGATACAAACGTAAGAAAATGTAATTATGCTGAAAACATGGCAAGAAAAACCACTGATCACGCGTCTCTAATCTTTTTAGTTTCTTACTGAACAAGTCACGTGTGTTAGAGAAAAAGTGATATTCACTGTACTGTCTACGTCTTCTATAACAATGGTTTCTGAAGTTGCGTTTTCCACTTCTTCAGAAGCTTTTTATCCTACCTTCACCCTACAAAGTACCTGTCACGGTATAAGTATTTCCAACACATTCCATCAAAGGCCCACACTTGTCTGAAAAATATCGCTGTTTACCTGAAGTCACCGATCTGATTTCGAATGTTTATTTGCATTAGCTGAATATCCGCTTTTTCTTTTTCCAAATCTCCGATTTTCAGTGACTTTGAGGCGTTGGGGATGAATGCGCAAAAAAAGTCTGTGAGAGAAAGATGCTATTTGTTTAACCTAAGATACACAACACATCTTAGAAAACTTATTACTGAACTTCCCCGCACCGCTTACCTTCATATTGTTCACGTAAGCAAGGTCTCATTGCGTACAAAGCGTTTGCAATTTCTGCAATAACAGATGGAGAAACAGAAAACGGAACTTCGCGGACCGTTTTCATTGCGTCTGTGGAAATATTCAAAACAATCAAGTGAAGACGCCATATGCATTATTTTCCCTGTACCACCATTGTATCATTATGTTGACGTCAAATGCGCTTTAAATGAAAAACAATCTGTGAAACATAATCGGCTAAGTTCATCCCCACCACACCAAGTCTAGAACGCAAAAAATGTCGCAAAATACACTACGCTTCAGACAACTTTCAATAAAACGCTGATAAAAACCAAGCATAAGGGCTGGAGTAACATCAGACGAATATCCCAAAGATTTTCACATTGACTTTGGGTGGTACAGTACAATAATCTTATTGCGGCTGCAACCTGATTAAATGTATGGATAAGTTAATCATAAGTAGCAGACACAAGTGTCCTCTTAGAGCATATGTTCCCAACATTTTTGGAAGCTGGCACCCCTTTCATAAAAATAAAGTGACGTTCGTACCCCCTCATTTTACAAAGAGTATAATCATAAAAACAGCCCGATTTTGCAGTATCTTCGTTTTTTTGAAATTGCCACTCGTTATACTTGGACCTATACCTGCAACACAACAGAAAATACTCAGTCGTACTGTTTAACTTTCACAACTTACTGCTTATTAGAAATAAACCTAGTGATATTTTCGTTGCTGTTTGCCTGAAATTATCTGCTTATACCTTAGCACGCAATTGATCAAATCCATGAGCAAATCATTTAGGGGTTCAAACAATTCCGATACTTGATTTTCAAATGAATTTGAGAAGAAAATCCAGATTTGCACAGATCTGTTGTTGCAAAGGACACTAGCATAGATAGGGCTTTTGTACACAATTTCTGGAAACTTTACATGGTTGATCACCAGAAACTTTCGAGTTCTATAGAATTGAACAACAATCTCGCCATAAACATTTAATGTCACAATTCACTAACAATCGCATCGCCAGCTATCTTCGACGTGGTAACCGCAGCGTGAAGCAGAAACAGCAGTGCACGCAGTTAGCTATTTAAATTGTCAAATTAGTAACGTTAGCTGGAATAATTAGGCTGGAAAATGTTTTTACAGGAATAGCATTTGCAATCTTTCATTAATCTCGGTTCTCACATACAAGAACATACAAATGTTCAGCCTTGAAAATTGCATTTTGGACCCTCGAAAATCTTGTTTCAGACCCCCAGGGACCCGTGAACCTCCAGTTGGGAATTACTGTCGTAGAGGGTAGACAAAGACTCACTTATTAAGGTATTTGCATGGCGCTCAACAATAACACATTTGAATGTGTTCAACAGTTTCTCCTCCAATGTAATATGAAATGTAGGTTTCACAAACAGCTGATTCTGCAAAGTATGTGAGATCTTTTTAATACGATATGATTTCCATATTCAAGCAAGTTGCAAGTTGTTGCATGGCATATGGAGATAATAGCAAGCAACAGTCCTATGTTGTGAATTCGATTTTTATTTTACTTTTACTGCAAAGGTAGTAAGTATATATATCATACCAACCAGGGAATGGAACGCAGGTGATATAACTTGCAAAAAATGGCAGAAATTTTTAAGTTGAGTGTGAAAAAGTTTGACAGAAAGACAAGCTTCCTGAAAAGAGCCCATCTTAAGATGGTCATGCAATTGTTTTGAGATCTCCTCCAAATAACAGCGAAAGAATTCGACCACCTCTGTATACAGCTCAGAATACTTTTGGCTCTGGATGTACTGAAGCATCATACTGCAAACAAATTGTAAGTTGTGTGTTAGAAACAGGAAACACAACACCCCTTATTTTGATGTAATACTTTGTATGGGGTATAATAAAAACCACAGAATCCTTCTACTGACAATCATTATTCACGAAAAAATTGCGTTTATCAATGCTTTTAGACTACTTGTAAGGCACTGGCAACGTCACTATGTAAGGTCACCAGTCCCTTAAAACAAAAATAGATCATTGCACTAACAATCTAGGCATTGGTCCTTTTCAAACACAAATCCTTACATTGCCAGGCTTGAATATTTGTAAGATTAGGCAAGTTTGACTTGCTGCACAGTAAACCATTTTATTTGCTCAAAATCAAGCCATGGTCACAACAACAAATTCATTTACATTTATGCAATAACAAGTACCTCGCAAATCTCTCAAACAAGTTACTGTACAATTTTGAAATCTGGAAAACCTAAACTGGTTGTTAAATTGCTGAGGCATTGTGATATTCCAATACCACATAAAACTCATGCTAATTTTCGGCAACATAACAGTGATGTGCATTTTGCCAGACTTAGAAGTCACATGACTGAGTGATATGTATGAGAGTTCCAGAAAAGTTGCAGATGTACACATAACACAGTAAGCAAAACACTTTGAACTAGCATAATTCTAGCCATACATAATTTTTTGAAACAATCCTTTTCATAAATTTTCACTAATTTTCTTATACAATCTATGTTCATGAATATAAACAGTACAATATAGCAGAAGAAATATCTGCATATTCAGTAGTAATTTATAAGAATGTATGATAAGTTCAAATCACATGATAAAGATATTTGGTGGGCGATATTGAATACTTTTCTACAATAGTTTTGCTATAAAAATGCAAGACAGACACTATAAGCAAAACAAAACAACATGCATTGCTGCTCCAATCTTTCAATAATACCTTGCTAAATTTCCATCAGTTGTACAAGTGGAAGAGTCATGCTTCAAATGCAACAATAAAATAGATTTTAGCTCTTGCCAGTCTGGCTCTGCCAATGGCGCTGGAAACACAAGTAACAAAAATATTCAATGAAAAAAAACTGTTTTCGAACTAATGACATGTCCTATGCATGTAGTTCTGGTTGATGAATTACTTTTCTTTTGTTTTTAACTTGAACACATGAGAAACAATTTTAATGATTGAAATGTCTTCATTTGAAATAAAATTGTTTGGATCTTGAGCAATCATAACAGTTATACCAGGATACGCCACGCAGCACTTGAAATACATATAAAAAATATTTAACATATTATGAACTATTTGTTCTGGTGGTAGTTGTTTATAGGTTATTGTTGATACTACAGTAGAACTGCCCTATAATGCCACTTTAAGGGACCGGAGAAAAAGCATCATTGTAGGTGAACAGCCGTCATAGCCAAACTTCAATAAATTGTTCCTAATATGTCTCTTTGTTTCAATGCAAGACACACCAACACTGATCAGAGTAGCCTTTTCCACTGAGGTGCAGGCCTTGCCAATGGAAATACAGGAGTAGCTCATTGGTGATATTTGTTGGTTATCACTTTGTTATTGATTCTCACATCTAATACACACATATATCTTAGGTAATACCTACAGAAGATCTACGAAACATGTACAGAAATGCTTTGCTTAGACAAAAGTAAATGGAAATCTATAGATTAAATCGATCAGGACATGGCAGCTTCACACTTTAATGAACCAGATTTTTAAAGGAAAGGGAGAATAAGTTTCCTTCAGCAAGACTGTATCAGAACCAAGGGTGTATGCAAGGGGGATTTTGGGGTTAGAACCCCCCTTTAGCTTGATATTTTACAAAAACTTTATTACTTGCGCAAAGGAGATTAATTGTTTTCACATACTTTTTGCTTGTTAATTTGTCGACTTAATGCAAATGCCACAGAATAATTTGCATGCAAATTTCAAGGAACATTGTAAATGGGCCAAAAAGTAGCAATTAGGTTTAGGTGGGAATCTGGGTTATCGTCTGCCTCCAGAAACCATCTCACCACTTTTTGCAGACCTTTCGTCCACTACGCATGTTTAAGATTGTGTTCTGCAATAGTTCATTTTATCCGAAACAATTGTCTTTATTTTGTCGGCTAAGGCTGATCAGAGCAAGCGCTGACCACATTGGCTACATTACCAATTTCTGTAGCATGATAGAACTGTTACATGAGCTCACAAACAGCAGTTTTTAACATATAAGCATCCATTTGATGATGTCTCAGCAGGGAAAAAGAAAAACTAAAAGTTTGCTGGACTTTTATACCAAACAAAAACTTGAAAGTTTTCTTACGTACTTTATGCACATCCTCAATTCTTGTGTAGTTTCGCAAGATTTAATCTTGCAAACCAAGGTGTGTGCTGGCCAGTCCAGCCGCACACTTTCTATGCTCGACCGCTCGTATTCGACAAGACATCAGCGCAGCTTGATTTTGCAGTTGTAAATTGCTCTGACACAGTGATGAGTATATTTTACTCCCCAGTTTTAATGCTAAGTCTGATATTTTTGCAGTTATGAACTGCTGCGTTGTAGCGTTGAGTTTATTTTCCTCCGATATCCTAACTTGGAGCATTGATAGTTTATATTCATTTATATTCAGTGCAATGACACATAAAATAAGGGGAGTGCATGTAGAAGAATATGCATATTATGTCAAAAAACTTCACCAAAACATTGGTTTGGAAACATGAATATGACACAAGATTGTGACAACACAAACAGCGCACACCAAATACAAATGATCATCATATGCCACTGAATGAAAAGCCCAGCATAAAAATTTTCTGTGTACGCCACTGATCAGAACATAAGTATTTCAAAACATACCTTTGTTTGGTTTATTTTGAATCCCAATAGTATAAAGAAATTGCATCAAAAGCCTTGTAACAACTGGTGCCCTTGACTAACATATGCATGTTAGAGAAAAGATTTTCGTATTTGGTGGAGATCATGGGTGTAGGAAGGAGGTGCAGGGGCCCTTGACCCAATTGGATTTTGAAATTTGATATTTTCCTATTAATTTTGTGTGGGTGAAATAAAATTTCACCATGGTTGACCTCTCTGGAAAAAATCCTTCCGACACCCATGGTTGAGCTGAAAACTAAAATGCGAAATGCGCTGAAATGCATTGACTCGTTGCTGAGGGTAGTACTGCATTGAATTTATCTGCAGTTTAAAAAGTTGATCACTACAGCTCACGATCAATACAGTCATTAGTAAAAGCTTTATATATGTTGCAAATGTTTGTAGTTTCCTATTGTTTTTTTTTGTGGTTTTGTTGTTGTGTCTGCAGTGGCAGAGTTCTGGAGTTTGATTTTCACTGAGTCCATATTTTTCAGGCTCTCTGTGTCGTTGCTTGTTAAACTATATCAGATAACTACATTTGTTGCTTTTGTAACTTTGCATTTGTTGACAGTTGCTGCAGATTTGGTTGTCTTTAAAACTTAGCTTAACTCTTTGGCGTCCAGCTGGTTTCGAGGATTTTCGGAAAAAAAATCACCTAAATGCACGTGACTGCGTGGGAATTTCTCCGGTCTGGTATGCTCTACAGACCTGGTAAAAGTCTCAAAAGACGCGGCAAGTCTTCTAGTCTGCATTTGAGAAAAATTTTTGGCTTGGGGGGTGCGGGTTTTTTGTGAGTGACGTCATAAGTGGAGGACAAATCCCAAGAGGAAAAGCTGGAAAAACATTCATTGAAGAAGTGTCTCATCTTATAGGACTCTTTAACGGCTGTAAAAGATGGGAGCCAGTAGCAATCCACATGCTTCAAGTATTTCTACCATTACTACTCCAGAAGCCATCACTCAAATAAAAACAAAGAGAACGTGTCAAATACTTGAACAAAAGAATGGAATGGTGGAAACACGGAAAGCTAGAAGAACTGATCTCAGAGTGTGAAGCTATTCAAACAAGACTAAAAAAATAATTCAAAACAAAAAAACAATCAGACCAGAAAGCATTCTGTAGACTGATGCTACAAGGATAAGTGAAAAAGGCCCTTAAATTTGTGGATAATGCCAACGATATAAAGGAAAACATGACATCACTACAGACATCAAAAAGAAACTGAAAGACAAGCACCCAAAAGCGGCAGAACTAAAACAATCTGCCATAATTGATAAGCCTGAAACCAAAACAAGAGGGTTACCTTTGAAAACATAACTCAAGATGAAACCTTATCCAATGCCAAAAACTCATCGGGGTCTGGAGGACCAACACAGGTTGACATGGAAACATGGAGAGACATGCTTTGTTCAAAACCATACGGCACCCACTCACAAAAGCTAGCTGACGAAATTGCCACTCTGGCCAGGCGTCTTGCGACAGACACCATTCCACACGATTACATATCAACTCTCCTCGCATGCAGACTTGTTCCACTCAAAAAAAATACAATGGCATTAGGCTAGTAGGTGTAGGTGAATACCTACGACGAATCATTGGCAAAGCAGTCACAGGACTCTTAAAGTAAGACATCATTCATGCAGTGGGAACACTACAAACATGTGCGGGACTGGAATCAGGCATAGAAGTAGCAACACATGCTGTAAGGAAAAGTTATGAAGAGGAAGGCAGTGAATGCCTGCTGTTAGTTGATGCAGACAATGCATTCAACAAACCCAACAGAAAAGTCAACCTAGAAAACATCAAAAGACTGTGTGTCCCCATGTACACATACCTACACAACAGCTACAACACACCCACCATGCTATACTTGGAAAATGGGGACCACATACTGTCACAGGAGGGTGTGACACAAGGGGACAATGCAGCAATGGCAATGTACGCCTTATCCACATGACCATTGATACAAACACTGAGCAATGAAACAGCTAATGATGAAGTGAAACAGGTATGGTATGCGGACAATAGCTCTGCAGTTGGACCACTGGCAGGCGTGAGAAAATGGTGGGAATACCTGAAGGCCAAGGGGCCAGACTTTGGGTACTACCCAAAACCTCCAAAGATCATCTTCATAATAAAAGACAATAGTCTAAAGCAATCCGCACAAAAATTCTTCAAAAACCAGGGAATCAAAATCACAGACCACGGTGAACGCTACCTTGCATCGTTAATTGGGACAAAATCATTCAAGGAACAATACACTAAAAACAAGGTTGAGGGCTGGGTAAAAGACCTTGAGTTGCTTTCAAAGTATGCACAAGATGATCCTC
>JGI24159J19872_10007286_pt1 | contig 14493 bp, 18 predicted proteins | sample Ectturendosymbi4_FD_19872 | JGI IMG/M metagenome (IMG submission 19872) | reverse complement strand
CATTTTTCTGGAATTCAGTCCATTCGGTGATGCGACTTTTAACATTCTAATGCTTCTTCTTTGTCTTTGCTATTCAATGATATTATCGACAAACTTCGAGGTTGCTTTCTGAACTTGCTTTTGAAGCCTTCCTTTGTTGGTATTTCAGAATCACAAGACGTTTCATGTTGAGGATGCAACGCGAACTCAACATTCCTTTCCACTCTGTTAAATTGAAGATGTCGTGAATCTTTTAGAAGGGTTGGATGAACGAAGTAACCGAAGATATTGATGAAAATCAGAAATTCTTCATTGATGAGGACATTGTTTGGATGATTTCTTGCCAGAGGTTATCCCTTTAACGGAAACGATAATGTTGTAGTGATGTGTAAAANTTTTCTCGTAGGATTATTGTCTTCCGAAATTCTTAAAGTGAGATTTTTTGTCGATGATGTAAGATCATAGGAAGATTCCTCCGGAACTTCGTACACGAATTGATGTTGTCTTTATGAAGAACATTATTGAACTCGCATTTATGTGTGAAATAAAAGAAACAAATTAAAAGACTTTATGATTTTCAAGATGACTTTGCAAGAACCTTCTTTTATTGATGATTCATCATACATTTTACTGAAGGATATTGTCTTGCTAATAAAATTTTTATACCATCTATCTTTTGAGTGCAAAAGTGAAGTTTTCTAGAAAATTTCCAAATTACAAACTAGATGCAGCAGCATCCGTAAGTTTTGCTTGTAGCTAAATTTGCAGAGATCTAAAACAACAAGTGTTTGCCAAAACGACAGTCAATGTTGGTTGACTGATGGAATTAGGCATATAATCAATTTTTACAATTCATTCAACTAAAAGGATGATAAAGAGAACTTGTGAAAATAAACTTTTCTTTAACTTCATTTTTATCAACCAATCTCTCCCATTTTAGGGTATTTTCCATACTTAATATTGTTAAAGATTCAACGTTGTAAATAACGTTGTATCGCATCTTTCAAGTTTTGTTTCAACATTTCAGTGAATAAGTTGATTTCAAAATTAGTTATCTTAAGCATTTAGATTTTCATACCAGATATGACCTTTTTCTCAGCACTTTCAACGTTTGTTTTGAAGGCATGGTCAATCTGGGTATGGTCACTGATAAAAAGAACTATTTCCAAATACATTTGGAACGTATAACATAGGATGTTATTATGAAAGATATCATCACTAAGTCTTTAAGCTCATGTCTTCGAGCCAAATTTATCTTATAGAAATAATTGTCAACGAATATGACTTGCTGCCAACTTCTGATTTCTGAGAGTTCACAAGAAGTTACTATTGTTTTTCATTGTGACCTTAGGTAGCGAATTCAGTCAAGTTTAAGGTTGGGATAGTCATTTACATCATCAAAATTTTTAATCAAGGGTATATTATCTATTGTTTCCGAGAGCATACTTTTCTTACTTGCAGAATATCAGTTGGCGTGGTGATTTAGAGTTATGACGTATTGATATTAAAGAGATTTTTCTTCAATTTAGGAACAATTTCAAGCTCGTTTCCAATCTTAGTTGTGTCGATCATTTTACAAAATGTTGTCATTAATTGTACCACCATTGTAAAGAGTAGATGTCAATAAGAATCAATCTTTGTCAAAAGTATTTACATTTTTGCTATGAAAACAATGGGAACACTACACTTTTACTACAGAATCAACCTGAAAATACTTCAGAAGTTCGAGAGGAGTGGTAATGGATTGACTAGTTTCCCATAAGATGATATGTTAGAACCACCTGAAGGTCATTTTTAGTACTTGTAAGGGTTATGTCTAAACTTATCTGAAGTGAAATTGGATTTTTTCCTATTACGACAATATTTAGCAATGTGACCGGTTTTGTTGCAATTAAAGCATCGAGTTTGAGAAAGATCTTTTGCCGTGAGGATCTGTCGAACAGAAGGATTCCAAGATATACGTTCAGCCAAGGCATTGGTCACTGCAATTAATTGTAATGGGGATAAGTGGATATCTTCTTGATTGGCTTTTGGTTCAAGAAGTTTGGGACTGGGTTTAGGATGTAAAATATTCAAAAGATCACGTAAGAGTGAACATAGACGACTAAATTCTCACTGCATATTTTGTATACGTTTTCGAAAGTTCATCATGTCTTTCTTTCCGAAATTTTGCAAATCATTTTTCGAGGTTACAATTTTTTTTATTTTCTTATCCTTACCTTCGGTGACGTTTTACCTTGATTTTTAGAAATGATTCTATCGAAAAGCTTTGTAAGGATCCTTCCAGATTTACAATATTCACATCCTTTAGTAGAAAATCTTGTCCATCATGGATATTATCTTGATCTACAGTAATGATTTTATTCAATTCTTCTGATGTACCATACGGGTGTTCATCTAATGGGTTCTTTACTTACAAGATTAAACATTTTGTAGGTTCCTTCTGGTTCTGCAAGAGATTATTATATTGTTCTTCCTTGCTAAAGCATTTCATATTTTCTAAACGATTGGGTTTTTCATCATGATAAACATTTTGATTTCCATTCTTGGTTTCAACAGTTATCTCGGTTTGATCATCAGAACGAGCTTTCGGTGTTACAAATGTGGTTTCTTCTTCATGAATGGAAGATGTCCCAGAGTTAGCCACTGAACAATTGGAGACTAATTTCTTCAATTCATATACACTATTCCTGGTTATTGTTTTCCTGTAACGACAAACAATTTTCATAAGATAACAGTAATTACTTTAACAAATGTTACAATAAATAAGAGTGAACAACTCATGATACCAAATTTTACGTTCACTTTTGATTCACGTCAAGACTTCGAACAACTGCTAACTTCAAATTTGGATGCAAGAGCATTTTTTAATTGAGTTGTTAGTTCACGACGTTCTCACATCTAGGTGAATATGGACAGTTTTTCATTGCATGTCTTCGTTCCTTGCAGTTATAACATTGAATGTTTCTGTTTTTCTTTCTTCTAATGGAACCCTTTGTTCTTATTTTTGGCATTTCTTGTTTGTCTCTGTTTCAATCTCTATCTTGTTGCATTTTCTTCTCATTCTGGGATGTGTCTTTTACCATGTTGTTTATCCTACGGACGATTTCTAGAAATTCCTGTTCTTCTGTATTGTTATCCATCAATGTTTCTAATAATTGTTGAATTTCAGAAGTCATTTTTACTCACCGTTATCCTTAAATTTAAAATATCCTGTAACGCTAAATAATTGTAAAGGTAACAAACTTCTTTTAACAATTAATAAGAGAAATAAACTTTAATGTAGGTATCAAATTTATAGACGCTTACTACTTGTTATAGGACAATTCCTGAATCCTATTAAAAGCTTATCAAATTTGGGCAATATTTCCATTCAATTGCTAGAAATATACACCAAGAAAATCACTTTAAAGATAAGACTGTAATCGTTGTCAACATTCAAGAACATCTTTCTAGATGGGGTTGATCAATCAGTTTTGGCGAAAACTTTCATAGTCACCCGTCTACTTACAACTTTTTCCATTTGTTCAGAGATATCACATAGTATGGCTTATGGCCTAACAATCCCTGTTAGAGATCTAATAAAGTGTAAAGATTTCAATCCTTTTCAAGGGTATCACTCAGCAAGGCTTTAACAATCTCTATAGTGCCATCATCACAGATTATGGGCAATTATAATTACTTCAAATGATATATTTACATCTCTCATACACTATTTCCTATTATTTTTGGGTTACTCGAATTCATGGTCTTAATCCATGAACAGTCCTTTGCTAGATGTCCTGTCTGTCTACAACAATAACACAATCTCTCTCGATGTCGGACTTTCTTATTGGTAACTTGGGCATGATGACCATGATGTTTGTCACAGTTATTTCTCATACATCTTTGTTTTTTATACTGGAATGTGACTTCATGAAAACCACATTCTTTCCAAATTTCTGATATCTTTTGCAACATTTCTGTGATGTTCATCCCAGCAATTTCACATAATATGCACTAGGCATACAGTATCTTAATGTTTCTTTCATCAGGTTTGATAAAAATTGGTTTTCAGTTATTTCACCGACGGTTAATTGGGCTTCTCGAATTACCACTTCTATTTCATCAGCAGGATTGCTTTTCCAATCAAATTTTTTATTTTCTATTGCTTTTTGTAGCAAAATCATTTTCTGTCTTTTTGATATTTCATAATTTATCGTGATCCACTGAAAGAATTGTACAAGTGGGTCACAATCTTCTTCTTCAGTGGCTCTATGGAGTTTTAATAAAGCCATCTTTTTGGCTTCTGTATGAAATTTCATAAGTGCAATAATTAGTTGCAATTTCTGTTTAGAATGTACAATTGGAAATCCTTTGAGAAAGTCTTGAGTGATAATTAACCACTTTATCTCACTTCCTGGTTGTAAATAGTTCCAGTTTTTGATTGATTTGAATGCTTGTTGCATAGAACGCAATTCTTGAAACTCAACGTCAGTTGTTGCAGCTTCATCCTTTTTATCGATTGTTGAAACTGATTTTGGAGGTACACCCAATATAGGTTGTCTAGAGGTATCTGGTACCTCTTCTATTTTCATTATTTCTTCTAAATGTTCACTTGCAGTATCGACTTGGTGTGGGGAGTTGATTGACATCTTAGTCATTTGTTTGTTAGTTGTTTCACACGGAATTCGTTCTTGTATCTTTTTGTAGCTAGATGGAGCTCTTTATATTTTGCGTCTCCATATTTTGGTCAGGTAGCAATTTACTTTGTTTATATTTGTTCATTGTAGTCTTAGTTTTACTCTACAAAGTCTATATGAATACCTGTAAAGAAAGAATCATCTCATATAACGATAAGTCTTAAAATGTCATGCAAACAATATAACCTTTAAATCAACAATTCTACTTTAGGTATTTCATTTTAACTTTTAACATGGTAAACTCTTAGCTATAGAAACCATAAAAAAGAATAAACACTTTTCTTTTATTTAACGCTTCTTAGCATTACAGCGTTTCTTTTAACAATCATTAGTTTTAGTAATTGTGAAATGTGAATACATTTCTCACTCTCCCTATATTGCAAAAGGAACAAAAGTTCTAACATTCTATAACAACACATAAAACAGAGAAGAAATATTTCACCAAAGTCATTATACCGTGCTTAGCTAACTTCAAGAAAAAACTATACTCGTTGCAGAATAGGAATTGCAACAACTTTTTCTAAAGGAAATCACTTATTAAAATTTTAGAGGCAAATATACACATAAAGGCTCCAGATGATGCAAGTCGAACTCCAAGTGTAATTATGATCGTGAATTTCATCGTGAAAATCTTCAGAACTGAAAAGTTAGTAGCTTAAGATTGAGTCTTCGTGCCTCAACCTTAATGTTGAGTTCAAACGTAGATTAAAACAACACAAAAATAAGTAAGGGTGCGTCTGCAAAATAAGCGTAAACACAAAATACGTTACTTTGGAAATTACTAAAGTATCATTACTGGTTATAGTAATATTACAAGGTATACATAGCTGATAGACTCCATACAATATAGTTGAGCCAATGGCAATCAAAGTATCAAGGATACTTGAAAGTATGGGTACAGAATGTCCTGTATTCTTTTCAGATTCCTGTTCATCTAATTCATTTACTCGTTCCCAATCAATGTCAGGTGGAGTGATAGTAGAACCGTAGTTGTCATAACTTCTGTTGTTTCTTCTGAGCTAGTAGCCATAGGTTGTTCTTTTGTGATAGTTGAAGTGGTTTGAGTTGTGGTTAATAACTCCTCGGTGGAGGTAATAGGATCAACAATCCTACATTTAGGAAAACTGATGATTTTTCCATTACGAAACTGATGTCGATAAATAATGTCTTGATGCTAATCTGTGATTTTATCCAAAGCAAAAAGGGATTGTTGAACAGTTTTTAGAGCATGATAACGTTCCAGGTTACTTCTCAATGTCTGAACATGACGTTCAATGATGGTTCTTATCCATAACTGACTTCCTTCGGCTGTACTAGCTTTATTACTTAGTATCGTTGTTGTTTGAGATAGACGTGTGCGAACATTTTTGTCGGTGATCAATTCTAATTGATCTACTGATCGTGAAAGTAAGGAATCGGAATGTCGCACTTGCATTTGATAATATTCATAATTCTTCACCATTTCCATTGTAAAATTATACTGTTGATCAAACGGCATCAACATCTGCTGCATTTGGTTTTCAAAGTTGGATAGATTGATCTGTGTCAACTTGAGGGTAGCATTCCAATTAGTTGAATGTGTGGAATGCAAAGAGAACCAGTTGATATTGAAAATGTCAGAGAATTGACTTGCCTGAATAAGTTTCTGGTAATATCGAAAAATATTATGTCTGGGCTCTAACTCTTGAAAATATGCCTTACAAAATGGTTCATATTGTAAACGTTCTTCCCAATTCGTAATGTCTGTAGATGATTCTAATAACGTTTTTTCTAATCTGCCCAAAGTGGCTGCACAGTAGGTATGATTTTCTCTATCTGAACATTGTTCTGGACCGAAATAGTAAGGCCAACATTGAGTGGAAGTTCTTGGTTCTAAAGTAACAGTACTTTGTAAGTCACGTCCTCCTGATATTCCTAATATCCATTGATTATTTTCACAATGTGTATGCGAATGCCAATATGAAAATATGGAATTTTTCGGTTGTAAGGATGGTGGCATAAAGTAGAATTTATGATACGTTATAATAGTCTTGGCTCTGTCAAGCATCCACCAAACAGTAGTTTCTCGTTTTCTTAACTGGCCATGTTTAAGGTGTATCACTATCCAATTGTGTGGTCTATTTGGTGTACTCCAATACCATTGAAAATATAAGCGATCGTAACGACGATCTTTATTCTGTATATCTGGCCTGGGTCTTGAATTGGTCCAGCTGGATATTCGAATTTGAACTTCTGAATCTGATAGAGTGATGATTTGTACTTTTTTCCAAAATTACATTCTTCTAAAGTAGATCCATCTACATCACTACCAATGTTACGATTTACTTGTATAGATTGGATGGTTGGCATATCTTTTAGTAATATATAACAGGGATCAGTCTTTTGTCTAGGATAAGATCTGTCATCAAAGAAAATTTTCCATGAAATCCATTGGTATTGCTCAAAGAAGGAGGTTAAAATATAGGGAAATAACATAAGTATGTCTAAAGAGTGATGAGAGTCCATGACTTGAGTATCTTGTCGAGATGGATTTATATGTGAAATATCAAATGGTTGATTACATGGCCAAAACAAATATATCATTTCATAACCTTGAATACTTTGTTGTTGATTTTTTTCAACTAGCATCGACCAATTGTCAGGACGCCATTCTTGTTTTTTTACAAAGTTACAGCCACATGCTGGATCACTATGGAAAGGTGTTACTTGCAAATGTTTTGCGACTACTCTTCCATGATGGTGGTTTTGTTCATCCAAATATTTTTTATATTTATGTAAATCACATGGTTCCACATCAAAGTGAGAGGTTTCATGTTCCAAGGATATCAGATCTTCTTCAGGTATTAACACAGCTTTCTTTCCTTGATCAAAAACAAGATTAAGCAAAGGTTCCAACTCATTACTACAATTTCTTTGTTGACTTAAACTGTTGGATTTTGCCAGTTGTAGATGAAAAATGAAATATACACATAACAATTTGAGTATTGCTAAATGGTTCGAGCCTAAATGTTTACACATTTATCCCTGAAAGTACAACATAAAGCTTCATTTTTCTCCTTATACATCTAAAAGCTTTTGATCGAGATGCAGATCTAAATTTAAGAGTAAAGATGACAAAAATAGTTTCCTTTGATCTAGAAGTTTAAGAATTAACAGTAAATATTAACAGAGGTCTCACGAAATTTGAAATGGAATAATGAAACAATGGAAGAACTCGCAGACGCAGTCTCGAAGAAGAGACTGGCATCTTTGAGATTAATGTGTTCACGTTATCAACTGGAAGACTTTCCATAAAGGGAAGCTTGTCAGTTGACGGTTACTAGATTATTTTAAAACAGCTTCAAACTTAAATTCTCATACTCAGCTCTAAAAAGAGCTCTCGACTAGGTCAAGTGAGAATCAAGCCAGTGCTGGTACTGTTTATTAGACCAAACCCCTGAATTCAATTGTTGGAATGTTTTTCGAACTTACCGTTCGCTTTTTCAATAGAATTTTCCAGCTCCATCGTGTTCCAAAAGTGTCGGGCCTCTATGGCCACAGGTGCTGGATAGAAATATACTACATAGGTCCTTAAGGGATGATTTTGACATTTCTTCTTGAACCAAATAATGTGGTATTTGACGTTGGCTTGGGGTGGTCTTGCCCCGACTTCAAAAAACTAGTCCCTGGCCATCTTTTCGGCCGTTACTTGATTGATTATTTTGGGGCTTATTCCCAGCACTGTTTTATCTGTGTATTTTTCATGCATATATTCTTCATTAAACGCAGCCATATTTATGTTCAGTTTTTACTTAGAAATTTCCTGAAACACAGCAATGTTATAATAGTAATATTACTCAGGGTTCTCGAAAAACACAATATCTATAAAGGAAAAAACGATATCAGCAGAAGGAAATTAACAACTAGAAACAAAAGCAAAGAACATTAATAAGAATGTACCGGAACGAAAGTTCACATTCATAATCATATATACAGCATCATATCTAAATGACCTGGTAATACGTTTCGGAAATTTCTATGTTTTAGATCCGATTATCCATTAAATCTACCAGTAAAGGATAAGTACCTGGACTATGCTTAGTATTTTCCAATATATCCCACATTATATCTGCCACACAAAATCGTATCTATTAATCAACAAAGTCAGAGATGCATATTTACAATATTTAGAGTGTTTGAGCACATCATATATTTGGTGTTGTAGGAGCATAAATAACAGTGAATGCTTTGTAAAAATGGTCAAATCCCAATTTAATTCGTTCAACTGGGTTTTCAAGATTGGAAGCGGATTATCTTAATTGAGACGTGTAGAGCGTAACATTTTTAGTACATTTCTTTGATTTATCTCGTCAACATCCACGAAAGGCCTGATGGCATGGCTGCATGGTTCTACTCGTTCAAGTTTTTTATGAACACCCGGTGTTTCTATCAAATGTTCAAAAACTATTGCTTTATCTTTAACTTCTTCTTTAGCCTCTTGCTTGTTTTTCGCAGCGTTTCTAGTCTGACTTTCCATTGTTCTTTTATCTCAAGCTTTAATTCCTAGTTTTCTACAAGTATATGAACAACAATTAATTTTCCTTAAGAAAACTCATGTTGCCTATTAACATCAACGCACTTTTGGCCATTCATTTTTGTAAGAGTTATGAATACCTGGTTATGAAAAACTCAGTTTTGACAATATAAAAATACGGTGTAAGAATAATACATTTACATCATTCAAATCAACACAAGTTGGCATGAATTATGTCCGGCTGTGCTAGAATTCTTGATATAACTTCGAACTATAATATGCTGCCAATTCTGTCTGGCATGTGTTCGAAATTGGTTTCTCACAGGGTAATTAAACAGGATAGCATATAGATGATAACGAAAAGGAAAGTCTCTTTTCAAATGTAGAAGAAGGCATTCAGTATGGGATGGAGCTCTTTTTTCCACACAAAACCAATACACATAAGCATCAATACCACTTCTACTAAGGTTTTCATTTTCGATAGGTATCACAAAGATGTTGCTATGCTTTATATTTTCAATCTTATCTGTGGATGTTTCAGAATAAACATAAATTGCTATCTACAAAGTCAATTTAGAGAAAATTTTCCACAAATTTGTCACTAGAATCCTATTCGTGCTAAATGTTTATTACCAGAAAAGCTTTACAATATTACAATACTGTTCTAAATAATAAAGTTGTAAATTAAGTGTAGACATCTAAAAACATTTACTATCTTAAAAGTTCATCACAAGTGTCGCAATTTGATATTTTCACCGATCATGAACCGATTTCCAGTTCGTAATAACTTAGCTGAACAAAAATCTTGGGGAATAACATGCTATCTTGATCAAGTTTGTTATAAATTTATTAGTATTTCTGTCAGCGAGTAACTGTCTTTTTGAATTGATCTTTTGAACAGTACTAGCCATATCATTTCAATTAGCCATCTCCAATGTCTCTGGTTTATCACTTTCAATAAGGTTTATGTCTCAGAAGCCTCCGTCGAAATTTTCTAGATAGTCTTGTTTTAAGTGCAAAAACCAATACTTGATCTTCATCCAGAATCGTTCCATCTAATCCTATAGAGTGCAATTCGTTCTGCAAAACTTCTACTGGGTTTTCAATCCAGTTAAAACGAATAGACTCAATGATCTGGAGCACTTGGGTAAATTTATTTTCACATTTCCTGCCTGGTTCTGTGTTAATATGAGGTGGCATCGTTTCTTGTTGTTTTCCATCCCTCTGATTATCTTCTTTTAGATTGGAGTCAACATGGTTGTTTTCATAAGTTTCGGCCATTATAGATTTTAGCTTATCTAGATTCCTAACAACGAAAATACATCACTAACTATTATATTGCCTTCAAATAATGCTCTCTAAAAATCATTTATGAATACTATAGTATTAACCTTACGAGTCTGAGATTTACCAGCGCATACCAAGTTACTTGTATTATCCTGTCATTCACAAATTTATACTGGTTCGTCTAAAATTTCAATTTATTATCACTCTCTAAGTGGCCAAACATGTGTATAAGAAAAAAATAAATATACACTCATGGTCGGTTATATCCCTAGGATCACTACATAAACAATAGCATCTCGAAACCACATTATATGATTATGAAACAGCAAGAACCTTTTTCGCTCCACCATCAATTCTCTACAACACAAATCAACTGTGATCAGAATTGGTCTGCAGTAAAAAGCATTCCATAAGGTTCAAACAATATGCGTTCTATATCTTTTCCATCTATGTTAACTAGAGATCTACCCCTTTTCGACTTTACATACATATTCAGTCTAAAACCACGTTGTTTTTACAAATCTATCAGAGTATAAATTTGATCATACGTGTCTGCTGTTATAGGAATATTTACTAAATATCCCCAAAACCAAGTTACTTGCCATTGAAAAAATTTAATATTTACAAATTCAAGTAATGGTCGATATGCTTGAAAAGAATCTCGAAATTTACTATACAATTTTCGTTTGAACACTGAAAACAACACTGGGTTATCATCCAGAATTCCTATTCCTAGGTTCTTCTCCTTTAACTGATCTTCCAGCACCTTTATAGGGCACTGATCCCAATCAAAGTTCACACTTCATATCACTTGTGAGGCGTAGGCTGATTTGCCAGTCAGTAAGCATTCCTTTTCATGGCCTAACACAACTGCTTGGGCTTCAGCCTTAGTATAACCAATGTCTTGTAAACAGTTCAAAATCAAAGTCTTCAAACTTGAATCAATGTAAGCAACTTTTCTGTCTTGATAGGCTGAGTCCGCTTGATCTCCACTATTCACCTCTGGGTTATATGTCACTTAAAGTTTTTAACCATTCGTAAGTGTTCTCATCTATCTGCATATTTACAAGAAATTCCCAAAGCCACATAACTTGCCATTGAAAATTATGTATGGTTACGTACTGAAGAAGAGGACAATACCAGAAAAAGGAGTTCTGAAATTCTTTATACAATTTCTGTTCAAACACTTTGAAAAATAGGGGATTTTGTTCTAAAACATCTATCTTTAAACCCTTGGCCTGCAATTGATTCTGCAGTCTCAGTATGGGACATTGAGGCCAATTAAAATGTATGGAGTCAATGGCCTGCACAATACAGTACAGTCTATCGGAACAAACAACAAATTGTCATCTTCTGTCGCTGTCGATATGATCTCCAACTCAGTTTCTGTTATATCAATGCACTCCAAAACGCTCTCAAACCAATTCTTGGAACATGAACTTGATACATCAACTTGACAGGCACAATCTACTCTAGGACTTTGTAAATGAACAGTATCCAGAACAACCATTGAGGTCAACAGTGCAATTTTGGAGCCATGAATGCCTTTAGCAATCAGATTCTTTACACAGTTTTCAGTAGCTTTTACTGACATTTTGGTTATGGTTGTAATAATTTATTCTTAAACAAAAATATTTTCTGCTCAATCTTCTACTATTTACCAGTTTCCGTATTTATTTTAAATCATTTTTATGAATTAGCTCACTTCTTTTTATCTAACGAGGGAGTTAATATAGCTCTTCGTACATAATCGTAAGTACTATCACTCGGTGGCATGTCTCTTATCAAGAGCCACATAACAGTCGTTTGCCATCTAAAGTGGTCTGGTACTAACAATGTTAACAGCTGGCGATATTGTTTCTCTAAGTGTCGATACAATTGGCGGTGAAAAACTCTAAATAATCCCAGATCCGTTTCCTAATATTCCAGTTCTAAACCAACAGTTTTTAAAGATTCGTTCAAAATTGCTTCTGGGTCTTGAACCCAATCAAATCGCAGATGACGAAGAACGTTGGAACTTTTAGCATGTGCATCAGTCATTTTGATCGATACTTATTATATTTTCTAGTAATCCTATCAAAATAATCTCTTATAAGTTCGCAAACTCAAAATTTTAACGATAAAAAGTTGGTTAAAAAAGGGTTACAAAAACATTCAAGATACATTTTTTACAAGTAATAACAATTTCTTATAATAACTCAATCCCTAACTCAAGCAGAGAATAATACAAGGTTATTTAAGACATAAAAACACTGTTGAAAGATACACTGTAAGATAACAATTATTCTAATTAGCCTTTGCAGTTTATTCAGCATATAACAGTGTTTCTAGTATCCCACAACATTCTTCTCCTGGCCCTCTATTAAATAACACCTCCCAGATAGTGTCAAGTTGCCATTGAAAATCATTTCGATTTGTTGGTTCAATAAATGTACGATATTTATGAAGCTCACCTACTTGAAATTTTCTACCAAGGGGATATTTTAGCTTATTGAACAAAATAGGGTCTTCTCCAAAAACCTCTAAACTGTAATCCTGCAACCAGTAATTTTTCTCTTAGTACTTTTATAGGGCTCTTTTTCCATGTGAACCTCGTCCTCCGTAATACTCCTAGCGTTTTAAGTGTCTTATTTTCTTGTTCTAAGGATGTCAAGTTCCTAAAGGATTTGTAAACAAAATCATTTTCTTTTAATTGTTCAAACCTTGTGTCAACCACGAGTTTTTCCCTAACCTTTTCGAGGATAGGTCTTTTTCTAGGTTGTGCTATTGTGATAATCTTTCTTATCTGCTCGTACGTTTGTTTATTTCTTTGTCTACACTTCAATTTTTTCCACATAATTTTTATTTTCCAGACGAAATGTGCAGGTGTTTTAAGATCTAATAATCCATGATATCGTTTGTTTAGCCTTCTATACAGCTTTCTCCAAAATACTTCAAATAATTCAGGATAATTTTTGAGATAATCAGAATTTAAACAAACGGTTTGTAGTTTTTCATTCAGTATTACTTCTGGATGTTGGATCCAGTTGAAACGTAAAGTTCGTACTGCTTTAGAACATCTATCATGTATATTTATCCACATTTTCACTATGACTTACTACTTCTTATACCTACAAAGATCTGGAAAACAAAATAAGAATCCATAAACTTTCCACTTGTTTCCATAATATTACAAACCTTTCTAATAGACGTCTATTCTAGTGACTTTTGTACTCCAATGTAAGTCACATCTATTCTGTTTCTACTTTCAGCATACAAGATTCTGTTCTGTCTAGATTTCGTATCTTCTGTGCTAATTCACGCCTCCAAAAGTTGTGATAAGTTGTTAGGTAAAGAAACGAAATGTTTAGAGTGGCTTCACCCTCTCCTTCATTGAAAAGGAAAAGCCGAACAATTGTGGTACCAATTTGTGGCATTCAAGTTCGCCTTTTAGGACAATTCCGCGGGAGCACTGGTTAATTTGGTAGGAATGTGTCTAAGGCACGCCCAAGTTAACAATTAAGAAACTTAGACCCGCCTGGTATCGCTCGATTTCACGCTCAGTTTACCATCAAACGTATTTGTATTCACGCCTGGTTTTATTATTGAAACTTTAAGCACTGCGCTATTAATTTCAAATACATCAGAAGGGTAATCGAAAACATCAGGGTTTATACCAGCAACGTAGGTTAAAGCACNTAACAGAAGTTACTGCNAACAACAGGGGTTAATACGAGTTCAGTTCCTTCATGGAGGAAGAGAGTAGCCCATACTNCCATAAATTCAATAGGTCTCAGTCTAATAGACTACCTGTAGACTGTGAAGACTCGAGTGGGAATCTTGCTGCTACTTCTAGATCGGTCAGAGGAAGACTGACTGAGCCTAGCAAAAAATCAAGTATTTGTCAATTTTGTCACGCATTTTCATTGGTTGATTCTATCACGTGACAAAGCGCTGCGCGGCGCGGTCCGCTCGCGACGCTAGTGGTCACGCGTTCGACGCGCGATTACGTCGAATCCGAAAATCGAGGTTACGCATCGGCGCGTATCGTTT
>JGI24159J19872_10007285_pt1 | contig 14493 bp, 9 predicted proteins | sample Ectturendosymbi4_FD_19872 | JGI IMG/M metagenome (IMG submission 19872) | reverse complement strand
CCCAGAGAGTTATTGCATATGATAGTTTTGATTTAATGAGTGCATTATATAGTATTTTTAGAAGATTTTTCGAAAGAAAATGTCTAATTTTATATAAGGACACAGTTGTGAAAAGTAAGGCATTGATTCAGATTTTTTCAAAATAAAGTTAAACTTAAGTTTGAAAAGGTTTCAAGCGAGGTTGTTGTAGAAATACGAGCAGATTGTCGGCTTGCAAACATTTTATTTCTATGCATATTCTTCAGCAATATCATGTTTTTTTATATTCACACAAATTCATCCCAAACGCTACAGCACATTGTACCCTCAGTTATGTGAACTGTAGCTCACANAGTTTGGCAACTCATCCGACGGCTGAAAGTAAAATTTCGCAGCTGTTGATCAGACGCAGTGTTTACCAAGCGTTGAGTGCAAAGTTAACGATGTATCATTAACCCGAGAATAGGCGCGTATCATGTTGAGGTGTTTCAAGCAACTGTGCGCCTTATATTTGCCATCGGAGTGTGCACTGGTCCGCTGAGTAACGCAAACTGTTTTTCGGCAGGCGATGTTAGCTTGTGCCCGTGTGTGCCCCGACTTGATATTTTCTCTGCCACTTTCAGGCACAAGATACATTGCGGATAAGAGTCAAACAGGGTAAACCGAATGGTTTTGCGGCTCTTTATGTCAACAGAATGTTCTCGTAGCCGGATTTATAATAAAACGAAGTAATAAATTTCTCAAGAACAAACTTCAAACTGAGCGGACACACTCTTCGTTGTGCTTCGTATGGCAAATACTAAAGACGTTCATGACTGCGCAGCATAGATTGCAACATGCTGGCACCTTAATGAACGTAGAATATCTTCAATCTAGGGTGCTTCACATGCCGAAAATTTTCAGAAGATATTTACAGTTAGCGGCATGCAGAAATCACAAAGCACCTTAAAAAAGTTCATTGAAGTGTGTGAAAAACAATAACTTTGTTTTACTTAGTTGGCTGCAGTCAGTGGCGTGCAGAGGGGGGGAGCGAACGGGGNTTCGGCCCCGGGCATCCAAAGAGTGAAATTAAAAAATTAAAATGCTGCAACAAGATGATTTTTCCTATGGTAAGGCTACTAACATATGCTGCATGCATTTAATTTTTCGAAACTTGTTTTTTTTGTCAACACTAGTTTTTACGTATGCAAATGCCAGTAATTCTCACATTCTTCAATACCAGGGACCTATAGGTGTGCGGCGCACACCCAATCAAACTGATAGTGACGTGGCTTTTTCCAGATCGTGCAATCAAGGGAAAATCACAAAAAAGAATTGAAAGACAATAATGGACGTTTAATTGCTATTCTGAGCTAAATTTCAAAACTGTCCTATACAACTTGCTTGATTTAGCTGACTTTTTGATGCATCACTCGTTTCCCGTTACGTTTTTTGATGCGGCAACTTTGGGTGTGCGCTAATGCAGACGCACACCTGTGCTTGCAATATATGTGCATAATTTCGAGCTTCGTCATTGGCGCAGCTCAGGTGTATTGACCATAATGGCTCACACAAGCCCGTATCTGTTCTGTCCCCCGGTAGTTGTACATATAAGAGCTACATAATGAAAAACGAAAGTCTCCTTGCATATTTTGCCAGCACTCTCAATTCTTGTGTAGTTTAGCAAGTTTGAAACTGTCAACCCTGGATGTCCGCCAATCCAGCCGCATATCTTCTCCGCTCGACTACTATTCGAGGAGACTTTCGCGCAGCCTGATATTTTTGCAGTTGTGAACTGCCCTATCGTTGGGTTGAGTGTGTTTTACTCCCCTGTTTTATTGCGTAGTTTTATATTTTTGCAGTTGTGTACTGTGCTGACGTAGCACTTAGTGTGTTCTACTCCCCTGTCGTCGTATATTTTTGCAGTTATGAACTGCAGTACTCTCTCCTAGCGTTGAGTGCTGTGTTTTGCTCCGGTCTCGTAATTAGGAGCGCTGATAACTTACGTTTATTGCAGTGATATATTGTACAACAACGAGTAAGGAGAGTGCGTATAGAATAATATGCATGTTGTGTCAACAAATGTCGCCAAACCGTTGGTTTACAAACGCGACTATGATGTCATATTGTGACGTCAAAAACAGCGTATATCCAGTGACAATGACCACCATACACCACAGCTCAATACCAGGATTTGTTAGGGGGGCATACAATTAAGCAGTCACCCTGGGCATCACCAGACCTCTGCACGCCACTGGCTGTAGCACGCAAAGCCGAAAGGTTTTCTGCTGTTTTTTACTTCTTAGTACACATTATGTATAATAGACTTTTGCACAAACACATCTCTTGTTCACACAACCTCTCATCTTGGTTTTACGCAATCTTAACTCGATGCAGAATTCAATATAGTTTTAACCGTAGGTGTAAATGCCTTGTTTTAACAAAAAATGTTTTGAAGGGACCTATCTTTTGTAAAACTGTATGAAAAAACGCTTACGAGACTTCTTTGATTAGCTGTAATAGTGAGCCGCTTTGCATCACGTTAACAATCCAACAATTTTCATGCCGGTTTCAGATCTGTTATTTAATTTTTTTCGTTAAATCAATTGTTATAAAGTGATCCTATGGACAAAACACTTTCTGTTGAAACAATCAACTTGTCGGCCAATATAATAATTGATTCGAAATGCAGCTGAAGGAATTCACAAAGAATTTCAACCCAACGTGGAAACAGAATGTATGTTGAAAACGCTTGATTTTTGTAAAGTTGGCCCCAGAAATTTAGCAGCAAGAGCAGTTACTGGAATTGTGAAAAGCACGTTGATGGTACACTTTACATGCCGGGATGGAACTCACGTCGAAGTCAAAAAAGACAACGAAATGGTAAATTGCGCCTCCTGCCTTGTTTACTAGAGTAACAACCTGCTGGGCTCAATCCATCGGGAGAAATTCTAGATATGCAACTGTATCATAGATATGGAAGTAAACTCTTGCAAAAAAGGAAGCTTCACTTTTATAACAAATCACAGAAAGTTTTAGTTAACCATTATTTAAAGAGATTCAAATATTTCTAAACGAAACTTGGTTCCGAAAATGCCATCAAGAATAACCAAAATAACGTTTGTTACTTTGATCAGTTTCTGCAACATTTTAAGCGGATTAATTAAAATTTTGCTTACTACTACGTTCTTGCCTAAATGCAGGTAGAAAATAAACCTAAAACTGCTGTTATTCCCTCCATATTTTTGAAGCGACCTTATAACTCACAAAATGCATCAATTCTCTCAGTTAATGTGAATCAAACTGAACGAAAACTACATTTTTTTCCGGTTAAATCAGAAAGTAGCCGAAATAACGCTTCAAAGTTGAAGTTTTAGGTCTAATGTGTAAATAAGTGAAACACGCATGTAAACGTTCGAAAATAGCGTGTAAAATGTCAAGTGGCAGGATTTCGTCTCACTTTCCTACCCTTCGCAGTTTTTTTCCTAAACTGTGCATTCTGCTAAAAAACATTTTATAGTACTTTTCATTTTTCCTCATTCCTTTTATACTCTGTGTGATTCTGAAATAAGTATTTTGTTTTTATTATATTTTTTGATTCTACGCTACGTAAAGTCTCATTTGCAAAAATTGAATAGACTTTTTTATTTGTGTGATTAACCAAAACGCTTTTGAACCTGCAAAAAATTGCCAGTTTTTTGTCAAAGACAGCAATGTTCAAATTTGGTAAATAACAGCCATGCGAACTTTAATCTTCCTGAAATGTTTTATAAAGAAATGATATTCTCGATTTTCTAAGCTTTGACGTAATTCACATGTTGATTTGAAATTGAACTTATCATTGACTGTGAAACAGTTGGCACAAAAGACATTGTATTACAAACCCATTTTATATGTTTCTATACCATTTGCTCTTTCATCTTAAAAGTTTAGCTTAGTTTTTCGTTTTTAACAAGGTTGGAAGTGCACGTCTTTAACTAGTCCTGTTAAATTCTCTACAAATCAGACCAATGTCAAAACAAGCAAACATCTTGAGATGATGCACATTTCAAACTTCTGTTTCTTTGTAATACAAAAGAACTTAATGAGTTCGTGTTTTATTGACACAAAGCAGTATTGTTGACATTGTCTTCAGTTGCAACTTTTATTTTATTTGTTGTTCATTAATTCACTGAGTGATTAATTTTCGTACAATTAGCGATTACGCTTATTCTGTAGAGTTATGGCAAAAGTGCTGTTGTCACTTCACGTTATTGCAGTTGAAATATTACTTCCTATTATTTTTTACCAGATCAATTTGAGGATAGAGGCAACTTTTGACGTATTTGCAACCTTTCTGTTATTTGTATCTTGTTAGTAATGGTTTCAAAAACGGCAATCAACGCAGTACAGCACATGATGTAAGTCGTACAAATCAAGTCAAACAAATGCCGTCCATTTCTGCCACTTAGTTGACAGTGCTGTTAACCTGTCTAGCACACCTATTGCAAGATGACCATGCAGGTGAAGAGAGAATTTATCTATATGCGTCGGTGCTGCGCCACCACGCGCAGCTACGGAAACTTGTTTGTGACACAACACTAACGTTCGCGAGCGTGCCGTGGAAGTGAGCCGAAGTGCAATCTCACAAGTGCTGCTCCTTTATTGCGTCATTTATTCCGCGAGTTCTATACTCTCTCTCATTGGTTAGCATGCCAGGGGTGTGAGAGAGGCCGTAGCGAGTTGACTCAGCATCGCTCTACTCGTATTTATCAGTTCGGGAAATTTCGTGAGCTTCAGTGTACGTGGCTGTTTCACGCAAGGCAGAACTACCGAGTCCTCAATCCGCCGTCAACCCTTCTCTCAACGATATCGAAGATGGAAATCGATTGTGAAGATTATTCGTCGAGTTGGAGTCGCATGTACAACGAACATGTCCATCAAGGCGACATTTGCGCTGTTGTAACGAATTACGACAGTTACGCCCAGAACTATGAGAGGGACTGCGCAACACTGAAGTTCAGCTTGCCAAATGTGGTCACTCAGCTTCTTCTGGATCACATGCCTGCCAACTTATTCGAATGTGAAACGGTGGCCGTACTGGACGTTGCTGCAGGTAAGCAGTGTGGTTACTTGTACTGATGATTTTGTCGATCAGAAATTTCAAAACTAGTGTTTGCATTTTGTGCTTGCATTATGTTATGAAAGACTACAATGCAGACAGGGTTTAGAATTCGTGAATGTTTTCACTAAGATCAAGAGATTCGCCGCTTGATTCCTCAACACAAACCTATGTTGCAAGGCGCAACGCTTGTAATCCAGGAAAGGTTCAACTGATATGTTGCACGCGACTTTTTCAAGTGCAAAACAAGTGTGAATGCGCCGCAGAAGATGAAAATCTTTACTACTAAGCGCACAACAGCATGCTTTAGTAACTTAAACGCTGAGTTGTTGGTAAACAACTCTCAACTGCACACAGGATCGTTTGTTGAAGTTTAAAGAAACACTGCTGTACATTTACTTGTACAAAAACGATCTTATCTGTATTAATATACTAATAAGAAGCAAGAGCCATTGGCAAGTATTCAGCATCAGAAAATAGCTGTACTGCAATTCATTTAAATTTCGAAATGTTTTGAGTTTTAGAAATGTTTGCTCAAATGGTTCTTCCTATTACCTTCACATTGTGCGCAGGGATGAATGGTGCACAAACAGGCACGTAGCCAGAAAAAATATTTGGAGAGAGCAGTGAATTGTAATTCCCATCGAGAGCGACCGAGCGTTTTGTACCCTGGCCATGCCCATGTGCACAAAACAAGTATATTTTCGCTTCATCATGCAAAGCTCGTGGCTTTGCATTGAGAACAATTGTCAATCCATCTGAGGTTGTCTGTTCTCCTATGAATTATCGAAATGAGAGCACTGAGCAAATCCGAGGCAGGAAAGAGAAAAAGGCAGTGACCGCTGCGATCATAGTTTCTTACGTTTTTACGTTTTCACGGTTTTCTATGTTTTCACGTTTTTTCTTTGACAACACACAATCAAATTTCCAACAAGGAGGACTGACATCGGTGGCGTGGCTACGTGCAAGGCCTCCGAGAAAAATTTTACCAGGGGGTACGAAAACTGTTACCCCAGCTCCTCATGCAGGACCGCAATCTCCAATAGTTTCCGGAGTTTTCGGGGGGGGGGCAAAATGATTGTAAGCTGATGTTTTACCTACTAAACGTGTTTTTTCAATTTTCGGATTTCGGAGGGGGGAAAACAGATTGACTGTTAATTACAATTGGCTTACACAAATGGCTTTGGGCTTGATTACAGAATAACTGAGAACGCTTACTTTCATCCTCTTGGGCCCAAGTACCTACTGCGTCCGTGTACGATGTACCTTTTGCGCCCCCTCTTGTAGGACCTGGCAAAGTAGAACATTGTGATCAAAATTATAGTTATATTGCTTTTGTTTTATTAAAATTTTCAGAGGTCTCAGCTAGAGCCCAAGTTACATCAACGTATATACAACAGAAACTAATGAATACTTGCTCAACGATGCTGAGAATGCTTGGCTATATGGATTCTAGCTAAATTAATTCGGAATTTCGAAATGCTTGAGAAAGTTCATTTTACAGTAGTGTTTGATTATACACAGTAACAAAAGATAGACAAAATAACAGATTTCTAAGAAAGGAGCAATCATTACAAAAAGTCTTCCATCATTATATCGAAATCAATAATTAAACGCTTTCTAAGTATTGTTTTAAGTAAATAGTCTGTTGGTCGTTTCCTTGCGTGCTAACAAGAGCGCAGGTAATCACAAACACGAAGAAAAAAAATTCAAAATTTTCATCAAGAGAATAATCCCTGTCAGTGTCTAACTTACTTGAAAGCTTTTGGAGCGGTCTTCATCGTTTTTAGTTTTTAAGGACTCAAATATGCTGCTACAAACTTTTGCGTTTAAACACTGTGGTCCAGACACGATCAGTGGGAATATTTAAGCCGATTTTTGGGCTATAAGCCTTTTTGATTGTTCGGAGACAAATCGCTCAAAGAACACTTTGTAACAAGACATTCCTTTACGTTCCAATTCAGCAGCATGTTCTTGCGGCAACATGAAAATTTGACAAAAGGTACAATCAGATCAGCTTGCCTAATGCTGTGGAGGAATGATGGTCACCAAATCGTCATTCTGGCGATACTTTATGTGGCTGGGTTGTCACGCACCACTGATCACGACGAGGCATTGGCGTCAAACCACGGTTTCATCGCACAAAGTTGAGCTTCAATCTAAAACCGCTTGGTTACCAAGCTGCTAACAAATATCCAATGCCCTAAAGCTAGAAAAGTGAAGATCAAAGTTAACGCAATTAAATCTATAAACAGACATTCGAATTAGGATGGAATCACTTGTAGTTGTTGTGCATTATATCTCAAAAGCCTTGACCTGAGGTTAACGATCACGTGATGCAGATGTTCGTTCAGTCCTTTTGAGCACTTTGCTGTTTTCAGCTGTACCGAACCATGTCTGTGTACTTATAGCGCGGTTGTCGATTGGCGTTGCCGGCCAATCAGCTGCGAGGTAAACAGTCATGTGATATTTGTTGAAGATGTGTATGAGTGGGACAACGTCAGCACCCTTTTCACAAAACACTCCTATGTACTCAGAGTTCTGTCTTACACTAACAACAGTGTGCTAAGTATTAATGTGGGAATTTCATGCACATAACCATAATTTTTTGATATTAGTCAAAGAACGCGTATTTGTAATCGTGTTTGAAGTGTGCTTAAACCTTTTGATATTATGATATAATAAAAGTCTTTAAAGGTATTTTGGAAATGTTAAACTTTTTGTAATTACTGTTGTAACTTGTTTTATTTAAGCATATTTGATATAAATAGTCAAACATATTTGATTGTGTTAGTTTGGCGCCTATTGTGTGTTAAGACTTCTGAAAAAAGCTAAAAACGCTATTTCACTGCACATTAAAGACCTGCATGTGACAAACTTCATAAATAGTAAAGAAATGCAGTTGGAACAATTTTGATTAAAATTTGATGTTTGCAATTAAAATAAGTGAAAAAATTACCCACATTTTACCACAAAACATCACCATTACCAAGTTTCAAACTATTTCGTACCTTCTGAAACAGCGAACAACCAGGTGATAGAAAAGAGAGCCGAAAAACTGACTGTAAACTCTGAAAGTGACCTGACGCACGCACTGCACGAAATCGTGTTGAGAAAATTACGACTTGTGCCCACGCGCTAAACTAAATTTCTGAACAGCGGGAAATCACGGTGACATGCAACTCTATGCAAACTGATATAAATAGTTCAAACGCATTTCGCTATGTCACGATGACTGGTATTTGTTAACCTTGTTCTCTTTGTCCTGCTGAGTTTAGTTAGCGCATAACATATTGTTATGCAAAGATTTCAAAGATTAAGGGAATATAAATTTTTCCATAGACACCCAAAATTATACATGTCTTTTCAAACCTTGGTCACTCCACTAAAGTATTTGCTTTGATGTAAAAATCCCAAACACCACCTGAATACCCCTGCACACGTGAAATCGAAAGGTTAACATTTCCTGAACCATTAATTTGTGTTCTAGATTAAACAGTTGAGATCAAGTTACTTGTAACTCATGAGACCCAACTATTTTCATGTAATGGAGAGAACTAAAAGTGTTATAATGCACTTTCAATTTATTTAATTCTGTAAGTGGAGGAAATACACCAGGCTATATTTGCTAAAATAAAATGTTAAGTCCCCTCTAACACGTTGAAATGAGCAAAAGTCGAAACTCCTCAAAAAAAACTTTTACTCTTTCTCGCCTGCATGGGAATGGTACACAGAGCAACTGCGAATAACCTCAAAAACAATTGCAAATGACACTGTTATTTTCAAATTCTAGATTGCAGATATATTTTCGTTACACCCACCAGTCTATCAGTATCAGTCCAGACGATGGCGTCGTTTAGGAAGAAAGGACTTAATCTTGGGCTCAAGACCCATTCTTGCTTAAGGGAAAAACTCCGCACATTCGCTTTTGTTCTTAAAAGTTTTGTTATTTAGTAACTCAAAAGCATACAGCTTTTCATGTGTTAAGCTTTAAAGATCTTTTCTATTTTACCGTGACTGCGAAAACCTGATTAAAAGCAACACAGAGAAGACGTTTTGAGTATTTGTATATGAGTGCAGGGCATGCTTTACAGGTACTGGGTTAATAGGAGAGAGTCTTCGTCGAGCTGGGTTTAAGGGTTTTATTGACGGCGTGGACGGCAGTCAAGAAATGATGAACAAAGCTCAAGCAAAAAACATTTATAGGTGAGTAAAAGCTTCAACCAATCTGATTTTTCCCATTTAGTTGCCAACGTATTTGTTTGTATTTAATTGTTTTTATGTTGTAATTTTTGCATTTCCTTGCCTGTCTTGAAAGTCCACAGCATTTGCAGATGCAACTATGCTTCAGCGATAGAAGCTTAGAATACGCGGGAATAGAAACATACAGCAAAAGAAAAAACACAAAAATGATACGTTGATATCGGCAAATATTTACATAAAAGCATTAAAGTGATAGTTTTAAGATGCTGTTTCAATAGTGTGTATGAGGTTGCCTCTGTCAGTACTAGAGCGATTGACGTACTGGTGAGGACAAATTCATGTTAATCACGCTAGTGGCTGAAAATGTTTATTGAACTTAACAGAAATTTGACGAAGATGGTTTTGATTCCTGACGAGTCGATGGCGATAGCTGACGATTATTACGATGCTTTGACTTGCATCGCAGCCCTTTCGCAAGGTCACATTCGGCCAGAGCTTCTCAGGGTAAGTGTTGTTTTCAAATATCCGGGTTAGAGATAGGTTCGAATAGCCCTGGTTCAACTTTGCTTTTGCGCAGTAACACGCTCAACAGGTGCTTAGAAAAGCAACTGACTAAACAAATAACGGCGTGACATATTTAAAACCTCTCGAAAACGCTTGTTCAAGAAAAAAGGAAAGCTGCAGTAAACTCACTATACTCCAGTTTGTAGTGTCACGAGTGGTCTGCGGTCTTCCACTTATGCTTACCCCGCGCCAACGACCGGGGAGCTACTTTTGTATTATTCTGCAATATTGCGTTGCACCTATCTACCATTGTCAGGATTTCCCTTGCACCTATCTACCATTGTCAGGGTCGAGGCTGGTAAGGGCGCACGTCGGGAATCGAATCCAGAGCCTCAGTTTGAGAGGCGCATGCTCAATCCAGTGTATCAGCCAGCTGGAAAGGTTATCGTAACTGAAGTGCAAAAGTGCCTTACAACGTTTCGGCACATGGTGTAAAACGTCGAAGTGCAACATTACATTTTCTTCTTAGAATACAGAACAACTGCCGTTTCTTTTACGTAAAGGCCTTATGGCTGTGAAAGTATGCATTCAAATCATGGTTTTCCTTATTTCTGCGAAAAAGTAGCGATTGTTACTGTAAGAATTCTATAGCATTGTGATGCTATACACGTAAATATTTGGCTATATCGCAAGCTGATCAGCGTGTACTTCGGATTCTAAAAAATACCTTCAAAGATGAAAAACTTCTGTAAGAAACAATGGCGAAAATACAGTTGTTTAGTTTGGATAGTCTTATACCACAACATTTTGCAATTCTCAGCATAATAAGTTTTTGCTAACAGGTGCGTGCAACCTTGTGTTGGTTTGTATTCACGGGCATTTCGCCGGAGCGTTTAATCGGAATTGTGAAACCGACGTGTAGACGAGAAACAAACTTAAAATTTGTGAAAGATTGCCTTTCGATTTGTGGACAAAAGCTATTGATTATTAAGAGTAACTGACACAAAAATAATGCTTGTTCTACGACCGTTGTGACAATACGCCGACAAGTTCTTTTTTATCATTAACTTGATGTGCAAGCAATGGTCAATGTAAAAAGACTGTCATTTAAATAAAACGATGTAAGAAACTTTTCATCGTTTGACTGCGTTCGAGGTTTACGCATGGTGAGTAATAGCTCGGAAAATGTTCTCATATGTGATGTTAACTAACCATTTGGAAACTGTGGAGATCAACTACTACCACGTCTTTCTGCAGAACCCTACAACAATAGAGAATGACTACATTGATAACAATTGTTCACAGGAGTTTATTCGAATCACAAAGCCTGGATCACTAATTGTCTTCACCGTTCGTAACAACCTCACAAATCAAGCGTACATTGCAGAACTGAATGAGATAGTTGCCGCGATGGAAAAAGCAAATCTCTGGACCAAAATCAAATGTTTCGAAGCTGAGCAATATGGTTTGGATTTAGCTAGCTTGGAAACAGACAAAAAGACCCCATTGTTTTCGTTGGTTTACTGCTACCAAAAGGTGTAAATGTTGTTATAGGGCAATGAACAAATTGTTTATATCTCTGCTCCTGAATATTTGTTTACCTAATTGCGAACCACAGTGCCTGGAATTTACTGTATAAATGGCATGGTTCAACTCTTATAAGTTTAAATAATGGCGTATACTATGGGATCAACTTCGACAAATCTTTCAGTTTTAAAGTATTCAGGATTATAAAGCGCGTTTCTTTGTTTACGCTACCATGAATTTCTGGCAAATGTTACAGGTTTTGAGGTAGAGGTTCACTAATTTTCCTTGTTTAGAGGTGAGTTTAATGCAAGAAGACTGATTTACTAGTTTCTGCATTGGGTTAAGTGCATCATCGGCGAAAGTGATTAGAAGATAATGATACAATGATAGATAGCTATAGCATTGCGTTGTTTTTCTGACTAAGACGCATGACCATTTTTCCAGTTGTTCAAAAAGGTGGCTTGCTTGTTTTTTCGTTGTTCTAGTATTTAACTTGACTCTACTTTTCAGTGTTTCACTGTTGCTTCGTCACTATCTTCTCTGTGTCTTTTCTTAAAGTTGGTGGTGAGTTTTGAAGTTTTTTTGATGGACATGAGAGAAAACCTACAATCTGCTTTCACTGATCAACTTTATTTTTCTGCTGTGTAAAACACAGCCTATATTTTTTGCAGTAGTGGAATTCAAGCTGCCAGATAATTAGTTGACAGAGATCCAAAGTAAACACCTTTTCTTTTTTTTAAAGTTTGTGTTTTCATTCGGTTTTTATGTTTACCTGTTATACGAGAAAAGATTCTTTTATTTATTTTGATAGCTCTGTCAAACGTAGCGATCTTCTCAAACCTTTCACCTTACTTAGTTAATGGGTTAATTTTTGGCCTTGCGTGAACTTCGTGATTACTTGTTACGAGTGTAGAAGAGTTTCATTGCATTTTTCGAATAACATCTGTAATTCTCAACAAAGAATCTTGTTTTGTTAGAAAAAAATGATGAGCAAGTAATCGAAGACTGCAAAACCAACAAACGTAGTTAACTTGGTCAACGCATGGAAAATATGCAAATATTATTTGGCTGACAGGATGTGTCTTGCAGCCATCTAGAGACCTACGCTATCTCAAGTCGCCAAACTCTCATGAGGGTACACGGAACCATGAGTATAAGAGAAACATATGTTGTTTGTCACCACATCACTGTCTTTAAAAGCCCCAATCCAGATACAGTGTATGGCAGCTCTATGACCATAGTAAGAATGGGCAAAAATCTTTTAAATTAGTTTCAGTATTTTAGCAACCTACAGAAAACACCAGTTGGGGTGAACCAACAATTGATTTTGTTTTTTTTCGCAAGATTAACGTGAAACTATGGCCAAGACATCGAATGTTTTTGACTATAGCGTTGGGACCAGCTCAATCAAAAATAAAGACTTTTGAAATAGTTTAGTCTAGTCAATAAGCAATGGATAATTGCACGTCATACCACAGAGAATTACGATGAAATGTTCAAGAAAATCTGTTGAAATTTTCAGGGCATGTATCCCTGAAAAATATGGTTCTTCGTACCCCCAAGGGGTACGTGTACCTCGGTTAAGAACCACTGGTTTAGTTCATCTGAAAAAGAGTTCATGCAGGTCTCGGTTGCTTGGTGGATGGAAATATATCAGGCAAAGGCCAAAACTGTCTATAGGCAATATTTTCTGCAGGCTTTGTGACATATAGGCAGTATTCTCTATAGACAGTATTCTCTGCAGGCTTTGTCTTTTTCTTGGCTGGTTTGATAACAAATGTAACACAATATGCTAAATTCAATTCCAATTTTTGCTGCGGTAACTGTTGTATGTTGCTCATACTTCGAAGAAATTCAGTGATTTCATTGCTTTTTGAATACTCACATCTGCTGCACCCTGAAACGGAATCGCTTCGCTTTCGCGGGAAACGTGTTTGAATTAGCATGTAACTTACTGATCGATTTGAATTTCACCTTGTATTTGTTACCCATGACAGAGTAATTTTTGAGTTTAATAGTCTCTAAAATATTACTGGTAATAATTTGCACTTAAAATAATGTACAACAACTTAAGAAACCACGTGTGTATTCACAGCCAGCCCTCATCATTATCAATGTGGTAGAACTTGAATGTCAAACGCAGCTTCCAAAACGCCTTAAGAATATTCTTTTGCGCTTTTGAGAGTGAAGAAAATGGAAATATTCCAAAATTACTGTATACGCAAATGTTGCCATAGGTTCCTGGTGAAAGGTACTGTACATTTGTATTCCAAACATTGCGCGGTGGAAATTTTAAACTCTGCAATGCATTGATCAGTGCATGAAAAGAGGTTTAATTACAAAAAGATTTTTGAAGCAAGGTTTCCAACAAAATGAAGTCGTCAATTGCTATTTGTTTAAAATGAATTTAGGTGCTTTCTATTCAGATCAAGCGGAATTAATATTTTCTCTTTGCTTTGCTGTGTGGTTTTCGTTGCATTAATACAATCGTCTGATGAAGAAAAGACTGCATTGTGTTGCGAATCCACTGCTGAAAGTTATTTTATTTTTGCAAAGAGCAAGGAAATTCTTAGGTTTTATATACTACGCAATATACTGATATTTACTAAAGCAACCGTTCTTGCAGATCCCCCGTACTGAACAGTTTCTCAAAAATACAACACAAATCGTTTCTTTCAAGATTAGTCTCAGTTTATTAATTCGTTCATTTCAAACTTGAATTTCCTCTCGATTGAGAGGGAAGCGGGTTATCAGCCCTAAGATATCTCGAAACGCGCCATGTAGTCACGCCATGCGATTTTTGGGTTGTTTTCCTGTGGGTGCAGCTTTCTTGAGGCAAATAGAATTTTATTTGAATAAGATTTCATGACAGAAGATGTGTACAGTTACGTGAAATCGATTTCCAATTAGAAACATTTACTGATTGATTCGACAACGTCACCTTGCGGAGGCAGACTACGTTACAGATTAATATGCTTTTTGATGGACACGAGGAGGAAGACAGATGCATTCACGTGGCCCTCCCTGTTGCGGCATTTCTCGAAATGCTTACTAAATCTGTCAACTTGAGAGCAACCGCTGCTACTGGATGTGTTCGGCATGGGGTGGGTCATCAAACGCCCTTCTCAGGGCGCGGCAGCAGAAATGCTGCCGAAGACCTGCGACCCAACATACTCCAGCTGAACACTGAGGGGCTTACT
>JGI24159J19872_10007284_pt1 | contig 14498 bp, 10 predicted proteins | sample Ectturendosymbi4_FD_19872 | JGI IMG/M metagenome (IMG submission 19872) | reverse complement strand
CAGCTATACTCTCCCTGGCCACATCCACTTTCGATGCACGTTGCATTGGCCACACAAGTGCCATCCGTTTCATATGTGTTTCCAGGGCATTCTTGGCCTCCAAAGAGCGAAGCATGAGCAACTTCCCTTGTTCTGCTCTAAAATGTAAATCACCGCAAAAACCCCATTCATACTAACGTCAATGTTATCTTATCTAATGCTGAAATCATACTATGCAACAAGATTTTAAGTTTTTTGTCTTTTGGACAAGAATATGAAGAGCTTGAAAATGATGATAGTGACATGTATTCCCAACTTTTACCTGGAATTAATAGTCTTTAGGATATTTGAGATTTATTGGAAACCTTTAACGATGATGTGACAAGAAGTACATTTTTGCAGTCTCGGTTAACAACAGGCAATCCCGCCAATAACCTGGAAAAAAAGGAACATTGTGCTATAGCACTGACATTCCAACCACGTTGTATAAATTCAGTTTACCTAGTAAACTGCTTTAAGCGGCTGCTTGACAAGTGCGATTTGTTTTCCTTCACCAGCTACAAGTTTAAGTCAAAGCTACCTTTGTTGCTTTCTGGAAAAACGCTTTTGGCCAAACATTGCCAACCTTCGTAGTTTAAACTTCGTCATTGCTGCAACAAACCGTGCATTTTTCAATCTGCAAAGCTTCGCTTGTCACGTTCAGGCGTATGAAACAAATTTGTATTGCAGTTGTGCCGCATAGTTTTGATGTTTGTGATTGAAATAGCAATTAATTTTACCTCGTTGACATGTTGGTTGATCAATCATATAAAGTGAGTTAGAGTCCTTTGTCTGAGAATTTCTTCAAATGCATTATCTCGATCTAATTTTAAATTTTGTGTGACATAAAAAAGTTGCAAAAATTATAATTGGAAAAAATGAAAAATATTCTTAGAATATTTCTTGGAATTTATGAAGAAAACATCATAAAGCACATAACAAGTTCTCAGTGTGCATTCCTAACCTATTCAGCTCACCCTTGACGTCGGCCAGCAAGCTGAGCACTCGCTCCATTGTGACCAGCTTCCCCAAGAACATGGAACTGGACACTTTTGGGGATTGCACGGTTTGGTCTCAGTCAAACCAGGGCAGCCACTTCCTCCACGTGCAGGGTGTCTTGTGATAGAACGAGATCTTGTCTGCGTGCCACCGCCGCATGTTACAGTGCACGATTGCCAGCTACTCCAACCAGAAACCTTTGAAGAATTTCGTAAATAATTTATGAATAATTTAATAACTCCATGGAGACACACAGCAAAAGTCTTTTGAGTTAGTTTAGAGAAAAACTTGTTAGAGGTGTCATGTTCCTTAAAAGTAATTAGTTAGCAAATTCAGTTTTAACCATTTCAAAAGTGTATATAAACGGAAACAACCCGATTGCAAAAATTTAAATTAAAAAAAATTAATTCTATTTTGCAACGTTTTGCAAAAGTTAAATTCCAAAACATAAGATGAGAAGTAGGGAGTTACTTCACACAAAAGAAAACTTTTGATATAAAATGAAGAAATTGAAAGCTCCACTCTTCGATAAACTTTCTTGTAGAAACTTGCATGTGCAGACGCAGCTTTGGACGGTGCAAAATGTAATGCAATTACGGGCCAACACATGTGCAGTCATGACCCTACAATTTTAAAGTAGCACAACTCGAGTTTGAGCACTGGAAACAAAAACAATAAATTATGTTTTTCTAATGTGCTGGTCTGATGCATTGCACAACACTAATTTTGTGTCCTTTCACTTTTGCTTGTCAGACCAGAATTTCAGATGCATATGGAATGAAACATTTGCGTCAAATAGTTGAATAGTTGTATTGGTTTGTATCCTGTCAATGTACGCCCTCAAAGCAATATTTACTGTCAAAGATATTTCGATGGTAAATCTCAGCTCTTGCACATGCTGAAAATATATAACCTAGCACTTATTCGGTTGTGCCAAGGTAGATGATATCCAAACGGCCAGTCAAAGTTTTGCTTCTTACCGGACAATTGACTGGAGGAGGGATATAACGTTTACGTCGTCATCTTCTCCAGGCGTCACCATTCCTGCAGTTCAGAAGAACAACCAAACTGATAAGAACCAGAAATTTGAGCTTCAACATCGCTGATGTTTCTATGACCTTCCTTTCCGAAAGAGTTTGTGACTTCAGGCGTTGCAACCCATTTTATTGTCGACGTACCTGTCGGCACTGAGTTGCAAATTGTCAATCGGAAAAGCCTGCAGGCAGCAGTACTACATTTGAGGCATTGTAGTCATGTTGCACAGGAAAAGAAAGTTGTGCATTGGTTTTCTTAGCGGCAAGTTGAGGTTGTTTACCTTCAATTTCTCTTGAAACTACTTTCACCACCTGAAACGCCTTTTACCTCCTAAGAAATCATTTTTCATACTGCTGCAAGGCAATGATAATTATGAAAATGTTGTTGTAAGGTTTGTTTAGGAATTGCAATGAAACGCAAAGCTTATGGGCAACTACGAATATTGGATTTCCTGTGTGATGTGAAAAGACTACCCATTCTCATAAAAGGTGAAGCATTCTCACATCATTTTCTTCAACTTAAGCTTTGGCACCTCGCGACAGGCAGTTCTCTGAGCCTGGAAACCTTAATTTACTTCGTCTGACTGGAGAAACGTCTGAGCGGATTGTATCTGATGTTGATGAGATAAAATATGGTTAAGTTCATCACTTGAAGATTATATTGTCTAAGTTTTCATAAAACTCGAACAAAAATTAGGAAAGCTTTCTTTACAACTGGATTGTGAGACGATTCTTTTTTATCGCTCTAAGCCACCGGCAAGTGCGAGCCACACAAGAAACGTTCAGCGAGTTACAACATAAACAAGAGCAGCAAACTACAGGCAATTGACGAAATTACAATGATTGCTTCCAAACTGAATGTGATACGCGCAATGCTGAAAAGTTATGTTCACTAATGAAGTTGTCCAGCAACATTGACAAGCCTTGAATGTCATCTGTCTGGTATATTCAAAAAATGTCAACTACTGTATGAGAAATGCACCCGTGGTTCGTTTCAATCTTCGTTCTGAGACCAGCTGACGTGTTGAGAAGATGGGATGCAAAGGGATAAACCATCGTAAATTGTGGATGTAGCTGTGCTTGTGGTTGTAATTGTAGCTGTGTGATGCTCCTAGTGTTGCTTTGCACGTGAACGTGCCGACAGCTAATCACTTAGTTGCGAATGTAGTGCATGTTCTCTCGCTTGGAAACAATTAGATAGGAATTAAAATTTCTGAAAATCTAAAGAAAATTAAACAGATGAACAGGATATGATGACACAGATTAACATTTGAATGTATTCAGCAGAAAATAATCGCTTGCTTTAAATATGAACAAAATGGTAAAATCAAAAACCTGATTCCAAATGTTTACTCATCTATTTCAGTTCAATGACTTTTTGCTCCTATTTATTGCTAATGAGTTTTTCAAAACGTGGAACTGTGTTGTTGATAGCAACACGCATGTCTGTCTGTGCATTCAAATGGTTTCTTGGTTTCGTCTAATTGACAAAAGAGTGCTAAATCCTGCCTCGCATAAGTATGTGGTTGCAAATGCAATGAGCACAGCTAGACCAGTTTTTCATAATCTTGGAAAATATTAAAGGTTTACGTTGGAGAAAACAGTTTCACAGAACATGCACTGAGGCTTTTCATAATCCTCAGTTTCTCCGATGCAAGTGACCCCAAAACGAATGTAGTCGTCATTATATTTCCTTCTAATCAACACGATGAAGGATTATTATGACGATTAGAAATTAGAAAAAATTATGTTATTAATCCTCACTCGCAATTTCGGTGAGCGGACTTTTACGTCTCTCCAAATTAACAAAAAACAATTCATTCCAATATGAAAGGCAATGCACGCAATCCTTTGTCCTACATCACGATGGAGTCACCTATGAGCTATTTACTAAGAGAAATGAAATGCAGAGTCCACACGTATATATTTTACCTCAGACTGTATTAGAAAAAGTAATTATCACGTCCAGGAAATATTATCACGTAACGAATAGCAATGCGAATATCTAGTTCATTCTAGACAAATCTAATACACGCTGGTAAATAAGAGGTTAGATTGCAGGTAATGTCTACGCGAAGAATTAACATCGCGACACAGGTTTGAACAAACATCGCGTTTTTGTCTATAATACGTTGCAACAGAAAAAAGTAGCACGGGAGCAATATATAGATCAATTTCCTGCCCTTAACACGGACGCTTTCTCATCCTGTAATGATGCCTCCCACTCTTGTTTGGAAACCAGTGCTGCAGAACCCGAAGGGTAATTTTCCAGAAATAAAAACTTCCAAAATCTTCAAAATTTCAGATGAAATTGTCTGCAATTGCAAACAACGTCATCAAGATTTCGCAACCAAAGCTAGTGATCATTTAGGATTGCACAACGCCTAAACGCATAAAGAACATTCCGAAAACACTCGATCAGGTATTTGTTTATCACAACACTTGACACAATCGCCACAAAAGAAGAAGGAGAGCAGCAAAATATAAATATAGAGCACAGGGAAGTGTGCCAAGCAATGCAGCTTCAAACACCGCTGCCAACGTAGCTGACTGCAAGGAAAACAACATGCCCCTCAACAGGCAGCGACACTCATACACAAAAGCTTGTATGACCGGTAGTTGAAACGTTCGTAAACAGCTTAGCCTACAGAGTTTGTTGAAGCTTGGGACTTTGTGGCACATTCTAGACACTTCTGTTTGTTCCGGTAAACCCAGATTGCCCGTGCAGGCGGCTGTACATGCAACTGAATTCATAACGGTGGGATTAACATTTAAACGAGTAAATGCCGTTACTAGTCGCAACAGCTTTAGCCTGAATTTTGAATGTAACAGTTCGAAATCGTTTTGTAATAGGACACAGAGTGAACTTTGACTGCTGCTTGGCCAAAGCCCAAAAGACTTACTGCGTGCGCAAACACCTGTTTTGACTTTTTGTAGTGGAAGAAGTTTCGAACAACGAACGTTTGAAAAGCGATACGAGTTCAATTAAGTGAAAACCGTATGTTCATGAACCAAAAGTTGAGAATGAAATACGGTAAGTATGTGAAGTGTAAAAAGAAAATTTTATGTAAAATTTTGGAGTGCTTTGCCGAAAGGTAAAGTTATGTGTTTTAAGAAAAGATATTACAAGGAGACTTAGAGCCCTACGGGCCTATTTGTTTCAGTTGCTATTGTTTCTTACGTTTCATTGCGGTGCTGCTGTTCGAATGTGCAAAAAGGTTGAAGTAAAACGATTGCTTCAGGCTACTCAAATCTTTGAGTATGTGTCCACTAAATAAAATTGCTGAGGTGTATAAATAACAGAGTCAATTCACCAGAAAACTTTACATGGTATACAAACGCCGAAAAATGTAAATAATGTTGAAGTAGAAGATAAGGTGCTGCAAGTTCTCAAAAAATGACACAACTATCAACAACGATGCGATTGATGTTGTACACAGAATCAGACGAAAATCTCAATTTACTCCAAACAAAAATGGACTAGTGTTATTCTCAGGTACAATTCTCGGACAACTAGAAATGACATATAGAGACCACGGAGAAAACTTATCTCTACTGAGTTTCATTACTCGCACAGACAGAGTTTAATCACTTTTTGTAATTGAAAACACATGTAAAAAATAGCATTCGCTTTTTCTGGCGAACCAAAATAATGCAATGAAAATATTTGTGGTCAAATAAGCGGAAAATACATATCAGTAAACATGACACAACTTTCGAAGTGGACGCTATATTAATTAGTAACTTCAAATGAAATCACTGGAGAAACTGCAGTTAAGCTTTTAAAACTTATTTTCACAACGAAGAATGACGCTAGTCGTCAAATATGCAATTCCTCAGGAATCAATTCGAAATCTAAACTGAGATTATTATGCGGCTCTGAACGAATGAAAAAGACATCAGTGAAAGGCAACCGCCTTCATGAATAACCACAATTCCTCTACAGCATCTCGTTTTGGTAAAAGAATCAAAGAAGCAAATGTTGTGTCAATCAGGACAATGGCCTTCCCTTGCTCACAATAGATAGCAATTGATCATGGCGTTTCGATGTCCAGAACAACTACGCCACTTGACGCAGCTCAGACGTTTCCTCTCAGCTGTGTTTGGCATTTATCGGGTATCGCTGAGAGGGTTTTCTATGTTGCAGTTCAGAAGCTTTCTCGAGCTGCATTTGGAATTGGTATAAAAAGCGACGTCGAGCCAATGTCGAATTCCAATCTTTCTTCTTTATGAATGTAACATGAAAGAACAAGGCTTGTTGATTAGCTAAATGCAAAACTTTGCCTATCACCTGGGACATTTATTTAAACGTCAGAAACGTTACTAAATGTTGAGCTTGAAATTTTGAATTTTTTGTCCCACAAGTTTTGTTTTGGGCGGCTATCGATTGCAATGTATGGTCCATAGGTGTAGGAGAAGGCAAATGTTTTGGGGTGCGAAGGAATTTTGCCCGAATTTCCCCAAATTTGCCCGAGAAAATTTGGGTCACTATTTGTGGGTACATCTTCACAAGCAGACTGGTTTTTGGAATAACCTCCAAAAAAGGTCTTCATGTGATCCTGCAAACACAGGGCGCCATTTGTTTCAAAGCAAACCACGTTGGGTGCCTTTTTCAAATCAAACCACGTTTGGCGCCATTTTGTTCCCAATTTTCAGGGATTTTGCGAAGGTTTTCACACATTTTGCCCAACTTTCCAGGGATTTTGCCCAGATTTTCACCACATCAAAACCTCAAGGGTGCACTAGCACCACCTGCAACCCCGACACCTATACCACCAGTGTAGTCTTACAAGATGAATTTCTGTGGAACAGCCATCTTTTCTAACGCACACCTTGAAAACCGTTGGTTTTGCTGTGAAACATCATGAGGTCAGCTGCAGATTGGGCGGCATGACAGCGAACTTTATTTATGATTTTGCTGTGTAGAAGAGATAAAAGTGTAGAAATATTCCGAAAAATGGTTAAAATCTACCAAATCAAAATGTTTGAAAATCTAGAATGTTGGTCTTCTTAACTCACTCTTTTTGTCTTTTAGATGTCCTTGGATATAGGGCATTTGATTCATCTTTCAAAGGCAACTAATACTGCGGAGATATTGGTCAAAAATGGGTATTTTCGCCATGTCCCCCTAAAAGTGGGAAAATTCGCAGCCTATCTTTCATTACTTTTTTACCTTATTGCACTGCCACTCATGTCGCTACCTGTATCATCCATCAACTCAGACGAACTTTGAAAGGCAGCTGTTGAGGATAAAATACGTTAAAATCCTCTTATCTCCGAACTTTCAACGTTTCGTCAGTGTCTGACATATTCATCTAGCAAGCAATTTTTTAAACGATTTTCGATTGCAGAAATGTATTTTATGCTTTGTTGATTTTCCACCCTGGTCAAAATACAAATTGAGCTGTTCTCTCGTTGCAATGTTGTCAGTCTCAATGCAAAATCATTGTTTTTTGGTTTTATTTCACACGCGCAGCCTCGTGGACACCCTCCTCGTGTTTTTAAAACAGAAATGTACGAAATTACGAAAAGAGCTACCAAAATGTCGATGTGATTCAATTGTGGGGTGACTTTCGGTCAGGATAATTTTTTTCAACGCAAAATTTCACAATTATGAGGTATTTTGCAGATTGAACAAAAGCCGCAGTTGCTCAACCTGCAACGACGAACGTCGTTCTACAGAGACAACGACGTAAAGTTCCCCCTTCTTGAACAATTCTGCCTGAAGGTCGTCGTGTATAGTCTTTCAGTAGCGGCTGTTTATTTCAGGCCAAATAGGTATTTTATCCCGTTATCCAGAATGGAGAAACGGAATTTGTTTACAATTTGTGTTTCAAGTTGACAACCGTGCTGAGAAAGCGCCTATGACAGGGGTGGTCAAACTTATTGCAGTAAGGACCCCATTTTTCTTTTAGTACCCAGCGAAGGGCCAGTTTTTAAAAATTACATTTTTTTTATAAATTATGTCATATTTTTTAATATTTTCAATTTTCAATTTTTAATATATTTTCTTTTCTACTATTCAAACTTAGTTTATTTTATCAGTAGGATGGTATTTTATGGCATGTTTCATATGTTTCATATTGCCATATTTTATTGTATACACGTATGCATGGTACATACGAGGGCCGAAAAAATTTGCAGTGGTCTGCATATGGCACCGCGGGAAGTAACTTGACCCTCCCTGGCCGATGACATCTTTGTGAAATCTATAGCATGCTATGCTTAGCAGTTGATTGTTGTTACAGTGAGTCCGTTTTTGTTCGGTTTTATGTGACATTGGATTACGGCAATTACTTTGTGTTTTGCATGCACAGTGCTTTCTTCCTTGTTATTTGTTTGGTTACAGTTTTGCTTTTATCTTCCTACATCTACGCCAATAAGTTATATTGCTGTATTCAAAATCTTCAAAAACTGCTTTGCTAGCGTGGACTGCAAAGCGTAGGAATGCTAATATGCATAATGCATTAGTCGTTGCTGTCATGTCTTATTTTGTGAGCAATAATAAGATCTGCAAACCAAATTTTGTAAAAACGTTTACGTGATTTTGGCAATCGTTTGTGCTGCATTTGTTATCAACTGAGGACTGTTAACGCATCCTGTGCCCCAAAGGTCAATGTGGCCAAATCGCGCGGAAATGAACGTGTGCCGTTGAGAAGGAAGTTTCAAAATGTTCAGTTTTTAGCATCAAACAAGGTCGCAGAAAATCCATTTCAAACCCGATGGTTGTCACTTTAAATGGTGATTGATTGAATTTTCATATGCCAACTGTGTTTGAGTCACATCTTATATTTTTACTTAAATCTCTCACATTGCTGTAAATTTGTGTTGAAAAACCTTTTTGCAGTTATTCAAAGTTCTCAAGCTGGCCGACCAAACAATCTACAGATCTTTTTCATTGCTGATCGCCTATTCTATTTTCTACATTCTCAATTTAACCGTGATACAACAAGTGAAGTGATTTTTTTAAATAGCTTACATACATGTTGTGTGAGTTTTATTCAACAGTGGTGAACAGTTTCTATCGTGCGCAGTGAAAGAGAAATTAGTATCACTTTAGCTCATACTGCAATGTTTTGCAATGCTTGCCAATTGCTGCAATCAGTTACCAAGTCACGTTTTGAAGACGTCATCAACGACGTCGTGGCAATTTAAATGCGTAGGACAGGCGTACTGTGCATACAACCTTGGAAAAATTCCAGTAAAGATTCCTTCTGTTCACAGATTGATTTTACGTGGCTTACATGAAACACGATACGTAAAATACGGGTGTGGATTGGAAATAGCGTTTCACCATCACCACTACAGAGTGAAAGCTTTCGTTATGCTGCAGAAACGGTTGGTGGCAATTTTGGAAAATGTGAAACTACAACCGCACGATGGATGAGCGGACATTTTTCATTGAAATATAGGCCTATTGAAATAATGATTGTTTCCGATTTTTATTGTACTGGCTAAAAGCACCAAGTTCCTCGATTGCTTTTTGACTCCTTATTACTCTGTGAACTTATGCAGAAAAAAATTATTTTTGCTGATAACCAACTCGGCAAAGCTCAGCGCTTGCGATTCGTGACTTGCAAACTTTCCAGGAGTTGAAGTTAAACCTAACGATATTGAAGGCATAGTTCATTTAATGTCCTTTTCTCTTCTTTTTTCAGAGTATTTGTAATGTATTCCTTCTCTCCTTTGTGTACGATTTAAATAAACCTTTGTGTCGGATTTGCTGATGCTTAATTTACTTTAAATAGAACAGTGACTCTTGAAGGCAACGGAACTATCACCAATCTACTGAAAAGTCTTTTCCGCCCATACGAAGATAACGAAGATGTTCTCGATGGTTTCAGCTCTAACCTTAGTGGGTGCAAGAAAACTGTACAAGCTTTTGTTTCAAAATAGTCACGTTGGTGATTGTAACTTTCTTGTGAAATCTGTTTTACAATTTCAGAAGAAAGCTGATGGATTGAAAACATTNGCAATGCTAGTGAAAAGTTAAATTATTGAGCAAACCCAATCGTGCTTCTGGTTTAATAGTTGCTATACAGCATAAATCAAGATTAACTTGTGCCTGCTCATAACAAGTCATTGCTAAAATTCATTTCAGTTGATAGCAGATCCTAGAGAATTTTGAAGCAATTGCTAAAAAACGGCCACGACGACCCAAAGCGTCTGCGTTATCAGCAGATAAGCTTCATTTTCTTGCGTTTGTACCCTGAATAGCAGATGCCATTGTAAACATTATTAACTGTCTGGATGCTAGGTGGCTGACTTTCCAAAACGCCTAATGAAGGTCAACCACTTTTGTCGAATCCTACTATTTAACAGTAAACCACAAATGAATGAATTTACGATTGGTCAAAGTAACTTTATATTGATCGACTTTTATGGCCCGTCATAGTACTTGTTCAGCGGAATGTTTGCCCAGAGCTGGCCTTCTTCTTCACCGACATCTTATGAATTATTTCCGGTTACGTCGCGTTCATCATTGCCACGTGGTTGGACGCCTATTCGTTGCGTATGCGTCACGTGATCGCCTCGATAGCGTATCGTCATCGCGAGAAGGCACGGATCGTTATGCTTTACAATGACGTCTTGCGGAGACGAAAAAATCAACTCTATCGCGTGCGAATGACCATCCAAAAATTTGCTCGAAAGCATCGCTTGAACGTAAGGAAAAAATACATGGTCGTTCAACGCGTTACGCTTTCGCAGTTATTTTTGATTCAGGTACTTTCGAAAAAAATTGAGGTGCGGCACTAAAAGTCCATAAAAGTATGCTTTTGCTTCAAAACATCGTTTGCGTCATGTACATTCGACTATGCAATCTCTGACAAATTTCAAAGAAAAACGATTAACGATCTATATGCAAGGTTATGTTCCTTAAGCGTAAATTCGGACAAAATAGTAGCCACGGAGGTGTCTACGATTAACGAGTAATATACAAGGTTAGAACGATCAGAACGATTTACAAACTGAATACAAGGTGACGTTCTTTCGGAGTAATTTCGAACAAAACAGTACCCTGCTCAACCCACTGCACGGTGGCTCTCACGGTCATGGAAAGTGTTAATCTTTGTTATATATCATTAAACCTTTATTACATGACGCTTCTTAAACATGCCCCAAAACAGAACAGCTTATTTTGGTTAAAACACATTAAAAAGTTGTTACATATTACTACAACAGAAACTACGTGTATGGTGATATTAAAACCGTTTGATCATAACGGCCAACGAGCAAGAATTAGAAGATTTCACTCTAAACAAACGTGTTACTGGACCTCTTTCACTTTTCTGCATAATTTTTTTCAATTATCTAGTTGATTCTAGTAAGTTGAATTGCTGCTGTTCAGCGGGAACGTAATCAATTAGAAATTAGTCAAAATGGACTTTTCTGTCATTTTTCTTCTTATATATATAGGGGAAAGCCAGTGAACGCTTCGTTATGCGAATCTTTTCAATGGCATGCAAACTTTTACAGATCATAGTTGCAGCCCTATTATCTGTATTGGCAATTTGTTTCTTCATCTTGTTTTTATTGAACTTTTAAAAGGAAATGCTTCAACTCATAATTATGCAATTGTTTATTTTGTACATTGGTTTTAAAAACGTTGTGAGCTTTGCCGTTCAAAGCACCTTCTCGTTGTCACAATAAACTCTCTGTTATCGCAATGAACACTATTATCTTGCCATAATGAAATGGTGGTCACCTTTCTTAACATTTCGAAAAGTATTCAAGTGCCAGACGCAGTAGCTTTGCTAAGGTTTTGTTAAAGTGTGCAAGAACTGTTCTCATCTTTTTCCATTGAAGCTGTCTGTATTTCAATCGTATTGTTTTTTCACTCACAAGGTATACCCCTGTATATTAAGGAGCATTAACAAATTGCTATAGGATAAAGACTTGCATGAAACGAGCGACATGATTCAAGAAAAACATCCCGACTTATTTATCAAACGCGACGGAAACCTCTTTGAGGAGGGTTTGTACTAAAAATATACTTTTTGGTGTAGAAGTATAAAATACTTAAACTACTTTAACAAAAAAACAACACAATTTTTAACTTCAGGCGAGGTCTTTGCATTAAAAACGCATCAGAAATACTTCAGAATAGGTTAGTTAAACACATTTGTCACTGCTGAAGCTTCGCCTCTTTGCATAATGCTGGTAGTCGGCAAACCATACCTTGCGGAACATCGACTATACCCACTTGAATTTGCAATGCGTCAACATTTGTTGGAAAATTTGGCATAGATTTATCAGTAGGTGTTTTTTTGGAAACGAGCGTCTGAAAAAATTGCCCTGTTCTAATTTTACGCACAGGGAGCCAGCAAATGGCTTGTGAAAGTGCTTTATAAGAACCAATTGGCTGATAAATATTGTAAAATCGCAAAGACCTGCTTTGGTGTTTCATCAGGAAAAACACTTATTTGGCTGTGGGAAACAATTCTTAATTTGAATCAAATGGCTTGTTTGCAATATCCTGTTATTTTCTGCATTGGTATCAGTGGAATTATTTGCAAGTAACGAGTTCTCGTATATATATCAATGCGTCAACAGAGAAACACAAAATCGTCTTCTGCCTGCAACACCATCGCCAAACTCTTTTAGACCCTTAGCTATCCTCAAGCCAGAGTTGATAACAGCGATGGCATGAATCTTTGCATTGCTGTTGATATGTATACAGTATATTGAAGATATACAGTAGAATTTGCCTAACTCGTCACCTCAGGGGGATTAGAAAAAAGTGACGAATTAGGCGAAGTGACGAATTATGCAAACAGGTTAAAACTCGATCATAGCAGCTCGTGTACTTTATCGTAGTAACTCGTATACATAGTGCTTTTATTTGCAGCAAAATAAAACTTTATGACGTAATGGTTGTTCGCTAAATTATACTCAACTCTTTATGTCCCGGGATCGCCAAAATTTTGGCGCAGGGTTTGCAACGCTATAACTCGCCAGCCGATTGAGCTAGAAGCTGTTCAAACCATCTACGGATTCAGCAAGTTTTTTAGTTGAGATTGAAAAAAAAATTTTTTCGTTTTGGGTTTGTAGTTCTCTGGGGGAGGACGTCACAAGCGGGAGTATCATTTTCATTTCTTGGCCTAATTTAGGCCTAGTTTACGCGGCCCTGGACGCCAATCCAATGAGCCAATTTTTTTGCTCAAGTTTTTTGCGAAACTAGGCTAACAACCGAGTCTTTAGAGCCCTTGATTGGCTGTCTAGCATATCTGGATCCAAACTTATGCCACCAAAACCAAAAAGTGGTCAAAATTTCTACCCCTGCAAAAGGAAACCTTGGTTGAATAACACCCAGTTTGGATATGGCCATAACTAACCGCCAGAATAGGCTAGAGAGCTGTTCAAGCCCTCAAAAAACTACTGAAGACTTGTAGTTTAGACTGCAAAAAAATTTTTAGCTTGACATCTCTGTTTTTTTGTTGATGTTTACATAATGAGAGCATGCGTATGCATATTTGTTTTCATTTGGATGATGGCGTCATATCCTGGGAGTCGAACAATCCATCAGATTTTGTGACTCAAAGTTTGCTTGGATTATAGGCTGGAATACGAATCTTGAGAGGGTTTGAAGGACTTTCTAGTATTTCTGATTCAAAAGTTATGGCAAGATAGGCATAAATTGATTAGGGGAATCCTCACCAATTTCCTAGAGAATCCCTACAAGACTAGGGGCTTTCAGATCTAACTTGGGCACCAGAAACGCCAGAAAGTCGATCTAGGTCTCTACAGCTTCATATTCCAGCCTAGAATACAACCAAAGTTTGAGTCACAATTTTAGCTCATTGTCCGGGTGATGACGTCATAAAAGAATAACCAAAAAATAGTAAAATATACCCCAACTCTGACCACATCCACAAAAAAACCCAAACCCAAACCTCAAAAGGTTTTCGTTTAGTGCAATCTCAGTGCCATATCAGCCCAAGTCTGGCCCCACAAAAATGCTTACAGAGCGCCCCCTAATGGTGATTTATAAAAAAAAGTTTGCGACGTTATGCTGCATCTCGAGACCGAATGGACTTCAAAACACAATATCCTAATTGCAGACACAATTTTGGCAGAACCAGGCCCGTAGCCAGGTTTTAAGGCTTGGGGAGGCAAAATACATTTTTATGGGGGAAAGATTTTTATTTTCATCATATGTTTTAAAAAATTTTTTCTGAGCACAACAAAATTTGGGGGTCACAAAAAAGATTTTGGGTAACTGCCCCCGAATGCCGCACTGTGCCTGCGAGCCTGGGCAGAACCGTCGCCAGAGAGTCTTCCATTGGGGGCCTAGTTATTCTGAAAATTGATATTTAATTCACAACATGAACAGCATTTGCAGATTGTGCAAATTAATTATATCTATTTTCCCGAAAATACGCATAATAGGCTCGTAGTTTCCAACTAAAATTTTGGAACAAGCTTGACAAAAGGAATTGGGTCGTG
>JGI24159J19872_10007281_pt1 | contig 14499 bp, 9 predicted proteins | sample Ectturendosymbi4_FD_19872 | JGI IMG/M metagenome (IMG submission 19872) | reverse complement strand
AGAAAGCCCCTCCGAAATTGTCATTGAATTTGGGCAACTGATTTGGTCGCGAAATAGGCCTCCACAACCATGATCTCTTCTGCACGGAATATCTTGCTGCTGGATCCGTTGAAGCTGAAAAATAAAACTGTGGTTTACTTGGAAAACAGAATCCTGCGTTAATTTGGCATGAAATGATAGCAATAATGAAAAGGTTATATTTTTTCGGACCATCTTGTAGTTTGATACGCAGTTTTGCGCTGTGACGAAAACATTTACATAGCTTTAATTCAGATCAAGCGACCAGTCATTTGATGTGTGTCGTATGGCCCGTTGCGATGATAGGCTATTCATTGATTTATGTAGGCTATTTGCAGCACTCTTGCCTTGAACAAAATTTGCTTTGTAAACAGCCATTCTGGGGAAGGTTTATTCCATGGCGTTTCCCCTTTGGCAGCAAAAGATATCGTTCATGTAGCATAGCTGCAAATACCTTTGAGAAGATTGTCAAATATTTTTACAAGGACAAAAAACATTGCGTTTGTGGCTAGCATCAAAAGTGTAGCTTCACGTTGTAAACACCACCATTTCTTTTGAAGATGTTGAAAATCCGCGAAGTTGCTAGAGCAACGGCAAATTTGCATGTCACAGTGATTATATCAGCGTGGTCGTGATCGAAAGCCAGTTGAACGATTACGGAACTTTGCTAAAGGTAACTTTAGTGTATCCACATAAATATATTGCAGTGTAGGTCGAGAACAGCGCTTCGAAACCTTTTTTTCATTCACAGCACACTTAAGACCTTTCCAAAATTTTGCGGCACACTTCGAACACTGACGCAAAAAATATACTTCATGATATATTTTGATGAGACAAATGCGCTTGTTTTAATGAGCACAATCGCTGTACGTTATGGCTCAATGTTTGAAAGAGCAACTCGAAGTTTTGTATCAACTTCTATTAAGCACGATCGTTTGTCGTTTTTGATCAATAAGATGATAAACTTTGTTCACACAAGTATGTAGTGCAAGACTGAAGAAGGATTTCACTAGCCACCTTCAAAATTCGTTTACATTCATCTTCAACAGAAATCCAAAACTCATCAAATAGGACAACGCTGAATTTTAGTCTAAGAGTTCTGTCACTTCGTAGTTCAAGAAAGCTTTCTCTAACAGGCAAGGATAGTTTTTCGTTGACTGACAGTTGTACATTAGCCGAAAAAAAATTTCGGATCCAATCATATAGTTCCGTATTAATGGTGAAAAAGCAATGGTCATATTTCTGATGTAACAACATTAAGTGTTCTTGGCCATATCCAACACAAATTCTTTGTCAATACTTCTATTTTGATTGCTTCTTGGAAACATTTCAACTGAAGAGCGTGTTAATTCAGTTACAATTTTTTTTCAAAGCACTGTTTTCTGTTTAAAACCTTTAACTTGTCAGAACATGTCAGTATGTTTTTACTTTTGCCTTGCCTTTCAATGTTGAGCTCATTCAAGTGTTCAATATGTAGGGCATGTACGCAAGTTTAGCAATTCAACGATCATCTTCAAGGTGTTTATGCAGATGATGGTTCTTCTGACTTAATACGAACTGACTTATTTCATGCCGGACCTCAAAGAGTCTTGGGAGAACTTTGCCCCGTGAAAGCCAAATCACTAACGTACGAAATAGCAGTGGTTGATGTTCTGATCCCATTTCTTCGCATAGCAATGGAAAAATTGGTGAATTCAAGGCTCTTGCTTTAACAAAGTTGACACATGGATACAGCCATTCATCTTTTCTGACAATTCCTTTGGTAAAACTTTGATCACTAAGGCTTTCCTATGTAAGCAGCAATACGTACTTTGAACGAATGGATTGTGATGTTTCATTGACGCGGCAAAACCTCCGGCTTCGTCCACCATTCATGCTTAACGCCAGGCCTACCATGTGGTTGTGAAAACTTCAATTACAATGTCACAAAAAACACAAACACACAGTGGAAGTGTACCTAGGGTTTGAGTTAGCGAACTCTGTGCTCACACATTTCTGATAAAATTATACCCGGCCGGCACACCAACCATCGCCTCGCGGCACACCGATGTGCCGCGGCATGCCGGTTGCGGAACACTGGTCTAAAAATTATGCATTTCTTGGCGTTGTTAGGTTGTCCGATTTTAAGAAAATGTATGCAATTCTGCTTTGCTCTGAATGCATGCTGATTGTGTGGACAGCGGATAACTGGCTTCATAACGTACCAAGAAGCTATTTTTTCTATAAATCGCTGCAAGTTATCCAATTTCGAAGATGTACTTGCATACACAACTAAAAATTGTCAGGTCGGTATGTCAAGTAGTGTCCTGCAAGAAACGGCATGCATTAAATGATAAGCTTCTATCACAGAAGATGGTTAAAAGTGAGGGTAGTAATCAAGCCTAGCACTCACGACAAATCTTACTTTAAGGATTTTAATCTGTCCTAGGGATCATGTTTTTTAACGCGATCGGAATCTGTTTATCAGATTATTGATGGAACTTCAACTATCTTGCTACGTCAGAAATACAAACAGCCTATTCTGCGCATTCAACTGAATGAGCAGTCACCTGCAGGTCTCGTCTAAGACTTTGTCCTGTAAGCTTTACGAAATTCTTCATAATCTGTCATATTTTATACAATGCAAGTGATAGTCCGAAGAGAAAAAGTCAACTGGAAGAAATAAAATTCCTTCACAGTGATTTCACAAGAAAAGTAATTATTCGGGAACAACGTATTTTTCAGTTTGCTCTGTAATTGCCGCAGCTTATGTTCTGATTCATCATTTTAGTCTTGAGTTTGTTTAGTTTCTCTTGCTTTAGCCTTTCAACGTTTAACTTGTAAGCATTGCTTGTAGATTTCAGGACTGATGATGCGTAGTGTTACGTGAAATCGATTTCCTAGAAAAAATTTTGCTTGATTGATTGGCTTGTGCCACCTTTGCAGAAACTAGTTACTTGAAGTGGAGAGGTTCTTGAGTTTTTCTTAAACATTAACAGATTTATTCCCACATGATGAAACAACCTGTTAATTATTTGCACAAAAATAACCTTTGAAAAATGAGGAATCGTTTCAAAATGTTGCAGGTAAAAACGTTAGCGAGAGATGAAAGGTCCCATATCTTGCAGTTCGTTGGAGAATTTTTCTTGTTTCGACAACAGTTTTGACGTGTTAGAGAATAACCACAATTTGGTGACAAACCTACGACGGTTGAATCTTGCGTTTGTTTGTGCGAAACGAACATAGTCCACAAGTCTGCCTCACGGAAAAGTGCCTGTTGTACCGGGCGGTCTCCCTCGGCCCTAAAGGACCAAGGGGTGAAAAAGCGTCCAATTTTCCGGTCACGAGGCAAAGGACGGCCTTACGCAAAGATAAGACGTACACATTAAGAATAAACGCAAAGAGATAAATGATATAACACAGAGTATGACGAAAACAAAAGGCAGAACGGGATATATAGAAAAGAAGAAAAGAAAAACTACATAAAAGAACATCCGGCAAAACGAAACCGTGCGAGTCGTCGTGCAGTGCATTGAATTTTGGAAATATGTTGCGAGATGGAGAGCAAGCGGTTCATGCGATTGGGGAAATCATGACGATAAACAAATAACATACGCACGAGAAGGAAATAAAGGCAGTGGTGGTGAAAAAAGAAATGGGTGATATGCAGTCATAAAATACATATTTCATGTCGATGTAGCACGCTGGATGATCACTGGAAAGTATAGAAAGGTATTTGGCCTTGTTTTAATAAAGCCAGAAATTTTGATTTAGCATTTGGCGGCTTTGGTTAATTGCTTTTTGCACTGAGCAGCAATTTGTTGAGACGTGATAAATATGACAATAAAACGAAGAATACAGTATAGTTCAAGTTTTAAGACAATAGCCAAGTTATAAACGAAATAGGACTTTTATAAGAAATGACAGTGGCAAATCGAGTATTTGTTATGTATTCCCAGCTTAAAACCAAAACCAAGCTTATTAAAAAACCAAGCTTATAAAAAAACAGAAAGGAACATTTGATGGGTAATTGTTAAATCCTTTTTACATGATAAACTCTTTTAGGTCTCGTACACTCAGCGCATTTGCTTATCGATTCAGTCATGTTTCAGCAAACCTAAGGTATGAATAAAATTATAATTGTTCCTGTTTTGCAATATCATATTATATTCAGGAATGAAACCAAAAATTTGTTTCAAATAAGCTCATTTTAAATCCCGAGGATAGATGACTGGTTGGTTGTTATGAACTCTGGAACTTTATCAAGCATTTCACGATATATTTACGAAGTTGACTTTGTAGTTGTGTTGTTAGGCAAGTGAAAGATGGTTTGCTTCACATTATAGCCGTCACAAAAGGCTTCACTGCGTTTGTCTCAATGAGGCATTCCTACTCTATCTATGTAATCAATGCCTCACAATAGCCCCGAGCAAACGTAGCATACAAACCGCAAAGTTGTTTGTGTGCAGCAGATGACAAGTTAGTTTTGCAGCTTATTTGCTGCGCATAAGGGGGACTTTTCGTAACGATTTCTTTACAAAGTCATGTGAACCTTGAAACACGTCTACTTTAAATTTCAGTGGTTACATGATGGTCTCGTAAATGCAAGTTGCGAAAAGCAAACTCCTTTGATAGATTCAAATTTTCTTCTATGCCTTAGCTCTGTATGAATTTATTCCGAATTGTATAATGTGAAATGCTCAAGATTCGCCATTCGATTTGTCTTAAATTTTTTATTATTGGAAATCTGTGAAACTTAAAGCCTAAAAGTGAAATTTAGTAAAACTAACTATCAACAGGGTTCAATTTTTGCCATTATTTGCATCACCGAGTTGTCTTGGTCCGCATACCTAGCGGGCAGATGAAGTCACAGCCGCTGTGAACAGCAGCAACTCTACCTCCGCGTCCGCTGTACGTTCAAGGAGATCTCAGAACAAGCTGGATACGCTGTTTTGAAAAGGTCTTTCTTAAATCTTTGTCCACCAGGCCTCCCACCTAAATAGGTAGGATATCCTGGTCCTGCACGTTTCTGTATGCCCTGGAAGTTTTGGCAGATGCAAGTTGCAGACTCGCTGGCTTGCATCGGTTGTCAAGTCTGCACACCTTTTGACACGAACTTCCAACATTTAATGGAACAAGTCAGCTGAAACTATGCAGAAATTAATGAGTGACTGTTGACACAAAGAATCTCTGTGCCAGGTGTACCTGTGCAAATCTCTGTGTTAGAAGGAAGTGTTCATAATACACAGCGTGTTGTTGCAACATAGGAGTCTTCCATTATCAATACCTTCTCGATCACCATGTCGGCCAATCACACCCCTCCATACCTCAGCATTGTTCCCAACGTGTGCACTGAGTTCTCCCAAAGAGATCGTGGATTGGTGAGTTGCAACCCTAGTCAGTTCATCACTAATTTCTTCCACGAATTCTGGGTACAGTGCACTTGCGTTTGGTCGTATACCTGTATCAAACACAGAGAGCGGCCCAACAGCTTCAACCTGCAACATGCAAATCCACTCTTAGTTGGATCTATTCAACGCTACAGATTGCCAAATGGTGGCTTACAAGGACCCCACTTCAGCCAGAGCAAATGTTGTGGCTCAAGGCCGGTTTAGAGGAGTTTTTACCAATCGTACAGCTCAACAGTGGAGAAAAGTAAGAAGCTCAACAGTGGAGAAAACTCAACAGTAAGAACCACGACGCATTTTCGATGAGATGCCAACAACATCCAAAGAATATCGTTTGGCTTCCTCAACCAGTTCGTGTTCTTTTCCTGTGAGTGAAGTGATGTTGCAGTTTCCAATCACTACCGTATATCCCAAGATGGCAATTCAAGCATGACTTTCAAATCTCACAGAGTATCTCTGCCTTGTGCCCTTTCATCTCCCGAGATGCGCAGCGAGGCACTGTGGCTGAAATTAGTATGAGACTGAAATTTCAAGTTTTTAATTGGAATGAACGTTTCGAACTACGAGGTAGAAGTTAAGAAAACACATTTGTTTCTGTTAAGCATCAGTGGAAATTTGCTTTTCGTACTTATGTTCAGGATTAATTATATGTGGAAAGCTTTTCCTTTGGTTGGGTTTTTCCTACCATGTTGCATTAAATGTTGGTGGAAGTATACCCGCTCGGTTGTACCTAAATTTTAAAAAATGATGACGTATGCACGAAAAAATCACCAAACTTCTGCCTTCATAACATGCCAACACTGCAATTATACAAGATGCTTGTCATTGGAGGCTGTTCATAGCGGTTGTGACTGAATTTAGATTATTTGCATTTCCCTGAATTATGCCTTTGACAAAATGTTTCTGACCAAACCTATGAACGACTTTTGATTAATCATTAATTTGCTATCTTGTTCCAGAATGGCCGTGAGCAACTCGTTCGCTTAAGCTCTTGAGAACCGCTCAAGGTTTAAGTGCTCTTATCATTTTGTTTTCGTAAGGCAGTCTGCCAAACGAGCCTTGTTGCAAGTGCAGCTCTGATACTGGTGCGTGGTTTGGCTCTTGTCTGCGTCCTGTGAGCTTGAAGATTCACTGATTTCTTTTCGATGCTTCGTTTAGTTGAAACATTGTGCAGAAATTGACAGGGTATTTTGAAATCCAGAATAGGTTCAGATAGATTTCACCAATTTGATCAGGAACCAGTGCAAATAGGCTCTAAGATTGTTTTTCAGAATAGCGTTGCTTTTGGTGATTTATTAAATGCATATTTAGTTAAATGCTTCCTATTNAAAAATTACCTTTGGTCACTGCCCGGGCTATTTTCAAAGCTTTCGCTATGTTTATTAAGAAGATCATTGGTGCATCAACGGAGCAATTTTGATGAATTTTTCCACAATCGACCACAGCGTCTTCCAGGAGAGCCGCTTCTTTTTTCTTTTCGCGTTTCTTCGGTTTTTACTGTAAATCACATTCAAACAAATGCTGTGCTTGCAAATTTTCAGTGCAGAAGAAAAAAAATTGAGACAAAATGGACACACCAAGAGACTGTTTTGTTTAGGCAAAGAATCTATTTTCTTTTTGCTTTTCATTTTCCCTCGAAATTACGAACAGCATTATGCTATCTGGAGGATGAGTAAATAATAATTAAACTGTCGCAGTTATAAAAGCTCTTAAGATTTAGTAATGTACAGTAAATGTGGCCCCCACTGTTTTGATTACTCTCTACTCCCCCTAACGCCACTTTTGGATCTTATGGAGATGATGGAAAACATTAGAAATTGTGCCGAATGCTGGATGTAAACCTTGGTTTTCTTGTCAAACATTTATTGAAATGCGCTCTGTTTCGTGTTTATGCCCACCAATGGAGTCATGGTTGCTGTTGCTCTGTTTATGCGTAGATATTGTCCACTGATCTGATTTATCGGCTTCGAACAAATATTACACATTGATTCAATTTCAGATTTTGTTAATTGTTTTCAATCTGCGTATCTGATAAACTGCATAAAATCATTCTGAAAGAAACAGTTTTACGGTAAATCTAATTCCAAGCACGAACATGTCCAACATCTGTGTAAAAGTGGTGATTATTACAGGTGACATTGTCCTCTATGATTTGATGATAGTAGAACAGGAGGGTTTAGTTGGTTGGTCATGATCTCATTCTTATATTATGATCTGTGGAAGGTTTTCTGCAAATACTTCAACCTTTGACCAGAAACAGTATTTATAACCTTGAATTTTAAGCGTCTGAAGATAAAATGTTTGTGTGTGTTCTTATTTTGTGTGTGTTTTTATACGTACATTCATTACAATCATTGCAGTAACTTCATTTATTGAACTTAGCGAATTGTATTATTAACGCACTTGCTATGCTTAGGCATGCAGCCAGAATGATTGAAATAGCTGGGTTTTGTTGTGTTTAGTAGCGTAAACAATAGACTTTACAACATAAGTTGAAAAAACGCAAGCACACCAAAAAAACGTGTGGTTGTCCAGCCGAGCACGTCTCGACAGATATGCTTCTTCCATAGATTTACGGTGGATGGCGGAATCGTAACCAAATTTACAGTTGTCATTAAATTCTTTGAAGATAAATTTCACCTGGGGTTTTACGCCATCTGGATGACATAGGCGTATCCAGGGGGTCCTAGGGGCCAATCCACCCTAATTTTCAGAACATATAGTCCTTTGTGCTTGGAGAGGCGGTATCCCAAACAATAGAGCGCTATTCGCCTAAAATCAAACATTTTGGCCCCCCAAAATTTTTGGGCTGGCCACGCTACCGCTGGATGATCAACACGGTTGCGCATAAATGATGGATCGCAACTGGTATCTGTTGCGATGTTGCTCAGATCGAAAAGAAAATGAGCGGTGCAAATATTGGTTACCTGCTAGATTGAAACACCTTCCTGGTTGCCATAAACCTTTCACATTCAAGCAGGTGATTTTTGCACTGCATCCGTTCGTATCGTGACGCCGAGATGAAGACTTTCATTCATTTTTTGTAAGCCAGCCTCTTAGCTCTTGGACCGCATTTAGTGTGTACATTTCACATAATTCACCACGATTAGGATGCAACTGGATGTCGTAAGACAACAGGTGGGGACACTTATAACCGAGCAAGCTTGGTGAGAGAGTTTTAGTGAATGTCAGCTAAGGAAATCTGGAGAAGGCTGTTCGACGCAACTTACTTGTAAAACAAAACCAACGTGACAGCAACAATGAAAAAGCAAAACACAGGTAAAGCAAACATGCACAGAAAGAAACGACAAAGTTATGAACGTTAACTAACCATGCTTCAGAGCCATAAACTCACTTGGAGAACCCACAGGAACAATCCGATCTTTTACATTTTTTCTTAAGCGCAGAAAGACCAAGATCATAAAAATGTCGATATCAGATTTTTGGACAAGTTTTTTGAGACATTTTACACCATACCTGAACCAAATGCCAAGGTGCCCACGTTGGTTGGCTTCCGGTGTTGCATGAAAGTGAATCTCATTTTACGGAAGTTAATAAGTCGATCGGAAGTGATGGGAAGTTTCATATTTTCATATCGTAAGATTGTGTGTATTACTGACTTTTAGTAGGTCCAGATTTTCATACAGTGAAGGGAAAATAAAAATGTACGTCATTGCTCTTCTTACATTGTTGTCGTTTACATTTAAACAGTTCAAGGGAGTTTGGGGTTTTTCAGGTTCCACCCCAGGTACCAATTGTCTGTTGCAGTTGNCAGAAAGTAAAGCAATGTTAGAGAACATAAGTTGGCAAGGCAAGTTCGTAGCTACAGCTACGGAAAGAAAACAGAGGCTGGCCAAGAGCTAGNTTACGTGAAAATTCNACATGTTTGGATTTCGACAAAAACNTCGATTTTTGGTCACAACCCCNCAACTGCTAATGCNAGATGGTCAAGCAAGGGCTCCAAAAATGTGGATTTTCGCCTAGTTTTTTTAAAAGAAAGAACCACTGCATTGCTACTTAGAAACTTTTCTCAGCTCCCGATGACTCCATTGGGGATCACCCCGTGACGTCACGCTACCCCACAAAATTTTCAAAACCAAATTTTCCCATTTTTTAAAAATCAAAGTTGGAAGACTTTCCGCATATTTAGAGGGTTTAATTACCGCTTTGCGAGTTATGGTCGAACATGTCCGAGCCACAATGGTGGTTTGGGCGTTCTACGCGCACGTTAAAGGGCTAAATCTCCAAACTTGCTTGCGCCTTGGTGTGCTGTTGACAGAGTTCTCGGAAATTAAGTATAAGTGCCCGGTGTTTAAAGGTTTCTTTCGGCATCTGACCTCGAGGCTGCCGAAACGGTATTTTTCATTGAAAATAAATGAATGAAGCCATTTATAACTTCTCAGTAACAGTAAGATATAATTAACTTTAGATAAAAGCATCTACAGGTCAGCGTAGATGTCCATATAATTATAGGCTACTTGTACATGATGGAAAAAAATTTGAAAACTGTTCATGGATTCCACAGTAGATTGGTTTACAAGTAGGCTCACTATTCAGTGTGAATAAAGCTAGTGGTCAAAAAATTACCCTTAACAGGAGTATAACATACAACCTATGCGACTAATATTAGATCCTGAGATTAGTTGACCACAAAGTGGCAAATGAAAGGTTATCCAAATTGTTTGTTCAATCCTTTTAGGCAATTCTCATGTAACAAGTTGAATGTTTTCCTGTTGTTGACCTTGCTCGGCTTGGTGTTTACTTGTTCCACGTGTGCATGCTTTAACTTGCTTGTTAAGGTGCTTCAAGTGGCATTGGATCAGCTGCTGCCATGGCTTTTGCTGAAAAGGGAGTTTCCCTTGCTCTTACCGGAAGAAATGTAGAAGGATTACGAGAAGTTGCAGTTAAGTGTAAAGACCTTGGTGCCAAGCAGGTCGGTTCAAGACACCTAATAGTCAAAAGCTTATCTGATACGTTGCTCCTAATGATTTTTGTATAACTTGCATTTTTCCAGCAATCTAGCATCACAGAGATTACAGGAAAACAGCTCTCACTCATAACTTCCTTTCGTTCAAGGTTGTTACTGTAGTTGCCGATTTGAAAATTGAAAAAGACCGCGTCAGGATAATCGAATCAGCAGTGAATGAGTTCGGTCGGATTGACGTTCTTGTAAACAATGCTGGCATTTGCATAGCTGGAAATATTGAAGCAGTGAGTAATGATTTAAGAAGCTGCAATTGATAATTTTCATAAATGGAGGCATAGAAACTTCCGGTAATGATTTAATTTTTATTCCTTTGTTGCTGTGGTGCTGCAGTGCATGTGCATTTATCTACCAATCCCACACCCTCCGAGAAGCGACAAACGGTTTTCATTAAAGCGTTAACGATCTTCCAAATGTTGTTTAGTAAATGAGTAAATAATGCAAAACCCTAATCAGGAAACCTTAAAACGCTATACGAGTGAGGAGATCATGAGTGTAATGCAACCCCTAATTTGATTACCTTTTCCTGGGACATGTGACATCCGTTAATTCCGGTCTAAACTATTTTTGACTTCCCGACGTCCACTTTTCATCACTTTAACAACAAAATCGTATCTGCTCTGCGAAACGTACAGTACGTGGCATGCACAATTAAACACTGTACCAGCGAAAAGGGTATTTTTAGAGAGGAATTTTTATGTGAGTAGAAAGCATCATGCGTGTTTTAGATCCGTTTTTCCTTCACATCAAGTCATGGTGAAAGAAGAATCTTCACACAAGGTTTCGGTGGTCATATCGGACCAAACATGTTTTGCACCTAAATCACACTGCAATGTTAAGGTAGCAAGTTGTCCAAAATTTGTTACACATTAGGTAACCCTGGGCAGTATAGTGCCCCGATTTTCTATATATAGGCTTTCATGGACATTTTTGTAAAACAACTCTGGCAACATTCCACTCCTATGAAAATCAGGAAAAGTCATGGAACCAGACGTTTCTAATATTTTTCTAAGCATATTTAATCAACAAAAAAAGAAGCCACTGCGTGGTGGACTACCCAGGTTTTCTGAGCAAGGTTATAATAATGATTTAATACAAATCATTAAAAATCTATTCCAGACAACTTTTTTCAGCGAGCCGAATATCGATAGTTACGGAGCCAATACCGTCATCTTTTACTCTGAGAAGTCTGAAAATTTTGACTCATGCTAAAGATTAGAATTGCTTGTTGCAATTTTTATATGCCATATCAAGTAATAAAGCAGTGCTCTGTTGTATTCAATACATTTTGCAATCTTTCACTAATTACTTCATCTTTACATGGACGGATTTTTCAATTTTTAGAGAGCGTTCTCTGTCTTGGAACTTGTTTTATCATCACCAATGTTTATTATTTATAACCTTAACAAACTGCGGTAGAAACTGCAAGTTTTAACAATTTTCATACAATAAATGAGAACAGTCTATAGCTGCATTTTGTAATTATGGCGCTTAATTTTCTACTGCGCTTGATCATTGCTAGATGCGCAAACAGAAATGCAACATGCGTTGACAAAAAAGCAATTAAAATTTGAAATTGCTGTAAACTTGAATCGAAACCAACGCATGCGATCAACCACACAATAGAAATCGTGTTAACTTCCTGTTTTTATCTAAATCTCTGGTTCTGCGTTGCCATTTCTAAAGTAGAAAGTTTCATTATACTTGCTTCGTGCTCCTGGAGTGTCACGTGTGGTCTACGGTCGCCCATCTCGCTTAGGCTATACCTTTTGCCAGGAGTTCCCAATCTAGGGAACATGAAACCTACTCTTAGGTGTACATCTGCCTATCTGAGGGGGTGCATTTAAGATCAGCAATAGAAGGGCAAAATATATTTACATATTATTCATTTCCAAATATTATAAAACATAAAAGTTCCATTAAAAGTTCAGTGGATTTTGTTATTTTACTCAGCCTTTTTGTCATAAGAAATTTTATGAGAACATGCTCAACTGTCGAAATGCTGAAGGGGTACATGGTCAGCGAAAAGTTGTGAACCCCTGCCTTATGTCATGGTCTACGTGAATACTTTCGTGATGAATGCATCAGTGGTGGCAAAATACAAGCAGGGAAAACTTCAATTGTTCCATATTGTACTGTTCAATATTGAAAGCAACCTACTTGTATATTTTTCTCATGCCATAAGCTGCGATGTTACTTAAGAGCAAATAAGTGAATTACCTTTTACTTCTTTAACATTTAAGCAACTTATCCGTATGCGCAGATCAAACTGGAAGATTTTGATGCCATGTTTAACGTGAACGTGAAGGCAATGGTGCATTTAACACAGCTGGCAGTTTTCTACCTGAAGAAAGTATCTGGTGAATCGGAATGCATTGTGCACTGAGTGAATTTGTGAGGGAAAAGTCGCATTTATCGACTAGCATGTGACTGTTATTGCTATGAGTAATGGTCAGCGTTGACTTTAAACAAAATATGAAAGCCCTAGACCAGCGGTTCTCAATTCGTTTTGTAGCCCGCATCCCGTCCGGAAGGAAAAATCATTTTTGCACCCCTTGCACCATTTGATGTATTGTTTTTTGTATTATCATCGCTGACAACAACAGTCGCAAAAGTCAATAGTCGCAGTTTGGCAGAGAAGTTCGCACCCCAAGAGGTCCCTTCTCGTACCCCGGGGGTGCGAGCACCCCGAATTGAGAACCACTGTCCTAGAGTGTCAGTAAGCGTGCAAACTGAAAAATGTATTGAGTTTAATAGGAATGTTAAATTGAGAAATGACAGCGGTATTTAAGTATGATTCAATCTATACGGTCATTCTTTTATAAGCGATGCAAACGTTAGAAGCACTGGGAGGTACAAACATGGTTAAGCTATCAAACCAGTTTTTCTTATGTGAAGAATTTGCGCTTTTAGTGAGCGTTCGATTAAGCTAGCGGGGTTGCGAAAGGAACACATTCTGCTTAAAAATTTCTAATTGATCATTTCTTTGAATTTGCTTACGCGAAAAGTAATGCATTTATGTTCATTGCTAGAAAAGTAATTGCTATTTATTTTTATGCGATGCTGTTGACGAAAACATGCCCCAATAAGTCCAACGAACTAGATTTGTTTCCTTGCTTTTATCATTTTTGAAACACAATGTTCAACAGAAAAAGATAGAGGGCTTAGACACACAAATTCTAGAAAATTTGAAAAGGATGTGAATGGGTTTCCTGATACCTCGTTTTGCTTTTGTTCAAAACGACTCCGCCAATTACTCTTCTAATGGAAAGTTTTCCATATTGCATGATCAATATTTTGCTTTCCGGTGGAACTATCTCCCGATTTCCATAAATGTTTTACCTCATCATTTTACAGCGAAAATTTTGAGTGTGAACGGAATAAACACATTCTGAGTGGTTAAATATTTTCAGCGCAAACTAAAAAGCTTGCAGTTTGCTATATTTTCATGGGACCTAACTTCATACGACCCTTAATTAACATGGTTGCACTTTTTTGCTAGGTAACATCGTCAACGTGTCAAGCTGTGTTAGTGGAATGTATTATCCACACTACATGGTTTATGGGATGACCAAAGCAGCTGTATGCCACTTCACGAAAACCTGTGCTCGAGGTACGATCAAAAGTAATTTTTCTTCATCATCTGAGGATAGGATTGTAGTTGTTTTTTGTCAAACTTTGGATTGCTAAAGTCCAATACATAACAGCCTTATTCAATTAAAACAGCAAATACATCAATCCTTTACAATCCAACCTTCACGCAGCTCAATCTCTCCCAGATTAACCTGAACACATCTTACCATGCACAATTCAACTGTCTCCGCTCACGACGCAACGTGACATAACTCAACCTTAACACTTTCACTTACCTAGCACAGTTCAACATCGCACGTTTAAACTTGCACACAATTCAACCCCACAAATTTAACCTCACACAAATTCACACCGCACAGTTCAACTTCACTCAGGTGTACATGCGAAAATTTTATCCTCACTCAAATAACTCCCAAACCACTCGTCTTTCTTTTCTCTTTGTGGATATCGTCCTGCTGTATCGTTGTTTGGAAAACAAAATAAATTTTGTCATGACGCTCTTTGCAACTGGGATTA
>JGI24159J19872_10007280_pt1 | contig 14499 bp, 10 predicted proteins | sample Ectturendosymbi4_FD_19872 | JGI IMG/M metagenome (IMG submission 19872) | reverse complement strand
CTACCCGTGAGTTGTGTGCTGCCACGTAAGTAAAAAAGATGGGAGGAACACTGGTCTATGGATTCCCACCGAGAAAAACGGGCCGCCGCTCCTTTAGGTTTGTTTAGCCAAAAAAAGAACTGGGAGCTTCTTCCGCAGCGCGTAACGCAAAAATAAATGCGCGCGTCGTGTACCAATGAAACTTCACAGTTCCACCTGTCAGGCGCAGTTGGTTGTCTTCCCTCTTTGTGAGACTGACACCACATGGCGTGTTGTCCGCGTATAGCGATCACATGAACGGGCGAGCGGGCTATCAATAGACGTCTGGCGATATTTTCGCCGCTGCTCGCAGTCGGCGACCCTCCTCCTCTTCGGCCGTTCGCAGCAGTTGCGGCGTTAAAAGAAGATTACGGTCGCGGTGCCCTGCCCTGACAAGCAACGCTGTCACGCGCCTGCGCTCGTGTGAAGCACTGCACCACCCGTTACTGATTAACCCTCGCTGCGCTTTACGCGCTGTGGACGTTTTTTCGCTAACGCTTTAGTTATGATCCGATCCGGTGCGCGCGCATTGAACCCCGACACGTACTGGTATTTATGCTCATAACGACTCAATCACGAGACTGCGTTTGCCAAGGAAAGGCTTCAGCCGTGTTTCTTGATTGTGCGGCGTTGAAAGGGTTCGATAAGAATGCAAATTTCGACCTTAACGGTTTTTCCACAAATTTCCCTGATCTCGTTTTGCCTGGTCTGTCTTCGTCTCTCCGAACTTTTTGTCTCCTTTTGTTCTGCTTCCCGGCAAAGCAGGACCTTTAGGGTCCCCTGCTCATTCAACTTGATTCGTTAGTTCGCTCTCAGCATATCTATATCATTGTATCAGGCGGCGCCTGCGAATACGAAACTGTCGACTTGAATAAGCCCCCTCCCACCATGCGGGACAAAGACACTGGCGACGTTTTGCAAATTTGGGCCAAATTATCAGCAGAACAGAAAACGTCCGACCGTGACCTCGCAACAGCGATGTGGAAAAAGGTCACAGAACCTCGCTCCAGCTCAACAATTGCGCATTCTGGGCAATTCCTACCACCGCCGCCAAATAGATAAAAGCAAATGGCTTTGCTCAAGCGCGCGCAGCGGCGTGGCGGGCTCGTTTATCCTTACGTGTCAAGGCGACCAGTCGCGCTACGAACCCCCCCCACAGCCACCAAAGCGGTTGAGTGCCGACCCTTCGCTGCCGCTGCAACTCGCCGAATTATGCGACAGTGCTGCGCTGTTACCATAGAAACACCAATAGCGGCAAGCAACGTGACTTCGGCACTGGCCGGCAGCACGGTTTTGTGTTAACACAGTGGCTTTTTGAGGCGAGCTCGAGCGCTGAACAATTCGCTGCCCGCGTTAAAACAGCTGGCATGGGTGTTTGCATATCCTGCTTTTAAAAAACCGACTGTAGTGTGCCGGGACGTCGCTGGCCGCGTACAAGTGCGCGTTTTAAAGCACTCGTCGTGCGTCCCGCGCGCACTCAATGACTAAGCCAACATCCTGAATATATCGATATGCTCGTGGAAGCGCCGTTTCCTCCGCCAGCTTCGCTTGCTTTGTGGCATCCAGGACAGGCGTTGCTTTCCTGCTTCGGTGGCATGCGCGCTTGTCGCAAATATGATCTGCGGTCAATCTTTCATCCGATCAGCAATGAACTTAAATCTCGCTTTTCAGAAGACCTTGCAAGACGAAAGGAGTGTAGGCGTGGACCACCCTGCAGCTGGTCACCATTGTCGTAACCTCAAAAGCACCGCAAATGTCGTAACCTCAAAAGCACCGCAAATGCCACTAAACCTTTTAAAATTAGAATCAGGGGAGCCAGACACGAGGCGTTTTTCCGTTTAATTAAACGCAAATTTGATCAGCATTTTAAAATATAATTATAGCGCAGAACCTGCTTTCCTGCATTCCGTTCCGTTTTCGAAATCCAATTCATGAAAGCACGAAAACACCCTAGAGCCAAGACCGGTTCTCTTGGGCTTCTTCACAAATCGCTGATGCACGCGGGCGTTTGTTCAAGGGCTGCTGACGCTCAATGGTGTTGTTGTGCCTTTGCTGCAACCTTGACACTACAGCGCAGCTGTTACGTGAGGCTCGGTGCCGTGATGAAATAGCGACAGGCAACGTTGGCAAGTGATCATAACGCTGTTGTGGTTCGGCTTCAGGTTGAATTTCAGAAAGCGGTGGTCGCCGCTTTCAGCAGCGTCTCTGCAACGCTGTAGCTCGTTGGTTGATGAGCAGGCAGGGCAGGCTTTCCTTTTGGTTATTCCCGTTATTGCCGCGCCGTGACCTGAGTGATACTGACGGTGATCGCGAAACAGATGTTTGCTTTTTCAGCCGCGTAGTCTCGTCTAGCCCTGAATCAACCAGCATCGGGCGGTAAATACTTGATGCGCGCGCGTGTGGTGGCGGTGGTGGATGCCTCTGAACAACGCCTAAACTTTGTTTGCCCACCACCGATTACAATTTGTTTTTTAAAGCGAAGGAAGCAGTAACAACAGTCGCGTGTGTTTTTAATGTTTAGTAGCTCCCACCTCGTGTCTGACACCTCCAAATAAGCTCGTTTTTCCTGGCATTTGTAATCGTAGCAGCTGACCTTTAACGCCTACGCTGCTGTTATATGCTGCCATTTCGAAAAATCCGTCCACCCTGATCTTTTTCAGAAACTTGTTTTCCGAGCGCAAACCCAGCTTTTTACCTCTTGCGGGACCATCAGTTTTGACCTTATATCACTTTCTTCCGTCTGGTAGTTTCAGTGCATTTATAAAACCCGACAGGTTTTCGCGTTTGCTAATTTTCGGTCAGTCCACAACTTAATTGACTTTCGAATGCAATCGCTGTTAGCAGCGAAATGCGCATTACACGTCGCAGCATCTGGTGCACTATCTGTTCTTTTTTGGTAATATAAATAATGTATTGTCGAGAAACAAAGTGCTGTAACGTGTTTTTGTTTTAATTGTAGCTGGACCACAGCCACGACGACGAGGTACTATGATTGTGAAATACGGTTTGGAAACGCTTGGTTCTGTTTAAGGTCTGATCTATACGCTTGCTTGCGCCCGATTATGTTCTCTGCTGCTGCTGCTGCCACTGCTGTAATAATAATTGCTTGCTTTTGAAGTAATTGCGAAACCCTTTTCTTTTTTTTCTCGATTTTTCTTTTTGCACTGATTTTGCTTTCGTTCCTTCCGAGACATCATCCGCCGGCAACTTGCAGCCAAGAGGCCACGATTGTAAACTTATCCAGGCCCGTAGCTACAAAAGAGTGTTCGGGGACAGTGCCCCCTAAATATTTTTTCTGCCCCGCCCAAATTGTGTTGTGCCCAGGAAAATTTTTTCTAAAAATACAATAAAAACAAAAACTTTGACCCCCTGAAGTTGTATTTTTCCCTATCAAACCTTAAAGCCTGGCTTAACGCAGCGTGGCCTTTGCTGCGACTGCATCATTCATTGTCTTGCATCAGGCTCCGTGTTGTGTTTTCTGTTGTGCCTGCCATCATTGTTGTTTCGGTCGCAGCTGTCGCCAAAGCAAGAACCGCTCAAAAACGAGCCCCTTTCTCAGGGCGCCTCCCTCAAATGCGCCGATACATGTCCACTTTAAAAGTGTCATTATTCCAAAGTCTTGTCGCCGTCAGGAGTTGCCCCGCGATGCATTCTTAGCGAGAAACGCGATCACGACGCTTGCTTTTCCCTCGAACGAGTCCCCCTTCCCTCCGCTGACGCGGCAGAAACTGCCTGACCGCTTATACGTGCGCGTGACCTTGTTTTGTCTGTCTGTCATTCGGCCACCTTCGCCGCGCCCCCCGATAGCGTCGAGGAGAAAGGGCCTAGTTGAGCTTTTTGGTGGTTTTCGACTTCGAACGCCTAGCAGCAGCAGAATCCTTCCAGACCACACATTCTCGTGTGCAAACATAAAAAGCCCGCGTGAAACGACCTGTTATGCAAACCCCCAGGGTTATGCGAACGACGTATCGGTATCAGCGCGAATGCCGGCTGTTTAGTGTCCGTGACCAAAACAAGACTTCTGAAAGGAACTTCGTGGTGCCGTTATGAGACGGCACCCAGTTTAATCCGATTTTTTTCCACTCGCAACCAACGATATAACGCACGAAAGTTGCCAAGACCAGGGAAAGTGTTTGCTGCTGTTGAAAAGTGTTCTGTCCAATCTTCCCACTGAAGTAGCATTGGCCACAGCGGTTTTCGTAAAAACGTAGTGGCATGTTCGTCCAACGGTATAATGTTTTTCGTTCGAATGCCTTTCGTTTTCGTTGCCCAAAAGCGAGTTCTCGCTGGGCGCGATTGTTTCTTCGGCGATTAGCACGCGCAACCACGTTGCCACGTCCTATCGTTCGGCGTCACGCATCGCCGCGTTTCCGTGCAGCAGAAAATTAATGCCCCGCGTTCATTTTCGTTCAAGTCTCAGCAGCGGAGGCGGCGGCAGCTTTATTGGGGGAACGTCGACGTGCCCAGCTGTTACTCACGGCGCGATTTTCTGATCCATGCGCGTTCGCGTTTTCATTGCTTCGCGCGCGGCGCGCGACAGACATCGAAATTCTTTCCGATTCCCTCGTGCGCCAGTTCGCCATCTGCGATACAACGCCCCCCACCTCCCCCCCCCGGTGTGCCCTTAATGATTTACCTTCTTACGCTCGGATGACGCAACGCCGATTTAAACTGTCGCGTGCGGCTGATTCCTTTTGGGAATTGTGACGACGACAATGGCGACCTCGCCGGTCGATAACGCACGGGAGCGACGATTCGGCGGAAAGGTCGCCATTGTTTGGGTCGCGGCGCTGGAAAAGTGCATTCCGGGCCGTTTCCTTCTCGTCAGTGTTCTTGCCTTTGGTAACACAATTTGTGAAAGGACGCACCGTTTGCTCCACGCTGCGTGCGCGGCAGCGAATACCCTTTCCCATGAAAAGGTCAATCGATGCAGGGACGCGATGTTATGTTCGCTTGCATTCAAAGGGAGGAAGATGACGTTCCCCCTTGACGTCACTGCTATTTAGAGATGGAGGTTTTTGGTTTAAATAGCTCGTTGCAGCAGGTTTAATCAACTTGCCCTCGTGCTGTAGATGTCAATTATAGATCGCCGGAAAAACGTACCAATAAACGGTGGAACGCATAGGTGGTGAAAGAAAACTTTGAAATGAAAGCAAAATGCTGGAAGCAACTTGTCTACAATCTCGGAAAAGTTTCAGAAAAAAATAGAAAGGTATCATTCGCGCCACACGCAGCTACCGCTGCTATACCAGTCAAAGGGTGTAAGGTCGCAAGCAAGTTGCGCATTTTCCGTCGAATGCGACTCTGCTGGTGAAACAAATTCTGAACCGGGCAATCCGCGCAGCGCTATCGAAGAAGAGCCGTTTGCTGCTTTTTCCCCGGGCGAAAAACAAGCCTAGTCTGTGAGAACTTCGTCCATAAACGTGTCCTGCGTGTTCGAATTCCGGCTGCCAGCACTGCTGTACAACACTGCCTCGCTGTTTTGATCTGCCCCACGGCTCATTGCAATGTAAGCCCGTTTAAAATTTATCAACACACAAACAGTGTCGGCTTCGTGGTGTCAAGACGAAAACGTCGGCCTATTATGTCGCAACATACGGCAGTTTGTGACGTTTACAACGGACGACGCACATTCCGCTGTATTGTGGAACATATGCTAAACATGCCTATGTGGCGGATGCTGCGTAGTTGGCCGATGCGCATGTTACCCGGATGCTGTGTTATTCGCTGCTGTACGCTAGTTTCCGGGTTGCTTAGCAGTGATGACTAAAAAAGCAACCACAAACACGCGGTGCTTTATTGAGCGGGAGCCCAACCGAACATTGCTTAAAATGGCTTTTTTTTCTGCGTGGCAATCGCTGATTTGTCGCGAAACCATGACTCTGATGACTGTGCTGTAATTCGCAAATATTTTTGATGTAAATCATTGTCGAAGCGAGTGCTAGATTGGTCGAGCATATCTTGCAATTAGTACTGTTGTGGAAAGCATGCGTGTCTACCCAAGAACATTGCTGTGCAAACGGGTTTACTGTCGGCCACGAGTATTGTCTAACGTGTCGAAATAACCACTATTTTGGAACGGCTTTGCTCTGCCAAAGAAAGCTTCTGCAGTCGAGACATTCTACTGCTCTTGGCCACTATCTTTCTGGATTGCAGCGTTCTCCCCACCTCCCATCACGCCTCCAAGTGCTGACATCTTTCACTGCTTGCATGGATGTGCCGACTTGTGCGGCTATTTTCCACGCTGTGGTTGCAGACCACCGGTCAGGGTTACCGCATATTTGTTCCCAGGGGTGGGGGGAGACGTCGACATTTTCGATTATCCTTATCAGGTTGCTGACGACGTGATTCAAATGGACGCACACGAAACGCTTAACGTTTTCCACATCGCAAAAAATGCTCCAGGCAATATCCCGATTTCTAGGGGGGGAATACCCGTCTTCCCCCTCCCTGCGAACGCACGTTGGAGCTGCCGTTTCGTTTCTTCGCACAACTTCGCGCGCGAACGGCAAAACGTTATCAAACGCATGAAACGCAAGATCTCTTAAGAGCGTCTATTGTCCGAACCAACAGTACCACGTTGTTGCTTGCTGGTTGTTTTCTTTGTGACATTTCGGTCGTTTGCCCCATACAAGCATTAAAACGCACCGTAACAGTATTCACTGGTCTGTTTTCGGTCGTTGAGACCGAACTGACTTGATACTGTCGGTCGTTTCAAAAAAATTTCGGTCTATGACAGAAAAACGATTGAAAAAAGAAATCAGGTCGCTTGGATGTCGCGCCATCGCGGTTCATTGTCGTCGCCATCTTTTTGGCGAAACCACATCCGGGCATGTTGGCCAGCGACAACGACGATGAGGTCACAGACGTACAAGAACTTGATTTCTTTTGTTTGCGTGGTTTTCGAAAGCACTCCTGTTGACCGCAACGCCGAAACCCTGCATTAGCGCCGCGCTGGATGCACGCCCTTGTTTTGCTTTCGCTCCGCTAAATTAATTTCGATCGATTGTGTCCGAACGCTTCGATCCAATAACGGCTTACGTCATAGGGGCATTGCGACGCAGTTTACCAGCAGCGTTCGATTTTTTCGCCCCACAGTTCCAGCTCCATTTTCGATATTGCCTTCACGAGTATCACTTCCGGACTGCTGCGCCCTGACAGCGACGGTTTCGTGGTTTTTCGTCCGTGCCCGTTTCACTGCTAGCACACGGTACATGTGCGTTTTGGCGTCAAACACGACACAACACGTCTCTCCCTCCAGACCACTTGGCCGTAGTTTCACAAAGCGGCGCTTCGAAAGGATTATAAGCGTGCAAATCGTTTCGATGACGGTTACTGGGCGACGTCAGGAATCTAGAGAACTCGCATCCACGCACAGGACCGAAGTTTCGTTCCGTCCAAGATGCGAAAGGCCGACTACTTAAAAATCGCCTTTCCCTGACGCTGAGACCAAGCAATCTTTGGAGGTCGTTACACCCGACATCCTTGCCCTGCATGCAAATTGAAAAACGTGTCGATGCAACAGCAGCAGCAGCAACGCTTCTGTCTTCGCGAAGCAGCAAGAGCTGCCCGAGTTATGCGAAAAATCCATCGTCAACTCAAGGTCTCTGACTTCGCGCACACCGGGGAATTCAGAAAACGGTCACGTGCGTGCTCAGCGTACCGTGACGCCACCGTTCGATGCCGTGGTGTGTTGCCGGAAAGTGCACTTGTAGGCGTTGCCGCAAACGGATCCGTCTGGTGTGTAATCAGCAAAACGGATCCACCAACCTCCAACAACCGGACACGTACTTGATCTCGACAACAAACCCAGAACTACAGCGACCGGGTTATGAAACTGCGGTTGTTCGGGCATGCTGCTGAGCATCACGCCTTGCCTCAAATCGCACGGAAACCGCGGTACAGGTGTTTGCGGAAGGCCATTTGCCTAAAATCTTTTGCGAACCATTGTCATCATGCAGAGATGGCCAGTCGTTGGTCTTTCCGTACGTATAACACCGACCGACCAGGCCTTCTGTGTACCACGCACTAGCACTGCCACATTCTTTACCTTGTGTCCGCCTGTCGCCTTGATAACATCAACAAACGAGAAGCTGCCGTCAGCTAAACCGATGAATTTACTAGTCGTGAAAGACTCGCCTATCATTCAGGTTCACAGTCACCGCTGTATCAGCCAAACGCTCCTATTAGTTAGGTCAGGGNCGTTGTAATTAGCTGTGTGGTCGCCTCGGCGCGTTTAATGGGCAACGAAAACGTGTAACGAGTTGTTTTCTGCGAACAGATCTTTTCTTCAGGCTTGCTGAACGCTTTCTAGGTCCAGTTCCGACGTCATATGTCAGCATAATTAGTCTGTGGCTTACCGTGTCAATTCTCAGCTGTCGCCACTTCCAATTTAGCGTACATCACTGAATAGATGTGATGGTGTCGACAGTGAACGTGCTTAAAGTTTGGAAAGCAAACTGCGTTTNGGTCCAGCAAATGGCAAACTGTCTTCAAGTATCAGATCCCTCACGCGGGGTCCTTTCTAAGAAATAGCGGCCGCTTTTGACCTGCTATCGTAAATTGAGGAAATCCGCCGGTGTTGTCGTGAATGATCTTTAATTCGACTGCGACTTCTTTGGTTTAGTGTTAGGCTTTTGAATTAACAATGAACAGGAATTTTTTGGGGGATAGAAGTCTTGTTTTCTGGACGCAGCGAAAATAAATTATTAAGTCTTGCAGGGGCGTGAAAGATGTAACAACGCAAAAGCCAGTGACCTGAATGAAACAAGCATCTCAGTTTCATTTAAATCGTTGGTGTTTGCTTTTTGTATTTCCAAAACACTGACGGGCTTGATACAGCGTTGCCAAGCAATATGCTGCTGCTCAGCATTGGGGGGTACATCGCGTGGTGGGCAAACAATGGCGCTCAACGGAAAAGTCGAAGCAGAACGCGTTTGGACAAAAGCGTATCAGCGCGCCGTCGCAGCGGAACCACAGTTGCGCTGTGAATTAATACCAGTGGCACACACATTGGACTGGCACCGTTTCGAGGTTAGTTTGGCTGCTAACGCCTTTAATAAATAGCCTTGCGTCATTCACAAAACCTAGCATCTTTCGGTAATCGCGGACGAAATTTAAGCTTCTGCCTTTCTATTTATCAAAGAATATAATGCCAGTGAACTGTGAGTTAAAAGTAAGAATGCAGTTGATGGGTGTTTTTTCCCTGATGTTGGGTCACCAGCGTGACAATTGTGATGTCATGAGCCCGGATGACGTTTTGCGCATGATGTTTACGAAACGGTTGATTTCGCCGATGACAAAAATTCGCGCGATCTCGGGCGGGGCTTATCGCTGAAAGCACCCCAATCGAGTTTGCTCAACACTGCGTTTCGCGCGCTTACCGATTATCGCCATCACGATGGATAGAGAGGCAACGCCTGTGCAAGTTATTCTGTCGATAATCCGCTTTTGTTGCCACTCAAGCAGCGTCACAACCACTTTGTTGTTGGGAACTGACAGGGTTGAACTTGTTTTCATTTTGTCGAGGCTTTGGTCGCGAGGACGACTCACTTAGTGGCTGCTGCTAGCACAGTGCTTCTAAACCTTTTTTACATATCTTACCCTTTTATCAAACAAGATTACCAGATTTACCCCCAATACATTCAATGGTGCTCATTTATTGAAAATACGAAATTAACAAACTCCTAACAGTTTAGAATGATTTATAAAAAATTTACATTGGCTGCAATCTAGGGTTCAGCAAATTTACCCCTTATAAGATGAAATTTACCCCCAGGGGTAAATTTACCCCAGGTTAAGAACCNCTGTGCTAGACGCTTCAGCGCTTGCCGTAGAAAGTTCGAGAAAATGCACTGATTGTTCTCTTGTTGTCTGACGTGACGTAGGCCGTCGGTCGCTTGCTCTTACGTGTCTCGTGAACGGGTTGTGGTGGTGTGTCGACGTTCAATGTAACTTGCTTGACATAACGTTAGCAATCTCATGTTGGCGCTTTCGTGTGCTGTTTCAACGTGATGTTTGCGGCCACTTTCGCCACGTAACTGGACGCTGAAGGCCACTGTGTGTATATCCGGGTTGATCCGACATTCATGGCCACGTGTGGTAATTTGCGCCTTGGCAATTGCGACTGCAAAAGAAGAACACAATCGATATCTTTCGAACGAGCAGCGTGGAATTTCAAAGTGTTTTAGACTGACATCATTAGTTTTACCATTCTATCATTGTCGCGTCACAAACACGATTTCTTACGTGTACCTGACCGCCGTCAGGCGTGTGCCGAGTTTAAATGTCGCGTGTATTGGTCTAATTGCTGCCCGTTCGACCCAATTACCTGCATCTTCGGGCCGCTGTTTCGACGGCGACCTTGACCATTCTGACCATTCTGTCCAACGATCTTGATAACGAAAGCGCTGCGGAGGTTACATTGTTTCCTGATTTTCGAGCAAGTTAGCTTGCTGCACGCGCAATAACAGCGAGACGTGCGAATGAGACTTGCTGACGTCGCATCCGCTTTGCGAGCTGCTCACGAGTCCTTAAGAAAATGCGCAGTGTGAGCAGTGTTCTCAAATAACACCAGATGTATTTTCCCTGCAAGTGATGTCGAATTGTGGACAGGCGCTCAGCTTGCGCTTTCGACGCCGTACGGAACTCAAGTACTTAATCGCTGATTCGATTGTTGTGACGCAGATACGCTGACGGTCCGTGTGTTCGTGCGGGCGCGCCGTCCTCGGGTTTCATGCTCCCGTGAGCGAGTGCGGCTGTTTTAGACGAAATTTTGTCTTCGAAACTTCATCAGTTCGAAAAAAACACGAGCCGCCGAAGTTCACGCGAACTGTGAGTTTCGCCAGCGTACGCTTTGTTAACAAGATGGGGTCTCCAAACTTGTTTGTTTGAGGGCCACAAACTACTACGTAACAGGCCGAGGGCCGGAAATCTTGCGTAATGTGATGGTTTCGGAAATTCCGAAACCGAATCGGAATATGTTACATTCCATCAAATCAACGAATGTATCGTGAATATAAAATTTTTTCATTATTGACAAAAATTGCTTGCTGCCGGATGAAATGGCTTCGCGGGCCGTAGTTAGGAGACCCCCGCCTTAGAGCAAGAAACGCAGACGGGTGTCTCGCAGTCAAAATTTCCCGACCACGTCTCCCACCTGTGTTCCGCGCTGACTGCGCAGAAACTTTTTGAAAGGCAGGGCGGCTGAAAACCTGGCTGGGCACCGACAAAAGTCGCAGATTCAGCGAAATAATCTCGCATCGTCACAATGACGAAAAACGCGCTCGGTCGTGTATCGCTCGCGCGTGAAAACTGCTGTGCGCGCGTCTTGTGCGCTGGCGCGATCAGGACGATGTGGTGTTGCGCAGTGCTTGCGTCGTGACGCGTCGACGAAGACGAGCATATTGCGTGGGGCAAAGGCGTGGTTCTTTCGTGCACACGAACGGTTTTCAGCGAACGAGCCCGCGTTTTCGTTCATCTTTTAAAAGCTTGTACACTTCGAAGACCTTGCTATGTCTGTCCAGTGGTCATTGCTACAGCACGCTGTACCTTGAAATAAAGGCACTTACAAGTTCTTGAAGTTCCCAACCAGGAATGCTTCGTTTGAAGCGGCCGATCCTTTACTTCACACTCCGCGTGCTGTCCATTCGTTTCGATGGTTTTGCCCGGAGAACAAAACCCAACAGAGCCAAATTGCTAAGTAGAGAACAGAAATCCTTACCACACCTGCTCGTTGTGCCTTAAGTACAATGGTGCCCCGATAACACGGCAACCCAGCGGGTGGCACATGAATGGTCGTGTTGGGGATTTAATCATACTTCATTTCTAAGTGTTTCGTGTCGTTTCTGTTAGCCACGTTAACAGACTTTAGAGTAAATGTAGGTTATGTTTCACAAATTGTTCAAGCCACAAACCCCGCATCTAGGCCTCTATAATTCAATACAACGCCCGGCTCGGCAGTTGCTAGAGAGAAGTTAACCAGTTTCACTGCTCAACGACACCGATACTTTATGTGGTCGTGCTGCTCGGGGCTCAATGAGCAGTTTCGTAACTGCTCGCGGTGCTGTTACCGAGACGGTCGCACAAATGAAACAATAAGCAATGCATTCGCGCAGGAAAAGTGCTCAGGTCCGCGGTCGCGACTGCGGGGCGACCGTCAAAGGTTACTCCTCCGTGTAACGTCTCGCTTGCGTTACGACACAGACACGCCGCGCCTATTGGTTGTGGTGTTTGTCTGGTGCGCATTTCCGAACCCTCTCCATTTATTCCAACGCAAGACGTCCGCTCATCGATCGTCGGTTGGCTTCGCTGAAATGGGAAGCCGTATTAAAAATGTATGCGTCCCTTGTGTGCAAGGCTTTGTTCATCTAAGCTCGGATAAGGTCTTCGACAGCAGGATTGAGAAAACCATTCCGTCCCAATTGCTGTGCAGTCAAGACTTCTTAATTTCAGACTGCCAGGAGTGATGTGCGTCACTTCCTGTTGAGAAAAAGGAAGAGAAATCCACTTGCAACCGCTCAACCAGCTCCTCTTCAAAAAAACTTAAATTCTGAAAATCGACCTGCAGCGTTCTCTCAGAAAATTTTACACTGAGCATATGTTTGTTGTAGTGCGCATGCAATTGCGCAACCATGTAGCACAACCAGTGAAGCGTTTCAAGCGTTAAAGGGGCTGTGCGATACATAAACGATATTAAATTTGGATTGTTGCAAGTGCGAAAGAATAAGAATTAACTGCGCAAACGGTCTGGTGGTACAACTTGAGAGGCAACGTTGTCGACCTGTCCTTTACAGCGCATGCTATTTTATGAATCGAACTGATCTAAGTGCCTGAAGGTCGCTGGCTCTTCATCTTGATCGATATCGGATGCCGTGGGTCAGTTTACAGTCGTGCTCGTTCACAAACCGGTTCAAGGACCCTTGCAACAATACGCTATAAATCGGCAGCAATCTACTCACGCTGCGTTTCGACTCAAGATTTTGTTAAATGCTTGCTAACGGGTCTGTTTGAAAGACCTTCGAGGACGACTGCTTCGTGCGTCACATGCACGTGACCCGGTGTCCTTGTTTATGTTTGCTCGAGGTCGTGTGAGTGTGTCCGTAAACAAGCTGCTCGATGAAGCGTGACGAAGCGTTTCAGCTGTCTTGCGCAACAGCCCCCCTGAAATGACAGTTCGTTTACGTGATTGATGGCTTGCTGAAGCCTCGCCTGAACCGATCAGGCCAGTAAACATGTGCTTCAGCGCGCCGCCTGTAGGGTCATTCGCTAGCGAAGCAAACACAGTTGAACAAACAGGTGCTAAGGGCCTATTGTTCCATATTCCGCAGGCACGTTTCTCATCCTGCCGATACATACCCAGGGTTGGCAGATACTCCATCAGCGCAATGACCAAGCGAGCCCTTGTAAACCAGTCAAAGCTTCGTGCTTAAAGACGAACGTGTTGTTTTTTTTTATATTCGGCGGCATTCCACCCAGCCATCGCAAACGCCTGGTCTAAATATGCTAGAGAACAACCAGTCGACTGATCTCACCATGCCCAACAACCCACCGTCAACTAAACCATACTGCTTAGGGAATCAGCGTAAGCTTCAGTTCGTACGTTAAGGAAATATGGTGCATATTAGAAGTTCGATCAGTTTATGCGTCGTTAACTATTTCCACTCTCTGGGATGAAATGTTTAACTGGGTGATTTCCACTATTAGAAAGGGAAGCGTGCTTGTGAAGGTGCACATGAAGGCATAAGTGTGTAAATTTCAGAGTTTGGTAACTTATAGCTGGAATTACGAAACATCGCGGATAACAACTGCTATTAATAAGCAATGTTCCTGGCTGCCTTTTCTGGGTTCGCGCGCAATCCAGTGTTGCACCACGTTTTGCAAACAACCGTGAAGTTTAGCGAACCTGCCACGTCGGGATGAGTCATCGCTGTTTGTGAAATGCTGAGTCACGCTTGCCTGAGCAGTGTTGGCGAGGCTGTCACGTGACCTCGATATATCACCGTCTCAATTGCAATAGGTGGCCGATTTTCACTTTTAGGGCGCTTTTTCCAAGACCATTCAGGCGGCATAGAATGGAGGCATCTCTCCAGCTTGTGACTCTGCTCTGCCGCTTGTGTCTGGTTGGCTGATGGAAAATTAAGAAAACCTGTCCAGTCGCAAGGGCTGGTCGCTTCCAGTGCAAGGCATATTGTCCCGCCAGTGGCGTAGCCAGCCCAAAATTTTGGAGGGATCCCAAAATTTTGGGGGTGCCAAAATGTTTGATTTCAGGCGAGCAAGGGTACCTTGTTTGGCATACCACCTCTCAAGGCACAAAATGACTTCTATTCTAAAAATTTGGGGACATGGCCCCCTGGGTACGCCTATATGCCTATGTGCCTATGTGTCCTATACGCCTATATGCCTATGTGTCCTGCGACGTTGTTAGCTCGACTTCAAAAAACTCGCAGTCCCGTTCGGTCAACTTCTTCTTCGCGTGCAGCA
>JGI24159J19872_10007279_pt1 | contig 14503 bp, 10 predicted proteins | sample Ectturendosymbi4_FD_19872 | JGI IMG/M metagenome (IMG submission 19872) | reverse complement strand
GTATTGATCCTACCTTGTATGAGCTTTCCTCATTTACATTCAAAAAACGTTATAGAGACAACCTAATCGCCGCGTATTAAGTTTAAGTAAATGTTGTTGATGCTTCGCACTCCAAATTTGCTCTCGGTCCTCTCTTGACAGCAAACATAATTTTTCCTCTTGTACATATTCCCGTGATTTTTACACTTTAAATTTTCTCTCTTTGTGTGTGTGTGATTTGTTTTTTCTGTGTCGCTGCTGGTGTTCTTTTGTTTTGCAGGAGCAGCGACAGCCCGTTAGACTCAGCGGCTCACTTCTGGTGGTGGATGAAGTTCGAACACTGGGCTTTCAGAATACCCGACCTCAGGAGCTTTCGGCCTCTCCATTCCAACGATATGATGGCTGCATTGGATGACTCAACCTCATTCTACAACCGCTGCAAACAATTGTAGAACTTCCCAGATGCGAAAGGGTTATGACAACCCGGGCAGAGTTTCATTTTAGCTGGGTTTTTACTTTCTCTGCCACGCCCAGGTCCTTGCGGATATGAGCGCCTGTTCCACCGAGAGAGACCAGTTGCGACCTAGCACTCCCTGCGCAACTGTGTTGATCATCTGGCAGCTCTTTCCCACACAGGCTATCCGATTTCATGTAAATTTGGCTTGCTGTGCACCTTAATCGACCAGTCAAGGGGCAACGACTCGATAACGTTGCGTTTTTTTCGGTGCACCGGCGTTTTTGCAATTGCTATGATTTCTTTCTCGTCTTTGAAATTCTTAACTTTCGCCAAATAAACTCAACTCAACTCATTATGAAATCTATTCATTTTTATCCCAATACTAATCTCGATAAGGATGATAAGCAAGGTTGCGGAGCCGGATGTAAAATATTCGACTCCAACTCCTACCTTTCCAAAATTTACGACTCTGACTCCCGATTCCAACCTTTCCAAAATTTCCGACTTCGACTCCTTAACATAAAAGGAATGAAATTTGGCTGTTAAAATAAATGGAAATCGTGGTGCACAGCAAGAAACCTCTGTTTTAACAAAAGTTTCAAATTAATTTGTATCATGTCAACAGGAATTCCCATTTTAGGAATGTGATGCAAATAATGATCCTATTGTAGATACGGAGTCGGACAAAAAAATCTGACTCCGACTCCGGCTCCCAGTGTTGTTAGAAACCCGCCCGCGACTCTACCCAAAAAACTTCGACTCTTTACGACTCAGCAACCCTGATGATAAGTATAGCAAGTTACGGCCACTTATCACTCATCCTCAGGGAAAGTTCATGGAACATTTCGTTGCGTTCCAAAATATTTGCCATGATGAAGCTAGTGTATGATCGAATACTTTGGCAAACATCGGTGCAAACATGCTATTATAGGCAAACTAGTGCGGTTTGGTCACAAAGTATGGTTTCAAAATTTGTTTTTGGGTTACCTCATCGCGTATGATTACCAAGGGAAAACCTATCACTCAAAAGAGGAAACCGAGAGCAAATCTGGAAAGTCAGCATCTACGGTGCTGCACTTGGCCAGTCCATACAGCAACGACAAAGCCCCATTGCCATATCATTTCTATTTCGACAAGTTGTTAACCACTCATCCTCTGATGCAAAAAACGTGGAGAAAAAGGCAATCCAACCTTTTTAGAAAAACGATAGAGGCCATGCGGAAGCAGGGGCATAACGAGGGGGGAAGGGGGACACAATTCCCCGAGCGCCGAATCACTTTGGGGGCGGCAAAAAATCCCGAAAACATCACGAGTACTTTCTTCAATACAGTGCATTTGCTTCCGGAACACCTCAGGTTCGAACATGGGGACGCCAAGCTCGCTTCTTACCCCGGGCACCATCTAACCTCGTCACGCCCCTCGAAGTAGCTACTGCAAAGATCGATTGAAAACGAGACGTTGTGCTTACAAGATGGCGCGATAATGCAACAGTTACTGTTGCGTCAACAGTACACTCAAGGGTGTAAAAAGTATAGCCAAACATCGGATCAAGGCACATAAGCAACACATTGTGGTTCCTGTTTCCACAGCTATTCAACTTTACAATTCCGTGGTAAGAAATGGTGGTGGAGTATTTTCACATGGCTGACTGACGTTTCCATGCAGAACGCTTGGCAACTTCATCAATTGATTAGAAGAAATTCTGTCAGCCATTTGAAACTTCGGAGAGATACTGACATGGCATACCTTTCAAAATTCAAAAATCTTCCAAAAGCGAAAGGCACAAAGCAATCGATTCCGCCAAACGAATTACACAGTAGATTCGACGGTAAAAACCACTTTGTCCAGAGAGTGCCAGGAATTCGGAGACATCGGTGTGCAGGCAGCCACTGTTCATCCGTTATGCGAACACAGTGCAAGAAATGCGATGTCGGACTTTGCATTGACTGCTTTGCTACATAGCCTACCACACCAAGTAGTCTAACCACTAAAAAAATGAACCAGCACCGGATTTAACCCAGGAAGGCGCAGTGCTCCGCACTGAAGGAAATGTGGCAATACACGTGTTCCGAAAAAATAAAGAGAAGACAAAAACGTCTTTCACTGACTTTTTCATAAAGTTCCAGAAAATTAGGGCCCCCAATGGCAAATGGGCCCCAGACCCCAAACCTCCAAATTCCGGTGTTGTGCTAAGTAACTTTTACCCAAACTTCTTGCTGAATGTGTTCTGTTGTTTCAGTTTTCTTTAGATGTGTTCCTTTGTGTTACATGCAGTTTCGTTTTTAAATTCTAAATTTTGAACTCATATTTTCCTAGTGTTGCTGTGTGGCAACCACCTATTTAGAGAGGTGAAATTTAGAAAATAATTGTTGTGTTATTTTTTGTAGAATACTCGCTAACCAGGACAAATATTGATGCTTTATTAAAATTTGTTCTAATTCAGGAGATAAAGGGTTGTATGTTGACACAACTATCGGACAATTTAAGAACTTAAGAAAATTTGAACACCGCACAGGCTTGAAAAAACACTTAGTACTCGTTGAGAAATCAGAACTAAGCCTTAACAACTACCACGTATTCCCACAAGCCTTTCCTACAGGTAATTTAACAAGTCACGTAGTTTTATCCTGCTTGAAAAAGCCTGCATAAACGTACTTGATTAAGCTATTCACTCAGGTACACTCACAATCTCACACTAATATTGGATTTTTCAAACTTGTGAAAGCATTGCTACGGATTCACTCGTGCTTTTTTTACACAGTATAAAACTAGGTGTCTTACGCGATCAGCAGTCACGGTGTCGCTGCATTACCTGTCAAAGATGTCTGAGGTCAACTATCACATGCGGAAAAAAGCCTAACTACCGTAACTTGAATTGAACTTTTGGAGATTCGTTGCCATGTTATTGATACGTAGCAAAGATCAGCAGTAGAACAACCCGCTCGCAGGTTTCACAACCTGTCTCTGCAGACAAATGAGAGGACATAAGTGAACTGCAAGGCGCAAGCTCATCTTTGCACAGGGGCGGGTCTTGCCAGTAAGGTTAGGGGGTGATTTCAGTAGCATTTGGTAGAAAAACCTCACAACAGCTTCGCTACTGTAAGAGGGATGAAGTATGCTTCACAACACTGCGGGGACAAAGCAGTGGACGACAAAATGACCTTATATCGCGAATGCTGTTTTCCGATTTGTAAAAAATCATGGTGACAGAGTTACTTTCGTACGTTGTAGGGGAGCGACCGCCCCAATCTACCCCGGCTGGATCCGCCCCTGTCACTGCATGACGCAAGAACAGTGAACATGACACCAGAATCAGTGTGAATGGAATACCGGCAAATAAAGTCTCGTTGCAAGAATTAAATCAATGAATTGCAATTAGGCTACTGACTTCAGATTTTCTGGAAAGTTTTGGTTCTAAGCCCAATTTCCAAACGGAAAAAGGCCCGATGTGTTCACCAATGTAGACGACCATGGAGAAAGTTTCAGGGACTGGGGGAAAGTTTCCAAATCCAGATTTCATGACAAACACAGGGGTATTTAACACTTTGCATTTGACTTAAACGTTTGAATAAACCTTTCATCGATTTGCTCGCTACAAAACCCCATTTTCCAATTTTTTACGTGACGAGTGTGAGGCTTATGAATGACAAAAGCTTAAAACATAAGAAACAGCTTTCAAAAACTATTTTTAATCAACAATTTGCCGCCACCCAGAAGTCTAACCCGGGGTTTTAGGTCCCCCACTTGCTACGCCACTGATGGAGTGACTACTGCGTGTGATCTGTTGTTGCTTGCTCCACAGTGTGAAGCTTTACGTTACACACTTGTCGCTCGGGCTTTCCGATCGCAACGGCAGGCCGACCGCTACTGTAGCGTATTAGTTTGTAATGGATATTATGGACACTACTTATGTTCAGCAGTTCCTTTAAATTTTCAGTTCCACGACATGAGTAACGTCAAGCTTATTACTGCAAAATCTGCTGAGCTTATTACTGCAAAGTCTGTGGAATGCATCGCCGGTTGCTTGCATAAGCTGCCTCTGAGTTTGCTGGAAACTTGCGTCAGTTACAGGTTTTCCACATTGCAAGCATATTGTCATTGCTGTCTTTCCTTTCAATGCTGCAATCAAGTTTTAAAAAGTAAACTTGCAACAAAGTCAGCCGAATTTTGTACAGCCCAATCGCAAAACGAGAACCGTGCTGTATTACCAAAAGCGATTGCGTCTGTGATTACCTGAGTAATGCTGAGCATTTCTCCTGCTGGAGAGAAATAACAGAACAGGAGCATTGTTACAGAACATAGGTTTGTTGATAATATTCGATAATTAAGACTGGTTAAAAGAAGGGACGCAAGAGAGGGGAGGCATGACAGTGTCATTGCCCACCCTGCCCTTTTGAATGGGAGTCACTGAAGCGGAGATGTTTTTCATAACAGTAATTTCATGATTTATCAAAATCGTCTTGAAACAAACTTAGTGCAGCTATTCGCGCACCCAGAGAAGTCACAATAGTTTTCCATAATTTTTATTATTATTTTTGAATTCAAAGAGAAACAAGCATAATTAGCAAATCCTTTTTTTTGATAAGTTTCCATCGCCCTTAACTCTTTTACTGCCGTCCCTGCCCTTTCGCTTTTCCGGCGTCCCTGATTAAAAGTGTGGCTTGAAAATCTTTCAGTTCAACACAAAATAAAGCCTTGTTTAGCTTAGAACCTGGGTTCTTGAACTGGGGGCACCAAACGTTCGCACAGGGGGAGCGAGTATGGCAGCGAAAGACTGCTAAAAGGATTATTTTCATTGTTTGTATCATTCGTAAACTTCTTGTCATGTTACTACAAATTGTCATGTTACTATACTGGTGTTCAAAAAGCAGTCGGATTAAACAAAATAACGGCAAATTGTGCTGTTTTTTGTGTTTGATTTTGAGTTTAGGTTACTGAGTATCGATGATTCGAAGAATCGTGACTGAAAAAGGTCAAGAACTTCTCTATCTTTGCATCTTTTTTGATAGCCTTTGAAAAGACGAAGCATTCATAAGAAACAGTGTGCCATTCAACCGTGCGCCACAGACATTCCAGAGAGGAAGTTGCCCCAAACTTTACTCCCTAGTTATGCCATTGTCACTGGAGATATCAACATCTTGACACAATACGCCACGCGCTTGTGAGCATGAGACCGAAACCTGCAGCTTTCCAGACCCTGACAATACCTTGATACACTAGTCAGGAGTCTCGAAACACCATCATCAATACAATTGCTGCAGCGTAGTCTGAAGTGTCTTTTTCGGCTTCGAAAAGGACTTCAATTTGGATTGCGATCAAGTAGGCATTGCATAAGTTGAGCGATATTGTTATTAGCACTTTATTTGCTCAAAAGCAGCTCATATTCCATTCAGGCCCGTAAACACCCCGGGAAAATGTGTTGGATAAAGTTTAAAACTACTGGGCATAGTTCAAAAAATTTGGGTCACTCTCAGAAAACTCTTCGCCCCGCCTGGCGTCCCAAGCTGTATACGGGCCTGATTCCATTGTTCATCGAAATTTAGCGGAGCGCAGTAGCTGACCAGCCCTTTTCAAAAACGCACGTATCCATTTGGAGAAATGTGAAACTGGAAACACGTCCTAAGGTTTTAGGATTACGAGGTGGCAAAAATCCAACTAAGGCTGTTGTCTTCCTGAGTCTTTTTTCACTTGCCGAAACAATTAACACAATGAACAAGCGTTATAAGCGTTTTTACGTGAAGCTTAGATTTGGACTCATTCAACGACATGTTGCACGGCCTGACCAATATGTGGTCGGATATGTCACATTCTCCCGCCATATCACAACTGGAGGGCGCGTAAAGTGAGGTTTTTATCAGGACCTTCACGAGCGGTCCCCTGTAACAGTTCGGTCTTCTATTCAGTCACGTGCGTTAGTAGACCTACATACGCGCGAATAATAGCCTCTTCAGCCAGAAGGAGAATTCAAAGTTTGGGCAGAGCACAAGGAACAATCACTGTGGGGTTTTCCGCCGCAACAAAAAAGATCAGCGCAGTTTTTGGTGAAGCTAGGAGCCATGTGAAGGTCAAATGGTCTACACACCGGTGTCAATAGGTGCTGTTTTTGTTGCGTTCGTATGTGTCTCTCGAAAACACTGGCCATGCAAATCTTCTTCCACACACCTGGCAACTATGCGGTTTTACCCATTGTGCACTTCGCATGTGTCCAGCCAATTGGACACTAAACGAAAACATTTCTCCACCTTCCCGGCAACCACAAGGTTTCTAACCAGCATGGGTTCGCATGTGAACTGTCAGGTGGCCTGCCTGTGAAAATCTTTTTCCACACTCCTGGCAAAAGAAGGGTTTTTCTCCAGTGTGTGTTCGCATGTGCCTGGTCACGTGACTAGACTGTGAAAATCGTTTTCTACACTCCTGGCAACAGAAAGGTTTTTCTCCAGTGTGTGTTCGCATGTGCGTGGCCACGTTACTAGCATGTGAAAATTGTTTTCCACACTCCACGCAACAGAAAGGTTTTTCTCCAGTGTGTGTTCGCATGTGTGAAGTCAGGCTGTTGACACGGGAAAACCGTTTTCCACATTCCTGGTTCCACACTCCTGGCAAAAGAAAGGTTTTTCTCCTGTGTGTGTTCGCATGTGCGTAATCACGTTGGCGGCATATGAAAATCTTTTTCCACACTCCTGGCAAAAGAAGGGTTTTTCTCCAGTGTGTGTTCGCATGTGCCTGGTCACGTGACTAGACTGTGAAAATCGTTTTCCACACTCCTGGCAACAGAAAGGTTTTTCTCCAGTGTGTGTTCGCATGTGCCTGGTCACGTGACTAGCACGTCGAAATCGTTTTCCACACTCGTGGCAACGGAAACGTTTTTCTGTGTGTGTTCGCATGTGCCTGGCCACGTTACTAGCATGTGAAAATCGTTTTCCACACTCCACGCAACAGAAAGGTTTTTCTCCAGTGTGTGTTCGCATGTGTGAAGTCAGGCTGTTGACACGGGAAAACCGTTTTCCACATTCCTGGCAACAGAAAGGTTTTTCTCCTGTGTGTGTTCGCTTGTGACTGGTCAGACTGCTGGCCTGTGAAAATCGTTTTCCACACTCCTGGCAAAAGAAAGGTTTTTCTCCTGTGTGTGTTCGCATGTGCGTAATCACGTTGGCGGCATATGAAAATCTTTTTCCACACTCCTGGCAACAGAAGGTTTTTTCGCCTGTGTGTGTTCGCATGTGCGTAGTCAGGTTGCCGGCATGTGATAACCTTTTGCCACATTCCTGGCCACAGTGAGTTTTTTTCTTTGAGTGAGTTTGCATGTGCGTAGCGAAGTGACTGGCATCGTAAATTTTTATTTGACAGTCCTGGTAACCATATTTTTCTCTCTGATGAATTTCGATACATTTAGTGAGATGACAGTTTTGTATAAAACGTTCTTCGGACTGATGGTAATAATTTTTGTTTACTCCTACGGGAGATTTTTTGGGCTTCGTGGATGTACATTTTCTGACCAAGTATTGCCCAACGGGCTGATTATGCCTGACTTCAGGGGATCTTGCACGTGTTACTAAGGGCAACGCTGCTTCGTGCGGAAGTGTTTTTCTACAGTGATTCAAACAAAAATAACTTTTGTCCTCTGAATGTTGCTCACTCACTGTTGCACATGACTTGCTTTCTTTATTAATTCCACCTCTATTGTGTTGAGAAGACGTGCGCTGAGAAGGGTTAGGACGACGGGTTTCAAGCTTCAGCACACTGTTTAATGCTTTCCTGTTCTTTTCTGAACTGTTGCTTGTAGAAGTTTCCTCTTGGTTTGTTTTCATCAAAGCAGATGAACGAAGCGTTCGTATATACTGTGTTCTATAGAGTTTGTGTTGAACATTGTTACTTACTGAAAATCTGGAAGAAATTTTCTTATGACGCTTTCCTGCTTCAAACGATTGACTGTTTTTTGATGTGGTTTCGACGACAAATTTTCGAGTCATTCTTCCGAATTGTGGCAAATGCCGACCTTTTGATATTTTCATTGAATGTACCGAGTGCATCTTGTTGTGGTGGTTGAAAAACATTTCGGTGCCTGATGATTTGTCGAAATTCGTTAACATCTTTGCTTTTTGCAATTGGTTTTTGAAACAACGTTTTTTCTTGTTTTCCTTTCCATATTTTCGATAACTTTCTTTAATTCTTCTGTGATCCAGTTTTTTTGAGTTTTTTTTTATTATGAACATGTTTTTCAAAGTCATTGACTTGACCAACATTGATGTCGTTGTTACGGTTTTCTTCCAGTGTTCGCCACCTGTTAATTTAAAATCCTTTAGTACGTGCCATACACAAAATTATAGTTTTAAAAATTATAATTTAAAACTTATCAACTTTGATCTATATATAGAGAGTTTGTGAACAGAAACGTTCTCATTCTAGAAATGTACCTGTTGTTGGCAGCCAATCCACAACCTTTTATGATGTGTTTTTACAGTTTTATTGAAATTATAGCTTTTCACACTTTTCAAAAATAAACGTAAAAACAACCATAACACCTCGTTAATGCTTCGCAATCTAAAAAAACTGCACCAAGTAACCAATTTTTTTAAATCATACCTGAAATTTTTGAGCCAGCGTTTAGATTCGTTTGATCGTCATTTCCATTTGAAATGCTTGAAAACGGGAAACTGGAAATGGTTGCAATGAACAAATAGATAAAACATTATAATGTTTCTATTTGAAAATATTTATTTTCAGTGGTGCATGTACATGGGCGGCGGGGGGTATTTTTCTCCAGGGGAAGTAATAACAGTATTTCCAGTGTTGGCCAAAGAGAGTTTTTGTAAGAGAGATCCAGCAGTGGTGAAATTTCATTTTCCAACTCAAAAGATGAAAACGTTTTCTAGGAAAATGTTAACAAAAAGTATAAAATGTCAAAAATACCATGGGGACCAAATCTCTCGTGAACTGTACTCCTTGCGACGACCAGCTACGTGTATTCCAAGATAATGTACTTATTTAACTGCACATTTTGACATTCGGCAAAAGTTTAAAATTTTCTAGACGCGTTAAATGATCCACATTCTTTTTTAACACTTTTGCAGCAAAACATTTTTTCAAGCAATTTATAATATACGTGTTTTGATTTGATGATTCGCGGATTCAATGTTTGATTATAAATAATGCATAAAAAATGTTTTTTCAAATGATAAATAATAATAATACTGCTGAAATATTACAAAAAAAATTTTCATTTTTTGTTTTGTTTGAATTTTGTATCGTTATCTCAGCACATAACATGCTGGATACCACTCACTCGCAACAACTTTAACTGCATCACTAGCAGATTCTGCATATATAGTAGCAAACACTTATTTTTACGAAGGTTTTTCGCTTGCCTGGTAATTCCGTTGCTTAACTCGAAATAGCTTCTCAACTGTTCGCCAGTAACTGAGGTACTTTCGCTCTGAAATGACGCCTGCGTAAACACCACATCAAAAATAATATAAATACCACATCAGCTATATCTTAAAGTGTATACTTACCAATGCGTTCAAAGCTAAGTTGCATTTAAAAAAACACCATTAAAAAGTATGAACAAACGCTGAAATTTTGTGTATATTGTTTTATGCTGCTTTAAGGATGAGACACTTCACAAAATCTTACTTAAAACTCTTAAAAACTAAGAAAACCAAAAACGATATTTACCTGTAAGATAATGCACAAACGTTTTAAAATCATACTGTTACCGAAGCAAATGCTTTGCTTGCTTAAAATCGAAACTCGATGCTTACATCTGATATTGATATATCTGTTCGCTCAATTCCATCAAAACACTTCCAAGTCATAGACATTTTCAATTTCGGATTGTCAAGCTTAAAGAAAAATGCTCTATCAAATTTCTGTAACGATTGAAAAATTATGTAAGACAAAACAAAATTATCCAAACCCCAGTAACTGCCATTCTCTGCTTTCATCACTTTCAATGATTCGGACTTGCACCACACTTCAGCAATAACTCTCTACAAGTGAGACGCAATTAAATCACATGTCAAAATGTTTTACGAGCAAGTCAATTTCGCATCAATTACGCATCTTCAGTCCTGTGAATAGTAAGAAAAAGCTCATGGGTGAAATGGCGAAAAAACTTAACCAAGATTTAGCGAAAGCACGAGGAACTAAATATTTTCAAACAATAACATATTTCACACCGCCAAAGGCAGTGTAAAATGATTTTGACAGCATTTGCTGTTTGGATCGATCAGGAAACTTTTACACTTTTTGTGCACAATATGTTGATTTTTAATTACACTTCAAGACTTGAATAATGTTGCACTCCATTGGTTCTCTTCTGAACGACTCCGAGATTTTCATTGTTACGCGTTTGTTGCACAAACCGTGATTCTGGCCGGTACCCTGGCTTACGCAGTAGCGGCAAGCTGCATCTTCTTTATCGTAGCTTGAGATTTGTTTACTGCTAATGCTTCCTGCAGTATGTAAAAACTCTGCTCAACATCAGGAGATAGACATTAGCACGTTACATTTACTACACAATGCCCTTTCCAGTCAATCTGAAACATAAATAGTTAAATATAACTTACAGTAAATCTAACACGAATGTAGCACCTGAAGCCAAGAACGTAAAAAAGCCACGACATCGCAGAAACACATGTGCAATTTAAAGTAATTACAGAAATAAAAAGACAACATTTCAAGCAGGAAACATAGGAAACAATTTCAGACCGGCAGTTTATATTTGTGTTTTCGAAACAAATTATTTGTCATATTGCAAAAAGTAAACAGAAAAAACATAGTGGTGTTGAAGCTATGTATGTGAAAATTCAGTGATTTTCTTTAACATGTGAATAAGCGTGCACTTTGGTAAACAGAGAATGAGACTGGAAGATACCTGAGAAGTTCTGAAACACTGTACTTAGCTCTATATATGCGCTATTAGTCAGCCAGTGGAATGGCATCCAAAGTTTGGCAATCTACGCATGAGAGTGCCAGAAAGTTTAGAGAAGAGTGTCTTATGGGGTTTGCATGGCTTGCAAAGCAGGTTTCTGCTGGTGCTTTGTACCCTTCGTGTAAACTGTACAAAAAGAAAATTCCAAACTGCCAAGCAGCTATTACAGTAATACCGGGGACCAAATAAATGAAAATGCAGGTGGTGGGAGTTTGAATTTCACAGAAGTGAACATATCTGTCAATGCTGAAGTTAACAGGGTAGAAACTGATTTTGCAGCTTTAACTTTATGATGATGCCACGGCTCAACAGCAACTGTTGATCAACTAAATCAGTGGTTCCCAAATTTGTTCTAACCATTATCCAAATCAAGGTAGCTATTCTGTCTTAATACCCTCAATAAAAACTATTCATGTTTCAGGTCGAAAATTTCTTTTGCAGCGATCACTCGTAATACCAAGAAACATCGTGATTTTGGTTCCGCGTTACTCATGGAAGAATCGCATATTACCCCTGGGGGTTAATTTACCCCCAGTTTGGGAACCACTGATCTAAGTGAAGTAAAAAACACATGCAAAAAACAGGATTTTATTTTAAGTGCTTTGTTACAGATTAATTTGGTATATGTTTGGTCTATTTTTAGCCTAGATTTGGTATAGGCTATCCATTGCAAGAAGAGTTGGCAACACTGTTTGTAGACAGTGGGCAGCGCAACTCGGAGACAATGTAGCGCCAAACAGATGAAAATTCATCCCTTGTTGTCGAGGGTCCTCAGACAAATTTTCTCCTGATTTCAATTTGTGAACGTTGCGTCCACGTTGGCTGCTTTGTTTAAACTCCTTTGACGCGTGCCGCCGTGGGAGCAGTGCGGTTGTCATGCCTTCGTTTGTGTTGTGAGCAAGTTTTGTTCACAACACGATTTGACCAAAATTCCAATAAAAAGCGACACAGAACAAAACGCCTATGATATAGATGCAGCAACTGACATAAAGGAAAACGTAGTGAGCGATTCTTATGAGACAATATGTATGTTAAGCAACAAGGCAGGGACCTTATGATAAACCCGTGATGCAACGAACAGCAGAATGCACAATTGCTGCAAGACGAACTGAAATGCAAACAAGTTTATGCAAGGACCCGGAAAACAGGGTATGAAGCAAGATTAACTGGGAAGCTTAATTAGCGAGCTGAAGGAAGCCGACCAGAGTATTAAGAGTAAAAGCACGAAGAGCAAAGTACCGGGAGGTACAAGACTGACAGGAGATTACGAAATGGAGCTCTCAAGCTAACACTAAATAAGGAAGTGGTTGGTTCGAGGCTGCCATGCACACAGCGAATGACAAGGCAAATTCAGCAGGTGCACCGGCAATTGCGAAACGCGCCAGAACAGTCGAGAACCGAAGCTATCATAAGTAAACTAAAAAAGTAAACTTTCCGTTAAGAGCACCTTCTAATCACAGACATAAAGAATAAACTAAGAAATGATGCACTTTCCTGTTGGGAGCAATACAAGAAAGAACCCTTTACCCTATAAATAGACCGGGAAGAAATCCACCGTTTTCAGACTACCTCGTGGTCTCGAAGACGGATTTCATCAATGGAACTGAAGAAATATACGCTTGGTCACCTGGTTGATGTTCTGTACGATTGTTCTACAAACTCTTCGATGTTCTGTTCGTTCGCTCTACAAACTCTACGAGGCTCTGTTTGTTTGTTCTACAAGCTCAACGTTTGTTCTGTACGTTCGATCATCACGTGAACGTGGTTCAGTTCGTTATGATTGCAAAAGTACGGTTATTCTACGAAAGAATGCTTCAGACACCCATGTTGCTTGAAGGGACGCTGACTGCTGAAAAGGTACTTTATGGAGTCAAATAACTAGTGTTTTATCTATAACTTTGAATACCTTATGTTTACATTTGTGAAGTACTTAACGTTCAATATTAAATGATCTATTTACAAAAAATATGTTTGTGTTGACTACCGGGTAAATGTAGGTAGGTTAAACAAACAATGAAGCTTCTGCGATAACTTACCTTGGTGTTCGTAACGAACTCACGTATTAATTACGGCATCAAAATATGTTCTTTGACATGTCTTTCACATTCCTGACCCAACAGTGATTGGCATTAAAAAACACAATATTTGTTCCATCAATCCTCGACTGTGGACGAGAAGCGGTAGTCAGTGTTGAAATGAGCACAGTGCTTGGCGTTAGTTTTAATGAATTGTATGCTACGTTATTGCGTTCGTCTTGTTTCACGAACTGTTTTGTTTCAAGGTGAAATGAAATTGTATTTGTGTCTTTACTTTGCAATGGTTTTGCAACATCCGCAGTGAACATTCGTGAAGCTCTGATCTCACAAATTTTATGTGACCTTCCGTTGACTCACTTCTTTTTCATGTGAGGGAGCCCCGACGCGTGCATCCCCAGTAAATATGTTGTTGTATCTCGCACTGCAATCCTGATCGTTTGTTTCTTGATGTTCCCTATGAATGAAATTTAGAAATGCCTTTAGCACACTGGTTCCCAAACTGGGGGTAATATGCGATTTTTCCGGGGATAACGATAAAGCAAAACCACATTCTTGTTCAGTATTATGAGCGATCACTGCAAAAGAAATTTTCGACCTGAAATGCGAAAATTTTGTATTGAGGGTAATAAGACATAATCGATACCTTGATTTGGGTAACGGCTCGAAAAAGTTTGGGAACCACTGCTTTAGCATATACATTTTTCGAAAATAAACCGTTATTGTGAATATCTCGAGAAAACTCGTTTAGGGTGATTGAAAGCAACGTTGCTAATTTTATGTTGGAAATCTTTTATTCGTACACATGATTGGAAGTGTTTATATCGGTCTTAGAATAAACTGATTTGCTACTACGTGATTTATTTTTTTAAAGTGCACTCAGTTGCCATGACGTGGTTTGACGCGTGTAGTCATTTTCATTTCCATGGCACTGGATGCGCGGTTGTGTTGTGTTTTTATCGTTTTGTGTTTTGTTGAAATGTTTTATTCGATGGCAAATACAAAATAATGAACATTTATCCAAGATGGCAGAGGGTCCGTAGACAAATTCTCCCCTGGCTACTGCAAAAATCTAAGACAGTCTTAGTCTCGCGATGCTTC
>JGI24159J19872_10007277_pt1 | contig 14504 bp, 10 predicted proteins | sample Ectturendosymbi4_FD_19872 | JGI IMG/M metagenome (IMG submission 19872) | reverse complement strand
TTCTTTTCAGGTATCTTGTAGTTGTCAAGTCAATCCAAATCAGGCGCGATCGACCAACTAACACTCGGCGATCGACCGGTCGATCACGATCGACGTGTTGGCCACCCCTGTTCTATACTAATACAAGTGAAACTCTACTAGAATGTGTCATAGAAATCACACAAAGCTTTAAAACTGAATATCATTTTTTTACTTAATTTAAATCAAAATTTAAGTCACTTATTTAATTCAAATGATTTAAATCAATCAATCCTGCCCACAAGAATCTCACTGCTGATTTAAACTTCTAGCATCTGTGAAGTAATGAATTTTTATGAACGATGCATGAAGTTCTATATTGATGTTATGTGAATTTTTCAAAGATATCTGATCGTAAAATTTGTGTTTTCAGCAAAAACCCACTTTTTTCAAGCAATAAAAATAGCAGATTCAGATTCTATTTGAATAAGGATTAAAATTTTGTAATTGACATGAAATTGATTTCCTGTTAAAACGCTTGTTGAGCAGATTTAGCTGCTTTGCCCTTGTGACAAATTGTCACTAAGCATTAAGATTCATGCAAGTTTCTTTAGACGAAATAGAGGTGGCATAAATGGCAAGTTGAAATCTCGTTCAGGTGGCTCAGTAGAAAACACAGATTTCAGTTCTTTTATAATGATTCCTTGTATGTATATAAACTTGCTCTTTTGTATTTTTTTCATTTTGGTCTTGCGAGCTTTGCTTTCAGTTTACACAACCTAGTATGACTAGTTCTGGTAGTAAATATTTTTCAATGAGAATTTGTGGCTATTTTTCAAAGTTATGTGATTAATTCACACTAATTTGTGAGGGTTAGCATTTTCAAAAAAAGATTTTGTCAAAGCTTTTGTATTTGTTGTGATCACAAACCTTGGCAACTGTTGATATAATGTAGGCAAATCTTATATATTTGAATTTAGATTTGTGTTTCTGTTGTTGTAGAATTGCTGAACTGTGTATATCATTCTCTTTCCAGAAATTTAAATATAGGAGTGTGAAGTTTCACAAGTTTTGATTAGTTTCAAAAAGCCTCTGAAATGGGATCCAATAAGCAATCATTTAATGTTGAAGAAGAGAATGCAATGATAATGAAGCTTCTGCAAGAGTGGAAAGGCTTTCGCAAAATTCCTGTTAAAGAAGTTTTGAAAAGGGTTGACTATCGAATATCTATTGAAAAACTTTTTAAGCCAGACGAGTATGCCAAACTTTGCAAGCTAGAAAAAAAGCGTATTAAAAATATTGGAAATAATTTGACAGTTATGATGTACATTGGTGAGCATGAGTAATTTTTCTGTGTGATATGGTTTTCAGCTTTAGAATGAAGAAGTTAAGTGTTTATTCAACTTTTCTTAGTTTTGGTTGTGTAAGCTTTGTGTGTGCAACTCTCATATCAACTTTCAATTAACTTTGTATGGTATTTAATCATTTTTTGTGAAGCACCATCAAAATTTTGCTTTAAAATAAAGATTCAGTGGAAGCTACAAAAAGTGGAAACCTATGTGAAAGGCATTATACATTTTTTAATACTGCAATTTCTGCATGTGATTCTTAAACATGGAGTTGAGGTTGAGCTTATGTGGAACTTTTGTGACAGGTATTCCTCTGCCATCAGAAAATGGAATTAGAGCCAAAGTTGGACTTCCACCTCGAAGGGGTTTTATTGTTGATACTCCACTTGACTCTGATAATAACGGCAGTGATGAAGAATGGACCCCAAATAGCTCAGGAAGAAAAAAGAACACAGACATTACTCCATTAGGTAAAATAATTATGCATCATCTAAGTTGAAATTCAAAAAATCTTTTTAACACATTCAGTGCTGACCCACGTGTATACGTGAGGAGAAAACGTGTACAGGTTACCAGGCAATATATATATAAATTCATAAGGAATATCCTGGTTTTATGGCCGTGGGAGCTAAACCAATGAGCCATTTTTGTGGCTCAAGTGTTTTTTGGAAACTAGGCTATCATCCCAGTCTTTAGAGCCCATGATCAGCTTCCTAGCGTATCTGGAGCCAAAATTATGGCTCACAAACCTAAAATTGGATATAAATTCAAATCCCACAAAAGGTAACCTTGGTCATTTTGGCTAAAAGCCATAACTCGCCAGCCGATTGAGCGAGAGAGCTGTTCAAANCCTCTAAAGACTCGGAAAGTCTTGTAGTTCAGAATTTAAAAAAAANTTAGTTTTGGGTTTGGGGTTTTTGGTTGGTGACATCATGATNGGGATAGGTTTTGCATTTTTTTGGATGATGACNATGTCATCGGTTGATCCAATGAACCGATTTTGTGGCTCAAAACTTTATTGGATTCTAGGCTATAATACGTTATACATAATGGTAAAGTTATGGCCAAAATATTCCAAATATTTCAGGAATTCCTTAGGGGATTAGCAGGGATTTCCCTAATTAATTTGCAGTATTTTGGCCATAATTGTGGAATCAGAAATGCTAGAAAGTCCATCAAACCCTCTAAAGACTCGTATTATCACCCACTTTCCAATAAAAACTCGAATAAAAAAAATGGCTCTTGCCATTGGCATCCAGGGCCCCATGACGTCTTCCGAATGTAAACAAAATATGCATAAACATGCTCCCATCATGTAAACATCAATAAAAAACACGACATCCAAATCTCAAATAATTTTTTTCATTGCAAACTGCAAGAATTTTCCCATCATTAGAGGGTTTGAACAACTCTCTAGTTCAATCGACTGCCAAGTTACGGCCTGGGGTGGAACACACCCCAGGTTAGCATTTGTTGTGGGGTAGAATTTTTTCCAATTTTTGGTTTTTGAGCTGTATTTTTGGCTCCACATATGCTAGCAAGCCAATCAAAGGCTCTAAAAGACTCAGATGATAGCCTAGATTCTAAAAAATTAAGCCGAAAAGTGGCTCATTGGGTTGCCACCCGGGACCAGGTAAACTCAGCCACAAAGGTGAAAACATGCCCCCATTGTGACGTTACCCAGAGAAAAACCAAAACGAAAAAAAATTCTTGCAGTCTAAACTAGAAAACTTGCTGAATCTGTAGAGGGTTTGAACAGCTCCCTAGCTCAATCAGCTGGCGAGCAACACTGTTGCAAAGCTCTGCCAAAACAGTGGCTCTTTAAAGGCAAAACACCCAGTAACGGTGGGTATCATCCCAGTGGATCCACCCAGTACCAAAAGTGTTAAGGTGATTTATTAGCAAATGTTTTCCCTGCCATGAACTTATAAAGATGTACTCCGAAGACTAATTAAATATTGACCAGCAGATGTCAATTTTAGCCGAAATCGGCTGGCATTGATGATTAAGTTGTTTCGACAGCACTAATGAGAGTTTAAGCAGCACTGAGCTTGTTTAAGAATCAAAATTTATAAAATAAAATGATGGTAAATTTTTTAAAGCCCTGCTCTGGTTTCTTTTTACAATAAGCATAATGCGTTTTTAACTAAATTTTATAATGACTTATTTGTTACGTAATTCCTTCAGTATATACCTGATTTTTTAAAGCACTGTGTCAAGCAGTCTTACTGAAATATATATAAATTGTGTATTTTTTGAGGAAGGCGGACTGGGGAGTGTTACTGCCCTCCAAGATGGCAGTGCATGCCTGTCATGTGGAAACAAAAGTTGTGCGTGATGTCTCCAATGTAATTTAAAAAAAAGAAGTTTGACATTTTGATAGACAAGCAAGCTTTGTAATTGCTTCCCATGTGGCAATTTGCATGCCAAGTTCCTCAGTTGTTCATACTGTTCATACTTAACCTGTAAAAAGGATTTGGTAATTTTGGCTAGAACAGGGGTTGGGAACCTTTTTCAACAAAAGAGCCATTCTGTTTCATCTTCCAGCAGATATGACCAGTGAGGAGCCACAAAACGTTGATGTTGTTTTATTTTTCATGGGAGCATTGGCTAAATTGCAATCAACTTATTTCTAAAAATAATGAAATGCAAATGTTTATTCCAGGTTTTGTCAAATTCAGAGAGTCACTTTGAGGAGCTGAAAAGCCGCTTGTGGCTCCAGAACCGCAGGTTGCTGACCCCTGGGCTAGAGGAATCTTGTGGGCATAAACAGTACAAAATAATATTGTAAAATGAGCCATTGTTTGCCTCAATTTAGTTTGCATCTTTTGCATGTAAAAGCACAAACTTCAAGCAGAATACAATTTCGATTTTAAACTAACTGCCAATAAAAGCTACCTTGGCAGAATTTCTGCATTTTTCCTGCCTTTTTGGTGTCTAGTTATGCGTACCTCCCACATTTTATGGGTAAAAGTATGTTTGTTAATACGACAAGTTTGTTTTTCAGGTCAAATGAGCTTGAGAGTATTTACTGAGTTGTTGAAAACCACTCCCGTGCTCCTAAAACGTTTAATATAATTTTAGTCATTTTGCCATATGGTACAAATATTTTTATTTTTTTATGCTTACCTGAGTGGAATTTTATAATAACTTTCTTCCCCATTATGCCGAATATCTCAAGTCGTGTGCAGATCATGCTAAACAGAAATAGCAAGCTTCTATTGTTAAAGAAGGGTGGAAGTTGTTAATACATCCTCTTAAATTACTTCTTTTATTTTTAGGTCCAGCTGAAATACAAAAGAGAGAAGCTTGGTTTCAGAAGGTAATGCATTTGGCATAGAACTCACAATAACTCTGCAATGTTATCAATGCTGGAGCAGTGGTTCTTAACCATTTTTACATATCTTACCCTTAATCAAACAAGATTCCCAGATTTACCCCAATACACTCAATTGTGCTCATTTATAAAAAATACAAAACTGACAAACTTTTGCAGTTTGGAATGATTCATAAAAACTCACATTTGCTGCCATTTATGGTTCAATAAATTTACCTCAGGTTAAGAACCACTGTGCTAGAGCAAAATAAATAAATAAATCAAAAAAATTTCAATGAATATGTATAACCATTGCGTTCTTCCAGGGCGTCACAGAGCTGCAGGAGACAAACAGTAAACGCTTGTAGTAGTGCCTTCAGCTTTGTAGGTAGTTGATAACTAATAAAGATGCATTAACTTTTTTGATTTTGCGACAATGGTTTATCAAACAGAAAATGTTGAGGAACAACTTTAATAAAATATAATGTCATGAACCTTGCAAGGGATTACAAAATTGGATCAAGGATTTATTAAAACGCCAAATGAGCTGTAAAAATTTGTTATTAGTCGGGGCGGAGAACTGAGAACATCACAGTCATCAACATTTACCACAAAATGCGTGATTTTTCTTGACGTAGTGTTGTGCTGGTGCTTAACAACTACAGTGGTCTTCAAGCGCCCACGGCTGAGTGTTTACAAGGTCTGTTATCATTTGACATGTTATTTTCTTTGCGTTCTTATTTACAAGGTCTTGGTGAAACCAAGTCGGGAGTCCAACTCCAGACCTATGCCTACCAGTACCAAAGCAGACGCACTTACCACACGAGCTGGTTGCGAACGCTAACCAACTCAGGGTTGTAAACGGGTCTCATTTTGGATCCCGAAGTCACAAGCCCAAACACGATCCGAGCTCGACATTTATTTTTGAAACCCAATTTAGGCCCGAAAGCCAAATTTACCGAGTGAGTGAAGATACGCGCAACTGTGGGGTGTCAAAAGACGTAGTGTACGGGTATAGCTGCAGGTACACTGTTTTATCATGCCCAAAATAACAAACATCTTGACCAGAACATTGGCTTAAATAAGCACAATCTTAGCTTGTTGGTCCACGATGATACCGCGGTATGTAATGTTTCTCAAGAAAAAAAGAAACTTATCACGAAACTATCAAAGATGGCGCTATTATAGGCATAAAACAAACTATCTAGGATAGCGCTATAGACATGAAACTCCAGTTTGTAGAAAAACCGGTTAGTTGTAGGCCATCGCGCAAGTGATTGGTCTTTTCGTAGCAACGCCACCGCGTGCTAATTTCCTCCACGCCATCTGCTTCTCAAAAAGAGTTTGAGACTAATCCGAGCAGAGAACGAAATAACGCAGCTGTGTTTGCAGATAGAATTACCTGAAGAAAAGTCACAATCACTTCACTCACAGCAGTCATCGTGGTGAGCAGAACAAATCTACGTCACGAATGTAAAAATCTATACTTTGAATGTTGTAAAAAAAGTTTGTATGCAGGCCCGAAATCGGCCCGAAACATGTTGACAAACATAAGCCCGAACCCGACCCGAAAAGCCCGGCCCAACTTACAACTCTGCACCAACTGAACGTTGGGAAAACAGCGTTCATAGCCCGGAGATGCTTTGACTGCAACCGCACTTAACAATTTCTTCACCACATGAAATGTCTATAAAGAATTGTGACGGCAATGTTGCCAAGCAGAGCTGAGCAATGAAAAAAACCTCAATGTGCGATTAGATTTCAATATTTTTATTTTGCAGCAACATATCCCCACAAAAGCGACGCATTCAAATCAGATCGCGTTTCAAAACGTTTCTTTGCGATCTGATTAAACTGCGTGCGTCGCTATGGTCGATTGTTGTTTTGATTTCTATGGTCGATTATCGTTTTGATTTCTATGGTCGATTATCGCTTTGATTTCGACAAGCATGCACACCTGACGTAAACCATTTTAGGTAAAAGATGTAGAGTGTAGACGTTTAACTTGCCATTCGTTGTTTTTAACGTCTTAGAATTGCATGGTGAAGACTGAAGCAAAGGATACCAAACCTGCGTCGAAAGCGTTTGAATCTATTCAGAAAGGGTTAAGTATGTATTTAAACGATTTCTGGTTTACATAAAGTTTAATTATCATTTGAAACTGAGCGGGTGCATTTCTTGCAGTGCCTTTTCCAGTTTCTGGTAAAGCAAGCTGCCCAACAGATTCTCCGAAAGAAAAGGTTGGTTGGCATCGCTCGAGCTTTTTTTCTACTGCGTTAGAAATTGACCACCACTAAAGCAATAAGCAGTTGCCATTGTTTACAGTTTGTTGCTGCTTACATGACCNGTATCATAAATATCACCTTTTTCCTCCACCCTAGCTGTGTGTGTAGCAAGTCACTTGATTTCTGGAACAAGTAATTGTTTCACCAATAGCGGTCTGGGAACCAATACAGCTGAGTCTTTTGTAGCATGCTGTTGCAATTAGTGTTATACTGTAGCCCTTGGCATTTCGTCACCTTTTTAAGCTGAATGAAGTTTGTTAATGCAGATTGAGCTACTATTGTGATCCTTTCTGTGCTAAAACTACATAAAACCAAATTTTCCGATGGCCGCACATATGCATCTTTATTAGAACAATTAATAAGCTTGTACGTATTGCGATAAATTTAGCTGCACCAATTGTGTATTTTGTTTCAATACAGTATCCTTAATTATGATTATGTTGATGTGTTTATGGGAATATAATGACTCCTAAAAAGCATCTACACTTANGTCAAAAACAGGAAAATAAACCTCAGTGAAACACGTTCCAACCAGGGCTGTGGAGCCGGAGCCTAAAATTTGTGTTTCGGTTCCACAGTCCTACTTTGTGGGGCAAGGCAGTTGTATGAATAATACAGTGGTTTCCAGTTTTCAACAGACCAAAGCATTTTGGGCTGGAACCAAAAACTTACTATGCCTAGGGGCAAGCCCGTAACCAGGGGGGTCGAAGTCCCCCTACAAAATTATTCGCCCCCCTTGGACAAATGTGTTGGACATAATTTGAAACAATTGGACGCAGTTCAATAATTACGGAACTTCACAGAAAACTCTTCGCCCCTCCTGGTGTCGTAAACTGGTTACGAGCCTGCCTGGGGGTGGAGCTGGTGTCAAGCGAAATCGCTGGCTTCACGTCATATGCGCATGCGCAGAGTGATTTCTCAGGTCATGCATTTCGCAAGCGGTGTTTGACTGGCTATTAACTGAGATATCAAATATGGTGAGAACTGATAATTAGGATTTAGAGATAGGGGTGAGGAATTAGGATGAGAGGGTTAAAAAAGAAAAATAATTGACGTCTAAGACTAAATCACGTATACTTTTCAGTGGCTGGTTATTCCCAAACTGTCGCGTATTTTGGATTGCCTGACGTCTAACCAAAATCTAATATTTTCTCCGCAGACATAAAAAAAATTAATCGCCAAGGTTTATTATTTTTCTCTCTGAGAAACCAAATTGCTGATATACAGGAATAGGTCTGAATTTTCGCTTGATATGTCGTGTGAATTCCCTGACTAGATCAGAAACTTGGCTTGACACCGAAACCTGAAATTTTGTTCCGGCTCCATAGCCGTGGTTCCAACCTAACAACAGAAGTTTTGAGTCACTTTTCTGTCTATCTGAATGAGACAGGCCTCCTGCATCATTTACCACATGCGTGTTGCGATAAGTCTTTCTCTTTATTTGTGTTTTTAATTTCTTTACAAATTGCATGACGTGACAAGTTTGTTTAGCAAGGATCTAGATCCAGTAGGACAGACGTCGAAAAGAAATGCTACCCCAAGAGAAGCTCGTCCTGCAAAGTTTATGAAGTCCCTGATGTTCCCAATGAAGATGACTTCCTGTGTAAGNATTTCAAAGAAATTTCAGCGTAATTATTAGAAACGTTGTGGCTTGCNNTGATGTGAATCGTGGTTTGGTTGGCGATGTGCTGGTTACCATTACGAGAAAGATGCACCAAATAATTGGTCGCTCTGACGAAACAGCATAAGAAAATAATAGCAATTTCAAAACATGCTGATAAACTCGGCATCTGCGAAAATTTTTCCAGGGGAGACAAAAACCGATACCGGGCCCCTGTGGCTTTTGGGGCCACTCGTTGAAACTTGTATAGCTTGTTTGTATAGTATTTAGAAGATGGATTTATTGTGACAACTGACTTACATTCGTAATTTTGGGCTTTATTAGAGAAGAACGATGCTTTGCGTACTTCCATCCTCCCGGGTCCCAATATCTACTGGTCCCGTGTAAAATGTACCCCTTGTCATAGGCCCTGGATGTGCATTGTTCACTAAATTTAACTTAACATTTTTTAGAAAATAAGTTTCCGTGAAGTCATAATTTCAGCACAGTAAAAATACAAATGTTTAGAAAATATATTTTCAGCGTTCTTGTTCCATTTGCTTCGATTGGGTAAGATATCAGAGATGTTCCACAAAACAGAAGTCGAATTTTTCTGCCGTGCTGGAGTATCGCGACAGAAAATGTTGCAGAAATATATCTGTACTTCACAGTTATTCGACTTGCTATTTACCAAAAATCTTCTGCCATCAATGGTTTCACTTTAAACTACGTCGTTCCTTCTTTATAGTCTGTGACGACTGCGAAAAACTCTATCTGGGAGAGTGTTCTACACACGGACCATACACAGTTGTTCAAGACACTCCTGTGAAACTGGTATGTCGTGTTTGCAGGCATGGGGTAATCGTAATCGATTGAATTGACCAAAAATGAAATGTAGTCGTAATCGATTACATTGCCAATTTAATCGTAATCGACAACTGCGTTCACGATTCAACTTGGAAATTTTAACCCTACATTGCTGTGTGCTGAAGCGCGGTTGCGGTGGCTGAGTTTCCTCCTTTATCATCGTTTGTTATGGTTATGTTTTAGGGGGAAGCTATTTTCCCGTCTGTGTGGTTTAAATCCAGACAGTCCAGGGGCAAGCACAGCGTTTGTAGCGAATTCTCGCTTTGTTCCAGCTGGCCTTCTTGTTGGCCGCCAGAAGTAACGAACCGAGTCTAGTGAGACGTAGCAACAAAAAGAATAGCTTTAAGCTACTTCAACACGGGTTGACACTTCGGTAACAGATTGGCGGAATATTACGAAGAGAGGTCTTGGTTTTATTTGTATATGCTGTATTCAGAGTGAACTTATGAATGTCAGTGTTGAAGTAGGCTGTGTATGTAATTAGTACAGTACTTTATATACAGTACATTTTTTTTCAGAGGAATAAGGTACTTTAATGCCAGTCGAAAGTAGTTTTCCACAACACTGATAACTAGCATTTAATCCGTGATCTGCCAGAAACTGCTAAAAAAACTCAACGAAACCAGTGAGGTCTTGTTGACTTTTGGTCCAATAGACAGATGCGCAGCTACATTGGCGTTACTGTTCGTTTCATTTCAAATTAAAAGCTACACAATGCCATGCTGCCTTGCAGTCAATCGTAAGCCGCAATTGGAAGAAATAGTAGTCAGCAATTTTGAAATTATTAACAACAAACGAATTTTCGCAGCTGCTGAACGAATGTTCAGCCTGATAGATGTCGTTTGACTGTCAAAGATTTGGAGCCTTGATGTTTATCTACTATAACAAAGATTTTAAACATTGATCATTTTTGTTTAATCATGGTTGAAGGTGCTTTAGGCACCCGATTCGGGTCCCTAGAATTGAAAATCAGGTCCCTAGAATCAGAGAAAATTGTCATCGGGTCCCTACAAGTCCATACCGGGTATCTAACATTTTCCTTAAAAAAAACTTGGTTTAATTAATATTAGAAGTGTTTGTGTTGCAGTGGAGTATCTGAGGGAGGGATGAGGGGCGATTTGACTCCCCTTGTCAGCTTAATGTAAAAAAAACAGGCCCCCACTCAGCTCATACTTCGGTTTTAGTATTTTTTTGGTTTTCAGTAGGCTGTCTTTTTGCCTTTATTCGGAGATTTTCCGTTGATTTGGGGTTTTCGTATAGCCATCCACACCCAGATTCATCAATCTTTCTCAAGTTTTTTTTCTGAGTGTTGACTTGTAGGTCACCTACAGAAGCCAGTTGGCCTCTTTCAGCTACATTTCCCGTCTAGCTCAAACATCTAGTTAGCCACTGGATTGTTGACTGCACGAACGTCTCATTAAACAATTATTGTAATTTTTTGTCCGGTGCTTGATCCTTACAGATTAGTAATATCGTTTATTGCATTCATTAATATCGTATATTGTCTGAAAATATACTTACATCAGACAATGCAAACGGGTTTTGTTTTTGTTCTGAAGATGTTTCAAGACAAATGTAATCGCGATTGTAATCATGATTACTTTCAATGTAATCGTAATCGATTACATTTGTGCTGCAATCACCCCATGTCAGCCTGTTTGTCACATTGTAGTAGTTATGCCTTCTGTTGTTGGTCAGCAATGGTTAGCTTTTTCCGGTCTAATTGCTGAAAAGTTTCCAAAGATCTTACCGTGAGTTTTTTTCTACTGTGCGTCGTTTTGTTCCAGGGCTTATTCAACAGGGCCCGAAGAACCAGTCCCCCTGGAATCAGCATAAAAAATTCCGGCATAAAATCCGGTGGCATGGGTGCTTGGTGTGACATTTCACTGTCGAAAAACACTGTTTTCGGCCCCTACGAAGGAGCTGTGGTGAACAAGGACAACTTGAGCAAGCTCAGTCAGTTGTTTCATGGTGGATATGCTTGGGAGGTGTGTTTAAGAGTTAAAGCGGGTTCATCGTGAGATGATTTGTGTTGTGCTAATATGATTACAGAAGTTGTTTTGCAATATAAGACTGCTGGTGCTTAGTGATCATGAGAAGCCTTGACTTGTTGTGTGAAAAAAGAATTCTTTATACCATTGCAGATGTAACTAGATTCATTCATTGAATTGCCATATTGTGAAGTTTGAAGATTGCCATGCTTGCATTCTTATGTGATCAGTGATCACTGTTGAATTAAATCTAGGGTTGCGTCTGGTGCGTCGCGTCATTCAACTCGCAGGACGTAGGAAGTTTTTTTCATGGCACTGATTCGTAACAAACAAAGAAAAAGGCTTTGTACCCAGTAACTTAGTCATGGCACAGCGTCAACTCTTTCACTTTAGTAGTAGACCGATTATGTTGAAAAGAATGTTGTGCGTATAATCAAGCAGCTTGTTGGCTGGTGCAGATCTATAAGAAAAGCAAGCTGTCGCACTACATTGATGGAACAGATGTCAAGCAAAGCAATTGGATGCGATACATTAACTGTGCAAGGTCAGCCTTATTTTATATTATTGGCGGCAGGCCTAAGCCTGCCTTTTGCCGGGGCGGTTGAGGTGAAAGGTCTTGCCCAAGGAGCGCTACGGCAATTCACTCAGTGGCCGGGGATCGAACATACAACCTTCCAGTTGGGAGGCGGACACTTGCAATGAGCTATTTGCCGTCAGCCTGATGAATAACCACATGCTCGAGTGCGCGATTGTTTTCATGGAGATATGTTTTTTCAGCGTACAATGACTTGTTCTCCATTTAGGCGATTCACCAGATAGACGAAGAAACCAGTGATTGCGTTGGTGTTTTTGTTGGTTCATTTTCAAAAAGTGGTTTAAAAATTCTCATTGCCTGGTAAACTGTTTATAAAAGAAGCAACAAATCAAAGCTAATTTGCCAAAATTCATTACAAAAAATTATCTCAGCGATTTTTAAAGCAGTTTAAAGGTTATTGTAAAGTGATTTTTAAGTTGTAAGAATGCAGATACTTTTTGATTTTCCAGGTTTATGTATAATGTGAGGTGTGCTATCATGTAGCAATCAGAAAAATAACGTTTAGGTCACTAGTGGATATCCACGCTACATATTGCTTGTACCGTAATTCCTTCCGGAAACAACGATTTCGTTCCGGTTGTGCGGAAACTGAATGGTGATTCAATATTTTTTTATTTTTTACCATGTTGCAAAAATTTCTGCTTAGCCATTACTTCTTTTACGTGGCAGAAATGAAGAAGAACAGAATCTGGTTGCTTATCAGTACAAGGGCAAAATTTACTACCGCACTTACAAGGACGTGCGTGAAGGTTCAGAGCTGTTGGTGTGGTATGGAGATCAGTATGCTGAACATCTTGGAATTCCTACAGAATACCAGGAGAAAAAGGTTGATCATCTAGTCAAAACGGAATCCAAGATTTCTCTAGGTTTGGCTGGTTTTGCATTTTGAGCTGTAATATCCTTAAATTACTTGTAAGTAATTTTTCCTTCGCTGGGATTTAAAAAAAAAACTTCTACAAAGCAGCACATCTATTTCACAAGTCAAAATACTCTTTTCTGCGTCACAAACAAAACAATTTTGATGTTCGTTGTAGTTCATCAGTGTTTCTCTTTGCAAATGCACTGCATGGCGCAATTTCAGGTTAAGGTTAACCAGCACCACAATTTCATGAAGTGTTTTTTAGATATGTTTAAACTGCCTTGCAAATGTGATGATCTTGCTTTTTGAGTCTCATTTCATAACCGCCAATGTGGAGGGGGACACTTACCAAAGGTGGGGGTAACCACATTCTCAGACGCGACTCCGCTCCTGTTCCGATGATTCGGTCCGAATTTTCTTTTCAAATTTGTGAATCCGACTCCTGTTCCCACTCCGGCTACCATCGATGCAGCCGACATTCAGCAATGTTTGTGCTGAAGCAATGTCGTTTATAAAGACCACGCAGATTCCTGCTATTGCCGAAAATAAAAAGTGGCTCTGGGTCCGTTTCCTCAACATTTATTGGCTCCGGGTTCGAAAAAAATCGCAAAATCCTGCCTGGGTCGACTCCGGATCCGTGGCAGCTCGTAATTTCAATTGGTAACGAACTTCCAGTTGATTTTGATAAACCACAGATTTACGGAGAAAAATATTGAGGTTTTGAGCGCTGAACCGCGATGCAAAATGAAGAAAACTTTGCTGTGTCAAGTTGATACTGAAAAGAAATTAATTTAACAATTTTTTCACTTGATTAAAAATTCTTTCCTATTTTTCCTTTGAAAAACAGTTTTTTTCGCTCTGACAAAACATTTAACTTGGTACTGGTGAGCTACTCTAAACCTAACGCTTCTACCAAATTACTGCTGCACTAGAAAGAATACGTCTGCAAAGCGCTAATACATCATTCGGTGCATTTCACGTTTTTATTCTTTTTACGACTTTATTGTTAAATCATTCAGAAGACGTTGTTATCCCGAAAACTGGAACAGTGTTTTTTTTCTGTTTAATGTATTTATTTCATTATTCCTGTGTTTCCGATTTCATTAACCTATTTTGAAATTGTAGTATTTTTACAGAATCTTTCTTCCCCTGCACGAAATGCGACAGACTTTTTGCTGATGAAGCAACGCTTTCGACTCATGTTCGACGCAAACATCCTGATAGGTCTGTTCCGAAGAAACATCGATGTTTGCTGTGTCCATATTCTACTGATCACCATACCCACCTTCGACAACACGAACGAACGCACACCAATGAGCAACCGTTCGAATGCGATCTTTGTGGCAAAAAGTTTTCTCGACGGGATCACTTGAGTCGCCACAAACTCATTCACAGCAAAGTAAAGCTTCACAAATGCGACCAGTGCGATAAAAGTTTCAACCGCCGCAGCCATCTCGGCAACCACGCACGAACTGTGCATGACAAGATAAAGTCTCACGTGTGCCGCATATGCGGGAAAGCGTTCGGTGAGCTTACTGATCTTACTAGGCACATACGTAGGCACACTGGTGAGAAGCCATGCAAGTGCAAGGATTGCCCAGCCGCGTTTAGTTCTTCATCTGAGTTACGCAGACACGTTATATGTCACCACACCAAACAATATCCACACAAATGTAAGGAGTGT
>JGI24159J19872_10007276_pt1 | contig 14504 bp, 7 predicted proteins | sample Ectturendosymbi4_FD_19872 | JGI IMG/M metagenome (IMG submission 19872) | reverse complement strand
GTTAAGGTTTCAAGTAATTGAAATCTAGTCACCAGTTATCGAAGTATGACTGGATAAACTTATCAAGCAAATGAAGTTTTTACTTTACGAAATCATCCCGCTGGCCGGATTCAACCTCGCAACGGGCCGGTTTTGGCCCGCGGGCCGTATGTTTGACACCTCTGATTTAGATGATTTATCCAATGAACTAAACAACATTAAAGCAGGGTATTCTACTGGTGAAGTCTTATTAAATCACTTGATGTTTGCTGATGATATTTGTGTGTTTTGTCCAAGTGTACGTTTGTTGCAAAGAATACCAGATGTGTGCCAGGCTTATGCAGAATCGCATGAGTATATTTTCAACTGCAACAAAACTGTTTGTATGACGTTTAAGGCTGAGTGCAAAAAGCACAGTCACTCCATTATTGAAATTAGGTGGTCAAAATGTAAAATCTGTTAACCAATACAAATATCTGGGGATTGTATTGGATACTGAGCTCTCAGATGACAAAGACATTTAGAAACAATTGCGATATCAGTATTATGCAGCAGGTAAGCTGCGAGCTTCTTTTTCCCGATATTTAAATCCAGTTAAAATCTACTTTTTCGTTCTTTTTGTACGCCCATGTATGCAAATGCATCACAATTATGGTGTAATTTCAGGAAGTCACACATGCAGAGATTGCGTGTGGCATATAATTTTGGATGCAGAGCTCTATACAACCTGCCCTGGAGAGTGTTAGTAACCACCAGGTTCAATGTAACATTCCTACCTTTGAGGTTCTGTTAAGAAAATACACGTACCTGTTTCACGAAAGATGCAGAAAATCTAACATATGGTTACATACTTCCATGCAGTCAGATTGTTTGTACTCGTCCCGATTCTTTGATCACTATAATCGCATTTTACTTCGTGAATGAGTGATCGAACTTTGCAGTGTCCGTTTGATTGATGGTCTGTCATGTCACAATGCTTTCGCATTCTACATGTACTCGATCAGTTTAAGAATTGGCGCCCTACTCCGCAGTAGTGTTGCAACGAGTGTTGCGTGTTTAGTGTTGCAACGAGTGTTGCGTGTTATCTAACATTAGTGTTAACAATGTGTCTGTAACCCTATGGTTCTGTCTTCAACGCAGCTGCAAAGTGTCTGTAACCCTATGATTCCGCCAGCTCCAATGCCTTCTAAAACGTTCTGTTTTGTCTGTTTTTATCGACCTGCGTTCTGCAGAGTGTGTGTGTGTTTATACTATGGACTTAGTGTCTGGCCATAAACAAATAAATTAAAAATTATGTCTCTTCAGAAATCCAAGGCAGTGTACACTGCAAGTGAGCGGCAATACACTGTAGCAAGTGAGAAGTTCAAGTACCTTGGAGTGGTATTTACGAGTGATGGAAGGCGGAACTGGGAGATTGATACACGGATTGGTAAAGCGAATGCAGTTTTGCATGAGCTTTACCGCTCCGTGGTGACAAAACGGGAGCTTCCAAACGCTGAAAAGCTGTCAGTTTTTAATCGGTATTTGTTTCGAACTTCCGATCCTCACCTATGGTCATGAATTTTGGGTAATGACCGAAAGAATATTATCCCAAGTGCAAGTGGCAGAGATGGGATTTTTGCGAAAAGTTCATGGTGTGACACTTCGCGACAAAGTGAGCAGCTGTGAAATTCGCAAAGCCCTGAATGTAGAACCACATCTCCGAATCGAGAGATCCAAGCTACTTCGGCTTAGGCCATGTGCCCAGAATGTCTCATGAAAGATAGGCGAGGCAAGGCCTGCTGACTGCACCAACGGAAAAGCAGCCGAGAGGTCGCCCGAGAACCAGGTGGAGTGACTACATCTTACATCTCCGACCTTGCTTGGTCCCGTCTTGGTGTGGAGCCAGCAAAACTATCTGAGAATGCTGTTGACCGTGAGGTATTTCAAGTCCTCCTCGGGCTGCTGCCCTCGCGTCTATACCCGACGAAAAGTGGGCACGAAACTGAATTAAAGAAAAATGAAGAATATTTTCCTCCAAGTACCAATTTTGTATTTGCTTTGGCAGCTAAGGCAAGTCTTGTCTTTCACACGAAACTCCTGAAGTGGGACATGAATGTGAAAACATTTTTGCTACAGTATCATGTGTCAATTTTTTGCCTATCACACACAAGCAATTGTCAAAAGTTACCTTCAATTCCAGTGGTGACAAGTTCTAATGCATAAGAAAGTGACATTCGAAAAGAGATTTGTAGTATGGCTCACCAGATAGTTAATAGTAGAGAAAGAAAATCATCATAAAATAAACGGCAAAAACAATCTACAATGAACATCCTACCAGAATTATAAGCAAAGACTGAAACTCACGTTATTCCACACAGAAGATCTTATAACTGCAGAATAACAGGCAGGACTGGTTACTCAATTTGCAGTTCAAATCCAAGTCTTCGGTTTTGTGGAGACAACTGCAGCGTTGAACCATTTACATTATGATGCAGAAAACAACTAGAAATGCAGTTCTAGATACATCTAACATTACCTTTTATTGATTGAAGGTAATTGTGCTATGTTGGCAACCCACCATCTATCAATGAATAATAGACATACCAAACAAGCAACATAGGTATGTCAAAGCATCTTTCTCACAAAGACATAATCAAAATGTTTTATGAAAATATGATGTCTGTAACCAGGGCCCCGACAAGGTGGAGCAATGCCCCAGGGCGGCACTTTTTGGGGGTCATCACTTTTGGTGAAAAGAGGGAATAGCAAATGGTCTTTCATGAATGAACCTGAAGTTAGATTAAAGGTTTCAGATTTGGTGGGGGGCAGCACTTCCCCATGTCGAGGCTCTGCCTGCAACAAAGCATACATAAACACATTTCCTACCTCTTGGTCTACGTCCTAAACTAAATGTATTATATTGATGGAGTCTCCATCAAAAATAGTCTCCATTGAAGACTATTGTCCCAATGCCTTGATTTTTGACCTATGCCCTTAACCACAAGACTGATGCAAAAAGCACAGATCATGGAATTGATCCTAGCAGAAAACTTCAGGCTTCATTTATTTGTATGAACTTATTGGCATAGTGTTAATCAGTAGTTATATTCTTTCCACATCAACAAATAAAAGAGAAATGGCCTGTAACTAAACAGTAAGATCAAGTAACTTTCAGCAAAGGTCACCTTACAAGTTATTTTTGCATGGTGGTCCAAAAATATTTTTTGAATAAGTAGCATTTTGTATTGAAAGGAATACTTCACAGTTTGTTTCACTGGCCCATCTTATAGACATGTACGTTTTATGTGGTATAAATTTTCTTATGGTACACCACCATTTTGCAAGCACAGCTCAATACTTTATAATGTGCTCAATCCAAGCTCTTTGGCACTGAATCACTGCAGCTATTTGCACAATGAAGTTTATAACGACCCTGTCCAACACCTCATGCGGAATTCTCTTGATCCATGTAAAAATGTTAATCTTGAATGCATCAATAGTTTGGGGATTGTTGGGATAGACCAGGCATGTCCAACCCAAAAGGCTAACTGAGCCAAAAATTATATCACTATCTTAAACCAGGGCCACACATTGCATGGCTTACTTTGATCTTAGCAAACTAAATTTATCTTAAGATAATGCACTGAAAGCGTTCGAATCCCAACTGCAATGGCAACAGACATGATAAAGTGACACTGAGGACCATCTGCATCAAAAACGTCAAATTCAAAAGTATCAAAATGAGCACAGGTTGTCAATATGTAGGCTACTTTTACTAGAGCGATAACCCAAACTGGGCTGCACAAAACCTTCGACGCAGCCCGCGAGCTGGACATAGCTGGGATAGACCATGCCTTTTAGGTATCTCCACAGAAAATAATTCAAAGGGGTTAGGTCTGAAGAATATGCAGGTAAATGGTGGTCAACACCATGGAAGATGAACCTGTCTCCAGGGAAATGAAAGTGATGGTATTCTAGAAAGCATTGGAACAATGGAGTATTGCTCCATCCTGCTGATAAATCACAAAATCCATGTGTACCACTTGCTTCTGACTCAGTGCCAGGATGTATTTTCTTTTCGTTAGTTTAATGTAGTGCTCTGTGTTCACAATTACTAGAGGTCCATCAGCATCCTCAATCCAATATGGCCCAATAATGCCATTGCAACCCAATGCCCACCAAACAGTCACTTTCTTTACACTAAGTGGGTGATACTGATGCCAATGATGCTAAACCTAACAGTGCATATTTTGTTTGTTCACATGACCACCAATGGAAATTTGCCTCATCAATGAAAAAAGGTGACTGATTCTTTGCTCAAAGGCAAGTCTCTCAGCCTTGTTTGCATCAGTCTGAAGTTGTAAAATTTTTATCTTATATGGAAACAGGTGAAGATCCTTGTGCATTATGTGCATAACTGAAATACTTGGAAGATCTGCCTTCTGGCACAAACGACTAGTGGATTTCCTTGGAGAATGCTCCAAACATGTCTCACAGTCATGTGATTTTCTGTCCTAACTGACCATGGCTGGCAACTGCAACTTATTTGTTATCCAGTGCACTTCCCATCTCCCTGAATTTGTCCAGGATGCTCTTTATTGTTAGTCTGAATATAGAAATTTTGTCTGGAAGGTCCCTACAAAATTATTGTGGGGTTTGGAGAACTGATTTTGTTACAAAATAGACCTCAACAATCTTGATCCTTTCCTGCATGGAATATCTTGCTGCTTGATCCATTAAAGATAGATTATAACTTTCGAGGAGTTCTAATTATGATTTATCTAGAAAACAGTCTTTTCTATTTAGGTGATATAAAATTTCATGCCCTTTGTTTTTTATGTTGTTATGCAGCATACATGCAGCACAGTTTATTACCAAAACAGACTAGATTAGTTGATCTATATTCAGGGATGAAGTTACTCATACGTTTTCATTTTATAGATCAAACATTTCAGTTTGCATAGCATGTAGGTCAGTTAAAACCATAGCATTATTAGCAATCGCAAATCAGGGTCAACCCATTAACATTCGCAATTGAACTCATTCAGCGATTTAGTTAAAAATTGTAACACACCGCATTCAACGTCCAACATTTTCAATAAAGCAGTGCAGGGCTTGTAGGCTATTCTTTTTGTTTTGGAAACTCAAAACATGAGTGGCTAAGTGAGGTGTATGCAGTGCTTCCACAAGTTATCTTTTCATTTCCTCTATTTCACACAATCATTTCCATTTAGGTCCTCTCATTTTCTCATCTAAAAATAAAATTTCCTCACCTACTTTGTCAAGAAAAACAAAAGCATTCAGTGAATTTTTTGTTGCATTTTGCAACTGAACTTTGCATGAGTGTTAAGTTTTAAAAGTGTATTGCTTTTTTTGCAATGAAATGATGGTTCACACAATCAGTGGATCATACAGCATTGCGTAGAATATAGGCTAATGCAGAAGTTATAGCATAATTTAAGAACAAAGTTCTACAGAAGCAATAAATATTTACTCTATTGTCAAAGGACTGGTGAAAGACCATGAGGTTATCATAGTCTACCAACCCACAATACAACTTCCACTACTATCTTTAGTCATGTGAAAAGGAAAGACAAGGTGATAAAAACAAAGACACAAATGATACTTGCAGATGAGTGCATGCCTATGTACACTAGCTATCATGATGAAATATTTAACTTCACAGGTGTAGAAAGAACAAAACACTGAAATTAATGTATATACATTTGTTTGAAAATGCAAATGATAATAGGAAACAAAAACAAGTTGGAAAAAATATCAAATGACAGACAGATGAAGAAGGCTAACCCCCATTAGAAAGGAAACTTTACAGTTTCTGTTAAGTATAAATACATAGAAAAACATAATGGAAAAAATCACATGGTACAAACCAAAGAATGGACAACACCAGATGAGCTAAACAAATTCCATTTGTTACTTTGCACCAACAAGGCCAAAGAGTAGGTCGCTTTGTACAGATTTTTGAAGTCAAAGTGAGATCAAAAATTGATATGGTCAGGTATTTCTGAACATACCTTGGGTCCAATGAATTTGTATCAGTATTGACTTTGAGAAGAGTTTACCCTGGGTAATAAGAAATTTTCTGAAGTTGCAAGTCTCGTGGGGTAATTATGAACTGTTTGAATAGATTTGAAATATTGGTTAAAATGCAATGGAAGTAAATTTTTTTCACATTAGAGTATGTAAACTTACCAGCAGACATTTTATATAAATTTTTGATTGTTAAAATGTGATTTTGCATATACATTACATCCACATTGACTTTGTTGCATGTTTTCAGCAATTTCACAAGTTTGTTTTATAGATTCACAAGAGGTTGAATAGTAGTTTTGAAGCCCTGCACCATTTCAAGACAGCAGAATTTAGATAAGGGTGTATCAATGCATTATACATAGCATTTAATATATGTTGGGTTGTATAATGTCTTAATTGGATAATATTCCACATGACTTGGAGACTTGTGTGGTTAATTTAGCAATATGTGATTTCCAACTAAGCTTGGTGTCAAGTATGATGCCTAGGTATTTTATGCCATTTTTTCACAAATTTCATAAGTGTTAATAGAAATATTTGATGTGGCAATATCATGTTTAGGCCTTTTTAACACTTTTGGTGCTAGTGCATGAGATATTCATACTTCAAAATCCTACATTGAGCACACAATTTAGCGCTATTTTGCTGCCCCTTTACAATTCTGTAACTCGCCAGGTGATTGTGCTAGAGAGCTGTTCAATCACTCATACGATGTGGCAAGTCTTCTAGAGTACAATGAAAAAAATTGGAAAGTTTTGGATTTCAGGTTTTTTGTGTGTGGCCTAAAACTTACCCCATAAATGGGGTAAGTTTTAGGCCATTTTTGGCTCAGGTTACCTGGCCCTGGGCCCCAGTTTGTTTGTCATAATCCACTAATCATTATCAGGGATATTTAGAACGCCTCTGGATATCCTGGTTAATATATTAAAGTTCATCTTTAGCTTTACCTCACATGTCACAATTTTTAATATTAGATGCAGACATAAGTAAATTAACAACAACAACAAATATTGTGGAAGTAAATGAAGATGCTTCAGTAATATAATTTATGATTGTAAAAAAAAGCAAAAGTCCAAGTATAGAACCATGTGGGATGCTGCATGTTATAGGTATGTAGGATGATTTTGTTTTACCTAATGATACCTAAAATATTGCAATCACAACACCTGATCACCAGGATACACAATCTAATGAACCACAACATGTAGGCCTGTAGCCAAGGTTACATCTAAAACTGCAGTACAATAAATGGCTAAAGCAGCTTTACTTTCTATACAGAGCTGAAAAAGTGTTTAATGTTTTGTGAAGCTAGATTTTTCATCGAACTTGCAGAAATAGCTGACAATGTTTTTGGAAGTGTAACTAGGAGATAAGCTGCGTCTCGAGACCCGTTTTTTGGAGTCTCGGTCTCGGAAGTCTCAGGTCTCGGTCTCAAGGTCTTCGTCTCGAGATTTTGCATAGGTTATTTTTTCTAAAGTTTTGCAAAGAGTTTCTTAAAAAAAACGGTTTAAAAAAATGATTGTTCAAAATTTAGCTGTTCAAAGAGGTCAGTGGCTAAGCTGTCTTGCTTTGTTGTTATGTTATTTGCGAGATGGAGAAAACAATTTGCCCTCAACCCCGTTTAAAATTTGTACTGAATTCAATAAAAAATGTGCATGTGCCAATGAAACCGCAGCGTGTAATCTCTGCAACGAGAGGTTGGGAATACTTTCTTAAGGACTATCTTTGAACTGTTTTTCCAAGAGTTTTGTTATGACACCCAGAGGCTTATTCAAAAGAGGTGGGAGAATGCCAAAAAGTTTCTTTTTTGAGAAGTCAAATAAAACCATGTCTTTTTTTCGAAATGCATTTCAAAGCACTCTGTTGAAACACGCTGGTGAAGTTTTTTTTGTTCTGTGTAATGCAGACTTTTTTAGGTTCAAAAATGCCTCAGAACTCTCTTGAGGAAAAGTTGTGCTCATAAGAGTTTTGTACAGACAGCAAATAATCAGTTACTTTGACGTACTGCTATAGGCTTTTCGGCCTTTCTGCGTTTTGTAACCGACATGCAGTGTTGCGAAAACTCTACGTGTGGCAGCAAAAACAGAAATTTGGAACAGTTGTGAATATCAGTTAAACGTAAAAATATGGAAATTATGAAAACCATAAACACATAAAAACTTGGCAATAAAGAACAACATATCTAGGAATTATGCATAGAGCCATAAAATCAGCCGGATGGCGCTACACCATTTCACTACTACTCAACTGCACCGGTAATCTCGAACTTCGCTCATTCTGCTACAGAATGCTGCATCCCAACAATGCTTGTCGAAAACATCTAATACTTTCTTTTTATCCGAGAAAGAAAAAATATCCGATACGAAGGCAATGGTTACCTGCAAAAGATCTGCAGCAGTTGTAAAAAACTGACAAACTACGAGCACCTTGCTTTAAGCAAGACAAAAAAGCAAACCCAAGTTTCCTCAAGGCTTCATTAGCCCAGCGCACTTTGTTATTGCCATGGAAAACACATTGAATTCACGGTGCCAACTGATTCACGAGTAATGACAAAAAATAAAACTTTCCCACTGACCTACAGCCTAGCATGTGCCAGCTATGCTAGTCATTTAGCCATACATACATGCATATGTAAAGAAGGCAGAAAAACAAGGTAAAATGATGATGAGAAGGGTGGCTAGCAAGCAGAGTAAGCAAGATCCCTAATTGGAAATTAAAAACAAGACGCCTTTCAGTTCATATCTGATTGTGATGTTATAAGCATGATTCATGATTTTCTCTCATTTTGTATTGTTGTAAGCAAATGTGAGGAGTGGAAAGTGGAAGCATTTTTATGGTCGGCCCTGGGCAACATTAACATCGCTACGCCACTGCAGTTGAGAATGCGGTGGGATAATACCTTGCTGGTTCAAAGTGTAAACCTAATTTGTGCCAAAAAAAGCTATTACTCTCATACGCCTAAATATGTTTTTCTTTGCGTCAACAGCAGAATCACGAGCAACATTTTTTAAACTTGTTTTGGACAGAGTGGGCAAGTTTGGATGGATAAAAAATTAGTTACAATTTTGCTTTTTGAAATTCAAAGTAGTGCTTTCGTTTTTTAAATCTCTAAATTTATCACCTCTTAATCCTAGATATTTGGAGAACTCTTAATCAATTACTTGTCGTGTGAGGAGAAAAGTAATTAGGAAAGGTCTAGGTAGCGTTACAAAATATGGCACAGCTATGTTAGCCAAAATACACGAAATATGTGTTTCAGAAATTTGAGTGTCAAAATAAAAAGAATGTAGTGAAACAGGTAAGTGGTAGATAGTAAAAAAATTTAAAAGTTTGTTACAGTATGTTCTCTATGTCTTTTCAAGAACAAAATGCAGCTACTTCAATGCACACAAAACTTACCTTTTGCTGTTGCTGTGTTGGGGTTAAAGCAGAATTTTAATGAGGTCTCATAAATTTTATGAAAAATATTATACTGTGCTGCTTGACAAATAAAAACTAGTTTGATTCACATCACCTCTTTAGCTTTTATAATGAAGAGCAATGCTTGATTTATTGGCCTGTGACTGTAACTAAAAATATCATTTGGTTGTACTTTGCATGCATGTAAGCAGGTCCATATCTTTCCCACAATAAAAATTTTATTCCACTACAGCAGTAATCTCTAAGCACTGATATTATCAACAGTTTTGAGAAGGACCACTGGCTGTCAAGTGTCAGTGTCTACATACAACAGTGACTAGCCTATGCCTACCTACTAACTCGTAGTTCACATAAGGCCAATCACGACAAATTTGTGGAAAACTTAGAGATGAAACGCAAGAACCTCACATGTCACACTCTGCACAACAGCAGGAAAGCAGGTTGGATCTACCTACTAAACCAAATATCAAAGTAATAGGTTGCTCTGGCAAAAGGCATTGAATATGGTCTGCTACCAGCAACAACAGACGCGTTTGCACAGTGTTGCCACAGGCTTTTTGGAAAAAATCACTGGATTCACAAAAAAATTTACCAGATTTGAAAAAACACTAGATTTAAATTTTTGCCTCGAAATTCGCAGTTTTGCTTGAAGTTATTAGTTGCTTATTTTTTTTCTCAAAAGCCTTCACACCATTTACAAATTTGTTAAAACAAGCCATACTGAAGCCTGGAAAGTCTCATAACAACAATTTTCAGGCTTTTCTCAAGAGCTAAAAACGACATCACTCACGGAGCTATTTTTTAGAGCAGTCAACCTATATTCAATTATTCATTTCCACCAGAGATGATCACTATCCGGTTTTCCAGTTGGATATCCGGCAAGATAGTGAATTTGCAACAGGATACGGATATCCAAGAACTGGCTTCAAACGAGAACCGGTTATCAAGCGAAATTTCTGACTTCACGACAAATGCGCAGAGCACTGTTCTACATGTCAAAAACGCTGAGAAAACTGATGATTAGGGGTTAGGGTTTGGTGTTTAAATAAGTGTGTCGGGTTAGGGTTAAAAAAAATGGACGTCTAAAACTAAGTCCAAGAGTTTTTCAGCGGTTATATTTATTCCTGTACTGTAGCTTGTTGTGGGTATCTGACATCTAGCAAAAAAGTTTTGACTTGCGCCACAAACATCAAGAAAGTAATCACCAAACTTTATTCCTTTACTCTGAAAATAAAATCACTGACAAACAAGAATAGGTCAGAAGTTTCGCAGAGGTCAGAAATTTCGCTTGACACCGGATGCGGATAAGGATATCTGAAGCGCTTTTCTCGATAATTCAAGGATTCAGACTCTTGGACAATGTTGCACATTGCACAGTCATTCATTTAGCAACTTCGGAAGCATCTTTTCAGCCTTCTTTGTCATGACTCCAATCCTGTCTATGGTGTAATCTCAGTAGGCTACTGCATGGGTGCAATTTTGTTGTAAAATGTGGGGGGCAGCTTGGTGTGAAACCAATATAGTCATCGGGTCGATACAGAAATGACGTTTTATATATGGGCTACAGTTTCCCAATCTCGTTTTGAAAGCAACACTAGTCACTCTTTGCTTTGTCCTTGCAGATGATTTACAATGTTAATAAACTTAAATTTGTTGCTGGACACGGTACAGTAGTTCAGCCCGCTTGCATTAATATCGTATTTGATGCAAAGAAGCACAGCAATGTGGTAGAACACATCATTTGGGTTTTATCAGACCTGTCAGATGGAGTGCCAAAAATGCTGAACCGCACTGGTCGCACGTGCATATCACTCTTACAGTAGAACACTTCAGTCTTCATGCATTTTATAAGAAGTGTGGGTTACATTACAACGCGATTTGATGTCTTGTTCAAGTCGCTTAATGCTACAAAGACGATAAATATTTTTCTTGCACATTTCCGTTTTTTGAAAAAGCAACAAATCTTTTTAAATGCTGCTGGGCATAATGTATGCAACGCCACCACTACCAAAATCACCATTGATATCCTCTTGCCAGCAGCAAAAACATTTGGCCAAAAATTAGCGTAGCCTACAATGATTTCAATCTGTTTGTACTGTTGTTGGGTGGAGGATGTATCTTTGCACTCTCCCCTTGTTGGCTTCTGCATACATACCCACAGACAGTTGTAAAATGTCCTTATTTTGAAACCTGAGCCCAGCACGAGCCGAAATCATAAGCCCAAACCTGGCTCGAGCCCGACATTTATTTTTGAAACCCGATTTAGGCCTGAAAGCCAAATCAACCGAGGGGGTTAAGATATGCACAACTGCGGAGCAACAAAAAGCGTTGTTTGCAGGTGTAATTGCAGGTAGACTAAGCGGTTTATCACACTGAAAATAACAACCACCTTGGCCAAAATATTGGCATCATCTGGCACAAACGTAGCATGTTAGTCAACGATAATACTGCAGAATATAATATTTCTCAAGAAAAAAAGAAACTATCACGAAAATATCTACGATGGCGCTATAGGCATAAAAGAAACATTCTGGATAGCTCTACAGATATGAAAAGTGGACTTGTAGACTTCTTAAAACAAGCCTAGAATAGCGTGAGTGATTGATCTTTCGACGCAACGCCATCGCGTGCTAATTTCCTCACCGCTGTTGCCTTCTCAAAAACAGTGTGAGACTAATCCCAGCCGAGAATAAAAGAACACAGCTGGGTTTGCAAACAGAATTATCTGAAGAAAAATCACAAACACTTCACTCACAGAAGCTACCGCGGTGAGCACAACAAATCTAAGTCACGAAAGAAAAAAGTCATTACTCTTAATGTTATAAAAAGTTTTGCATGCAGGCCCTAAATTGGCTGGAAATATTTTGACAAACTTAAGCCTGACCCCGGCCTGACGCGATCCGGCCCGAAAAAACGACCAGACTTATGACTCTGCACCATGTCAAAATCATGGCCATCGGAAGGGGGGGATTTTGAAATTATTAGCAAAAAAATTTTGTTTTTTTTCTATTTCGAGGGGTAAAAACGAAGTTTCACCGCTTTTGGCCCCCCTTGGAAAAAATTTTGGGAAAATCTTTTACTGCCCCCCCCCCTGGAAAAAATCCTTTCGACGCCCATGGTCAAAAGTTTTGAGTTATACTTGCATAACGACACAAAAATATATTTAAGATTAAATCAAAATGCACAACGATGAATTGGAAAAAAGTGCCGAGTTTCACCTTTAGCACGAAAAGAATGTGCAACAAAACTGGGTGTGATGTATCTGCAAAGCAAATGTTTCACACTTGGATGAAAACATTGCTGCATTGTGGGTTTGGTTAAACTCAAGTGAATCGGATGACTTACGAACCAATGCATTCCACACAAGCACAATTTGTAAGAATCAAGGAAAAAATATATTTTGGATTTGTTGGTCACCATTGTCACGACATTGCAAGAAGTGAGGATAAATGTATATTTTATCCTTATTTTCGAGTCAAGTCCCTACGTTTTGAGTTATAGGTCAATATGCACCTAGGTAAATACTGTAGGCTGCTTCTCCAACATTTTGATTGAAATCCTGTTCACTAATTGTTGAAAACAATATTTTGCTACCTAAACTCACCCCAACTTTTTGTCTTCGGCAAAAAGCTTCGCAGAGATTTGACTGAGAATCTAATTTTGTAACATTATATACACTAGCATCATTAAATTATGCACTGTCTAATTCTGAATACGTGACAACCAGCGTTACAACAAAACCAGTTACATTTCTGCACGGAACAAATCATGGCTGTACTGTGGTCTCACACATGTGCAGCTGTATTACTCTCACGGTTTTAAGAAACGATTTTTTAACATTTTTCCTTGCTAACAGTATGCCACACAGGGTAAAATGTCGGACAGAAGCAGTTAGACATCTTTCACGGTCTCTAGAAACTTGAAAAATGCTAAAAAATCGTTTTATCGCTAAAACTTATAAGCTAACAGAATCAGTGATAGAACTCTGTTTCAACATGAACTTGGCTATGTTTGGCCTCCCATCAAACATGAAAAACTCTTCACACAAAACGTGACAAACATCACTTTCATTTTTGAAAACTCTCCAAATGCAAAACCTAAACGGAAAAAAGTGACGGGACATGGCATATTATGTCCCCCCGTCTGAAAAAGTGGGGGTACACGTCCCCCGTGTCCCCCACCAACTTGCGCCCATGGGCTACTGTAGTGTAGTCCCATCCCCTACTGATTGAACACACCAAATTTGTCTACTTTGCATGAGTGTGTTGTAGGCAGTGATGGATCTCGAGACTTGGTCTCGGACTCGAACCGTGTCTCGAGACCCTTTTGTCGAGTCTCCGTCTCAAATGTCTCAAGACTTGTCTCGGTTTCGAAGGATTTCGGTCTCAGTCCTGAGCTCCTAGTCTCGAGACTTTGCATGAGTTATTTTTTTATGTATATTTGCGAGATGCAGCTCCTTAGAAACGGATTTATAAAGTAATTGTTCAAAATTAAGGCATTCAAAGCAGTAAGTCGCTAAGATTTCTTTGTTGTTATGCTACTAAGGAGAAAACAATTTGCCCTCTACCCTGTTTAAAATTTGTACTGATTGCAATAAAAACGGTGTGTGTACCAGTGAAAACGCAGCGTATAATTTCTGCAACGCTTGCAACGAGACGTTAGTACTTTGCTAAGGACTATTTTTCAACTGTTTTTGCAAGAAATTTAATAATGAAAACCCATATTCAAAAAAAGTGAGAAAGTGCTAACAAGTTTCTTTTGGAAGAAGCCAAACAAAACGAGGTCTATTCTTCGAGGTTCCTTTCAAAGCAGTCTTTTAAAACACGCTGGTCAGGCTTTTTTGTTTGCCTAGGCCTAATGCCGACTTTGTAATGTTTAGAAATGCTTCGGAGCTCTCTTGAGAAAAAGTAATTTGCCCTCGTTTTTACTTAAGAATTGACCACACAGACCAGTAATGTAGTCGACACCGTAACCTTCGAGACCTGGCTCAAATTTCGAGACGAGACCGAGACTTTGTCATAAAAGCCGAGACCGAGACCGAGACCTGGAAGTTCGAGACCGAGACTCGA
>JGI24159J19872_10007273_pt1 | contig 14508 bp, 12 predicted proteins | sample Ectturendosymbi4_FD_19872 | JGI IMG/M metagenome (IMG submission 19872) | reverse complement strand
TAGGACTCCTTCCAGAAAGTATTGGTGTAGGCTAACCAGGATAATCAAAGTTGAAAATGTTGGTACAGTGTAGATTTGGCAGGGTAGAAAAGAGTTGGCAGCAAATGTAAATCATATATTAATTGACAACCATGCAGTTACTGCTGCTGGTGGATAAAAATTTTTATTCGACCTAGTCTGCCTTTTCAACTCTATCCTGGTATCCACACTTCCAGTTCTGCTTAGTTTCAGGGCTACATCGCCAAATTTATCGTGCTACACTGGGAATGTGTCCAGGTGCATTTAAGTAGGCTAGGCTATGCTAGTGTTCAGTTTGAGAAGTTGAAAACGTGAAACTAGCTTGAGTAGCCTAGCTGTTAGCCTACTGTATATTGCACAATACTTTCACGAACACCAATCCAAGCGTTCACAATTGCGAACCATGCACATTGACGAAACAGCCTCTTCAATACATACCTACAAACGGCAATTCATCCACGGTTAACATAGGCACGCTTCATTGAGCCGAGTGGTTTCAGCGGGAAAGTAGAAAAAATCCTACTTGGCCGTAGGGACCGCTGGAGTGAGAACTTCACCGGCGGGCAACCCGCAGTTGAGCCATCCGCGACACCCGCGCCGCAGATGGCCATGTGTGCATCGGCCTTTAGAGAGTAGTCTGTTAAACTGTGGCGAATATTTTCGTTAGGCGCTGCTCAAAACTAGTAAATGGAAAGGTTGGTTTGCGAAAAGAACGTTATTCAACAAAATTATAAGAAAAAAAGTTCAACCAAAGAAGTTTTGGGCTTCAATTCTTTCCAAGACGTCGCTGACTTCTATTCGTTCGACTTTTCTTCTGTGACCCCTGCTTGACAATACATGCGCTCGATCTCCGCTTGACCGAACGATGGTTGTACTCAGGCGCAGCGAAAGCTTTCAGAAGAAACGTTCCGAGCGTCGCGTTATCTGGAATCGTCTTCGCTGCCAAAACTCGAAAGCGCATGCGTCGATGCAGTGGTGACGCGCTTCACCGCCCCGATCCTCGCCGAGTGTCCACGCATGATAAGAAGCAACGTCACCGAGCGTGAGCAGATGCGGTATTTGTTCGATTGTAAGCCGCGCATTATGATATTTTTTGTTCATCATTTTGTGCGGCTTAAAATCAAGGGCGGCTTACATATTTTTTCTTCACCTTGTCAAGGGTCTAATGACGCTCAGTCTTTCCTTGGCTTGTCGACCAGACTCACTTTTAGCATTCTCTTTTCTTCACAAGAGGGAATGTGATGAACAGACGGCAGTTGTAGTGGTGTAAGCATCATTACCTGGGTTGCCAATTATCCGCGAAACGTGCTAGCACACGAAAGTATCTCAGAGGCTTAGGTAACCTATGTTCAAGTGCGGTTTACAATCAAGGGCGACTTACATTAATTTTTAACACCATTTCGTGCGACTTACAATCAAGGGTGGCTAACAATCGACAAAATTCGGTATTATCTTCACTGGCAACATCTCCTTAATTTTCGACTTTGGACACCTCAAAATTTTCGGTCTTAGCCCGTTATTGCCGAGGAACTTCGTGCCTTTCAAGTTCGAAGAGTGTTATTTTTTCTTTTTTTTGCGCGTCATGTTATTTCCACCCGGCTGACGAAACGGCAAGTGCGCTCGGGTTAGTTTTTTGTCCCTCACGCGATGTAGCTCAACACATTTGTAACTTTATGCTCGCGCGCGTGGTTATCTCATACAAGTTGTGGGTCTCTCCTGTTGGCAATTACGGTACATCGACCACGCCCTTGACAAGCTCCAACCAGTTTCCGCCTTGCGTCGGTCCCGCGTGACGCTACTCGTGAGGTGTAGATTTCAACCGCTGCTCGTCTGTTTTTGCGCAGAGCTGAGCCTGATGTTCAGCTTGCTAAACCGCATAGCGGATGGCGTCCAACCGATGCTCGACTACCTGCAAGAGTACATTCGTCAACAGGGATCGCAAGACATGATGGCGTGCGCCGAGACGATAACTACGGTTAGCGAGATCTGTCGGTTAGCGGTTGTGCGTAGATTGGTTGCATCCGGCCTGCGACAAACTCCTGCTGCGGTTGTTTCGTGAGGATAGCGCGGTTTCGCGTTCTACCTTTGTGAAGTATGCCTCACGGTGATTTTCCTTTGGGAATTTACGGTAGAGAAGAATTAAAGATATGTGGATTCTTAATATCTGGTAAATTTTCCTAGCACCCTTTCTATAAAAAAACTATGGTTTGCGTGGTCTGTGAAGACAAATGTAGACTACTATTTGTGCGTTCTCGTAACTGCCATATACGAGAACGGATTGATGTTGATTGATTTGTAGTGAATTTTCGACAGCACAGCGATTGTGTAGCTTGGTGCGCTGTTGACATTCATCAATTGTCAAAGGTTTGTCCGTTTGCTTCATGCTTGCGTTACGGAAGCAAAGACTTGAATTTCAAATCGCGTGATGTGTCGTTTCAGGATTCCGAAAAGTACATTGACCTTTTACTGCTTCTTTTTCGACGATTTTCTACTTTGGTAAAAAATTCTTTCAGCGACGACCCACGCTTTTTAACAGCTCGCGACAAGGCCTTCAAAGACGTCGTCAACGATCACTCAGTGTTTAGTCTGGAACTTCAAACTCGTGCAAAACAGTAAGGAGTGGCATTTTTAAAAATGTGCTGCATGGTCAACCGCTGAACCTCCCAACTTAAATGACTTGACCAGCGTGGTCCAACTACATTTGACCAACGGGCCATTTTACAAAAATGTGACAACTCGCGGGCCACTTCCAACAAAATGATGTATAAAACAACAGATTCACAAGATTTAAAATTGAAAAGTGAGAATACCTGGGTTCAATGAGTGTGCCAGTGAAATTATTGCAAAATAGCAATAAAGAGTTTATTGCACATTTCTATTGGTGCGATGCCTGTGGCTTCTATGACACTATCGTTCCTTTTGAAGCTTCTTTGACACTATCGTTCCTGTAACAATAACAATATGTTAGTGGTAGAAAGTCGGAGTCTATGGTCCAGTGCTTCGTCTGTAATTCGATTTCTGTTTGTAGATTTGACTTGCTTCGTGGCAGAAAATGTATTCTCACACACATATGTGCTTCCAAACGCCGAGCGCATAGTTAGTGCAAAATTTTTCAGTTTGGAAACCTATCTTTGCTGATTAATTTCTAGAAGCTCTGTGCAGTCTGCACACAACAATCAATGCTAAGAAACCTCGCGGGCCTGTAGTTGGAGTTGGACCACACTGGACTTGACTATTCGAAGGGGAATTAGTTTGAGTGAATATAGAGTGCGTTTAACTTCAGTGAACAGACAAAAGGCGTGTACCATTGCGTGGGGCCGACAGAGAAAGCAACATTGTCGTGTTTTTGCACATTGATTCTTTTGGTAACTCTTCATTTGCTCTGTAGTATTTGTGGTAGAAAGGGTATTTGCAGGCTTGTTCATGGAACACTTTTCTGTTCAATCCCATCCCATGGCAACTTGTGGCTGTCCATTCCCATGCCGTAGGATTCCCACGAAAAAGTAATCGGCGGTTCTCAAACCTGTTGAAGCCGTTACCGATATCAAGGTAGCGATTACGTCTTAATTGCCCTCAATATTTCGCAGCGATCGCTCATAATATAGAAAAAACATTGTGATTTTGGTTTCGCATTATCCCCCAGAGAATCACATATTAACCCCAGGCGATAATTTACCCCCTGCTTGGGAACAACTGATTCAGCGTTTTATTTTTGCTTTTTAGTTTACCGTAACATGTTTTGGCACATGAGGCCGAACGGCAGCGAACCTGATATTCATTTTCGTAAACTTTTCTGCGTTGCATCTTACGTTGTGTGTCCAGAAACCCTGTAAAGCTTCCACCCGAGTCGCGTTGCCCGGAACTTCTGGCCAATTTCTGCGACATGCTTTTGAGGAAAACACCTCTGAGCAAGAAGCTTTCGACCGACGAGATCGACGCCAAGCTCCAGGACGTGGTGAGCTGCAAGTTCCCTTTACCTTAAAATGCGTTTCACTCATTGCTGGGTATCTTGGCGTGACGCGTTTTGAATCATGTTTTTATCGAAATTGCGTGGAGCAGGAATGGTAAACCACAACCCGCCAAAGCTTTTCATGCGGCCAGCTAAGATCAAATCAATACTCACGTTATTTCGAGATTGCGAATTAACGTTTAGTCCAGGGTCACTTGTTAACTGACAAATTTTATCTAAAAACCGAGAAGTTGAACACTGATATATTTTTGTAACAAACAGTGTACTTGAAAGGTATTTTTCTGCTGACGTTCAAGTTAAAGCTAGCCGTGTGCTTGATCTGTCATGAAACAGTTACTGTGTTAAAGGAATGGAAATTGGAAATACACTTTGAAACCAAGCACGCTCAGCATATAATTATCAAAGCAAAATCTGTCATACCAAGCAACTTATTTAGCAAATAGTTTAAGGGGTTTGCGTTTGAGAAGTTTTTCATTTTTGAAAGAGAACTGTGAAAGACCAACATTTTGTTGTGAATACTTTAAATAACACTTGTTTTCCCTGATACAGCATGCGGGCCTTCAAATTTGTCAATTTCTAAGTGACGTCCTTGCCATGAAAAGTTTCCTCACCCCCTGATTTAGATCAAGTTCGAAAATCTGAATGCGCTTCCAGAACCGTCGCCAGAAAGTCGTCATTAGGGAGGGTTTACGTTTGTGCGGAGGGGCTTTACGTTCGTGCATGGGGGCTTGACATTCAAATTTTACAAACATTCCGCTAACTTATAAGTGTTTCATATTTCAATTTGCGAGGGGCCGGAGCTTTGTGTGGGGGGGCTAAGCCCACCAAAGACCCCCGTGGAGACGGGACTGTGCGATTCACTGAAGGGCAGGAATCGTTTCTTTTCACCACGCAAAGGTGAGCTGGTTGAAAGCCGGTGTCTGCATTATCTGGTAAACTTGCATTAAAGAGGTAGACCTGGTGTCTGGTGCTCACGAACGTTCCTGCGTCCAACTCGCTCGAACTCGGTGCACGTGTTCAGCGAAAGCTTTGGCTCTTGCAGTTGCTTGTGTTGAAATACGTCGCCAACAAGGATGTATTCATGCGCTACCACAAAGCTCACCTGACCAGGCGGCTCATCCTCGGCACCTCGGCTGACAACGAAAAGGAAGAAAACTTACTGGAAGGTCTGCGAGAGGTTCGTTAGTGTACTGCAAAAGGCTAGAGAAAGTTTTCGAGACAATACGCGTGCTCAAGTAGTTGGGAGCCAACGTATAATTATTGCCTTTTCACGATTCCAAGGAAGCGTCTGCTTCTTGACTGCGCGTGCTCAGCGTCGGCTTCTAAGTATCAGTCATGCTGTTGTGTCCAATACTACGATGCCCTGTCTATGCCTTTTCGAAATAGTCCGGGTTCAACATCACGACACTTGCCCCGTATAGCCCATTATGAAATAAGTTCTGTTGGTAAATGGTCGATCTGTAGTTTCTCTGGTTGCGGAAACAAAAGTAAAGACCCACAACTTTTTTAGTTTTTCTTTCGTAGACATTCAAAGGCTCTTGCAACACTTCTCTTGGTTTACTCTCCTGGTTACCCTTGTCTGCTCTCCATGCATTGTAATACTCCTGCTAAAGTGCATCATCTCATTTCACTTGGTCTGCTGATGCGAGTAGCCATTTACATCCTTCAACATTGTTTAAATTGGTTTCTGCTCATGTGGGTTGTGTGTGTGACTGTAAACCGTCAATAGTGTATTTAGTGCCTATGCTAAAAGATATGGCCATGACCTTTGTCATACGCGCAAATTTAAGCGTTGTTTGTGCATTTGCTGATAAGGCATTGAAAGCCTGAAAACCCTAGACAGCAGGCAGCTGACTTGCTTTACCAGCAACAGAAACGTGTAAGCAAACAGGAAGCAAAGCCCGTTGTTGTTGTGGCCAACATTGCCGCAAACTGTGACAATTTAAAAAAGAAAACGAAATGTTTAATTTACAGGTTGCACACCAAAAATAGCATGATTTTATCGCTATGAACTTTGGTAAATGAGTTCATACCGATAAAGAACTCCTACTTATCGATATGAGTTCCCCAAAACTTGCTGCACGTTTCAGCCGCGTCTTCGCTTCTCTTTTCATGAAGGTTGGAGAAAACCTCCATTGCTGTTTCTTTCCAGGTCGGCATGCCAGCCGATTACGTGAACAAGCTTGCACGGATGTTTCAAGACATCAAGGTCAGCGAAGACCTCAACCAGCAATTTAAGGAGACTAAGAAAGGAAAGGTCGCAGGTAACGGTTATTTCGCCTGACGCTTGAGCAATTCTTGGCCCTGAACACTTTTCTGAGCAAAAGCGTGAAAGCTCCTTTTTCTAATTGTAAATGTGTTTGCACTCCTGTTTGTGGAGTACGCAGTTTGATGTCACGCTGTTGCGTTTCGTACAGACATGGCTAACATAAAGATATTAAATTCCGGGGCCTGGTCAAGAAGAATGGATCGCATTCCTGTATCACTGCCACCCGCTTTGGAAGATCTAATACCGGACGTAGAAGAGTTTTACAAGACGAAGCATACAGGAAGAAAGCTTCAGTGGAACCACTTAATGTCGAACGGTGTTGTGAGTTAATCAACCAAAGTTTTTTTCAATGTAGCTTTGTAAATATAGGTCTGCGGTAAAGTTCAGCGGGTTCAAATGCTGGTAATTATGCTGTGGGAGTGGACTACTTACCCTCACCAAGAAAGAAAGCGACATAAGGAGACACTGAAAATGTTACTGTCCCCACGGTCGCTTTGTCTTCTGCAGTTGCACCAAAAGGCGAACTGGAATGGAGGGCATTCAAAACAACCGACCGATCGAAAATCTTGATTAATCCATGTGTAATCCATTCAAGTGTTCAACTAACTAGACCTAAATTTAGCCCTAAGTATTATTTTCCGCACAGTAGTCATCACAAATAGCCAGTTCGCATATATTTTTTGTGTCGCCTGCGAGGTGTTCTCCATGTGCTGTACTGGGTGTAAAAGAGAATCTGGCTTAAGTCGAGCAAATTGTCGACTCGCACACATGGCTCTTTGGGGATTTCCTGGATTTATCCGGCGATTACAGCCTTAGGTCTTAAAGGGTTGGACTTGGCTTGACGCACTCCCATGCTCTCAACTGCTTTACCAGTCAAAAATGATGCTGTTTAATGATTGAAAATGTCTCAAATTTGCTTCCCTTATCTTGCACGATTGTTAGCGAAGTAGGCCTCGGCGCTGAATGTTTTCCTTAGCTCAACGTGATATTTGGATGAAGACTTTTGGGTCATTCATGAATGACATTTACTTGTAGGTCCTGATGAGCAAGGTAAATAAAAACATTAAAAGTTTATTCGAAATTTCGTGGGTTATTCATTTGGGGGCATCACCCTTTATTCAAGTTTTGCGTTTAAAATTTGATCTGGGAATTTTTGTATAGTCCTATCGCTTATATCGAAGTTTTTACATGAAAAAGCATTTAAATCGGCCACGTAAAACACAACTTCTGACGAAAACACAAACCTTTTGTTAAGCGTTGCCCTATTCTTAACTCATACTACTGGCGTCAAATACGTAATCCCAACAAGTATATTCTTAAGAGTCCAGATAAGTTGATATGGTGCTTTTTGTAGTAGGCGTGCGTGTTTTTCCTGAAAGCCTGTAGGAGTTCTCGAGGATTAGTCTGTTTTGAAATACCGCTATTTTCATTGAAATACCGCTATTTTCAAGCTCCATCTATCGTCGGCTTACGCCGTGATCTGCAACTGCATTCATTTTCCCAATATTGGGTTTATTCTATCAAATGGCACTAGCACTGGTGACCGAATGTAATAACTTAAGATTATTATTTCATTGCGACTGAATATGGTGCAGTTTTTTTCTGTAGTTTGTGAAGTCGTGGTTTTTGGTTTTGTGCCATCGGTGCAACGACCTATTTCGAAAGGCCACTCTGGTTCCAACAGCAGCATGCAAAGGTGTATTGCAATTTGCAAATCGTTAGTTTTCGGCGAAGAATCGTTGCTTACTTCAATGCTTATTTCACAAGCTAGTCGCCTTTTCGAGTAGCTTAACCGCTATCGCGTATTCCTTCGCGAGTTGCTTGGCGCCAGTGCATTCCTATCCTCTCTTCCTGCCGCAGATCACCTTCAAGTCTGAGCTTGGTCAGTACGAATTGGACTGCACCACATTCCAGCTGTCAATCCTCTACTCGTGGAACTCGCGTCCCCGCGAGGCGATCTCGTTCGAGAGTTTACGGTTGGCCACGCAACTGCCCGAACCTGAGCTAAGAAGAAACCTTTGGGTAAGCCTGGTATCTGCGCCACTTTAAGTTGGCGATGGTCTGTTTTTCTTCGCGTGCGAAATCTCAAGCCGCCATAAAAACGAAAATGTTTAGCAGGTTAATGCCTGTTACGTGAAACATCGGCTCGTTGTTTGAGCAGCGTGTCTAACCGAGACCACCGTGATGGACACGATGGCCTCGGTTAGCTGTATACCACGGTGTCCTCGGTCTAACCAGCTGATAATCCATCTAAACTCTCCACTTACTGTGCAGTCGCTCGTGTCCAACGCCAAGCTCAAGCAACAAGTGCTTCTTTGCGATCCAGCAGTCCCGTCGGCCAAAGCATTCACCGAGAGCACTCTGTTCTCTGTCAATCATCAATTTACTCTGTTGTAAGTGACGCCTGGAGCTGCAGTTTGGTGAGGCACACGCGCGAGATTTTATTAATTCAATGCGCATGAAATGGTATACGTGTTTCTTTCGGTAGCTCGGCTTGTAGCACTGTACAATTCTTAACTTATACAATTCATAGGTCATGCGTTTCCAATGGAAAAAACAATTCATTTGATACATAAGTTTTTGGGAAAGTATATCCTCCAATGAATTCGATGATATATACCAGTTCTGACACTTAGGCCTAGGCCTTAATTTCGTTTATCAAGTAAACATCAAACTCATCCTTGGCGGTCTCTTATTTTCAAAATAACTCCTGCTTGTTGGCATTTTTGAAACTTTTTCATGAGCAAGCGATGTTTTTGTAGATCTTCTTTGGTGCGCTTGGAGGTTATACTGGCTGCGTTTCTCACAAACATCAGCGATGTTAATGCTTAAAGTTGCAGAAAAAAATTCGCATTTCTTATGACCTAGCTCGAAAGCGTGTTGTTCTTCATCGCATTCGTCCGTTTTCAGCAAAGCGGGAAAACCCCAAAAGCGAGGCCGCGTTAACTTGATCGGCCGATTGCAGTTGTCGACGGAGAAGAGCAGAGAAGAAGACAACGACGGCGTGGTTCAATTGCGCATTCTTCGCACGCAGGTTTGTTGGTGCTTGTTGGCTGATTGCAATGTGATGTTAAACTGAAGACCATGCATTTGATTGCTGACGGTAAAGGCCCGCTTAGAGCTTGGCAGGCGTTCTTTGACGTATCTGGGTTTCGAAAAACAAACAAGTGTTGTATTCCTAAAGAAGCTTTTGGTTCCATTGTACAAAATATCTCTTTTATCGTTCGGTAATTACTGACCGATCAACTCAAGCCAGGCGTAAGCTGGCAGATTTTTAATGGCATTGATTGGCGAAATAAGATCTCTTCTCAGGTAGGCATTGAATTTTCTTGTAAGTTCTCGGGCAGCAGCTCATCCCAGCACAAGCCTCAAACTGCCGAAAGTCATTGGCTCATTATTTACCAAAAGACTCCTCTCAGCTCGAAGCAACCCGCGACTAATGTTTTTCTCAGTTGACCTTCAGGCGTCTGTTTTCACAATCTTAAAGTTAGCAAAAGATTGTTGCGTCAAGCATAAGCTTCTATACCATGTTCCGGCTGCAGGTTTACGCTTTTTCCAGTGTCTAGCAGCGGGGACAAAATGTGGATATGTGCATTAAATACGTTATACGCGATCAGATGTGTGGGTCATGTTAATCATCGTATTGTATTTTTTGACAGGAGGCGATCATGAAGATCCTGAAGATGAGGAAACGAATCAGCAACGCTCAGCTCCAGACCGAGCTGGTCGAAATTCTCAAAAACATGTTTCTACCACAAAAAAAGCTCATCAAGCAACAGATCGAGTGGCTGATCGACCACAAGTACATGAAACGGGACGAGAACGACATCAACACCTTCATCTACGTCGCCTGACCACTTGATACGAATGAATGCAGACGCACGAACGATTCCAAGACGTCATGGCGGAGATTTTGCAAGTGCCTTCATTTCTGTCGACGCAACACGGTGGAGCTTAAGTTGCAACTTCACGACTTTCAACAGTCGTGTGGTCGACTGCTGCTGAAGCAACGGAGTGCTGGGCCTGTTTTTGAACCGAGAAAATATATTTGCGAAGCTCAGGCTTTTCGAGCTTTTGGCGTTTGTTGCCTCACTTCCCGGTCGAAGCAGTTACAGATGCGCTGCTTCTTCGTTCAGTAAAGTTTCGTGTCCAACCGCTGCTGCCGCTGCTCATCCGAGTGTTGCGCAACAATGACGCGTTTCAATTTGCCCAAGTGTTTTGTGACGTATCACTGTAAACGAATCTTGTGCTGAAGTGATTGTTGCAAGCTTTTTTTCGAGTTGAACCCGAAACAGTGATGACAGCGGCGCTTTCCACGACAAGCTGATGACGCGTTTCGCATTAATAGTCCTGTTCTTTGTGAAACCGAATGGTTTCGACGTTTCCAGGGGTTTCGCTTCCGCTGGCAAGCACACACGCACGCAGTTTTTGTCCCTCACGTTTTGGGCGCGCGAACGAGCCCGTTTTTGCAAATGACCACGCGGGTGATTACATTGAATTGTGAGTCTGCATGTATTTATTGGAATCGTTTTTCCGCCCCGACTTACGCGATGGAAGAGGAAGGAAGCAGGACTGGAGATTGACCACACCTGCATAGCTGAAAATCTACACAGGAAAATATAGATAGTTATGAGTACTACTTATTTCAAATCGTGATTGTGAACTCTGCTCGATCTCGCAGGTCGTAACTTGTCGCGAGAGGTCGGGAAAACTACTTCACGCGTTGCAAATTTTTGCGCAAAGTTTGGAGTAAACCCTTCATCGCGACTGTCCATAATGGCTGAATACAGTCTTCTGAAGACCATACAAAAATAGCGTTCTACACGCATAAGAACAAAGACCCTGTAAGCCGCCGAAGTGGGCTGGTTGTCTCAAACTCCACTCTTGCGTCCATTTCACGATTTCGTCACCCGTCATAGCATTGCACATCTGCCACAACCGATTACGATTAAAAGTTTTGGCTGCTTCACGGTTACGCCACACAGCTGCATCGTGCATCCACTTTTCTCGCGTTTGATTTCAACGTGCGGAGTGTCGCCGCAAATAGACGCAGGACATTTTTGCCTTCGTGGTTTCCTCGCTCACTCACAGTTTAACCGCGTGCACACGGCTGATGGTGTGTCTGCTTCACTTTCAGCCGAAACGTTTGAGTTGGAGCGCGCACGCCAGACGCGGATATATTTAGATCCTTTCAGCTGGGCTGAAGTCTCGTTGCTGATTTCGCTTTAAAATTACGTGACGCCGCCTCGCAATGAAATCGTCTATTTTGTGCAATGTTTTACCTTAACTGTCGTCTGACGCCATTTTTTTTTTGAGCTGTGTGAGAACCTGGGACGGGGAAATGTCCATTGTCTGTCCATGATCGTGTATCATTGTCCGCCTTCGCCAAGGCCATTGTTTCACATTTGCATGAAGCGCAAAAATTACGTAATGCTGTCTCGGAATGTAAACGCACGCAAATTCACTGGATGTCTGCAGGAAACCATCGAACTCATGAAAGTCTTTTCGCTCACAACGGGTACTTCTTTGCGGTTTCCATCTGCTTTGGTTTCAAAGAAAACACTTTGACCACCATGTCTGTGTTGGGCTTCGTCCACATGACCTGCCCAATGCAGGTGTCAAGAAACGCCATGTCGGGCAGAAAAATTTTTGTTTTCTATAGTCGCACTTACTGCTTTCAAACGTTGCGTGAATATTTTGTTTACGACTGTTTATTCTTTATCAATAAATCACACGGGAATGTTTCTTGAAAACGCAGTTGTTGCCATCGTCTTCAGACTGAAAAAAACCCTTGGTCCCTCACGTTTTGGGCACGTAGAAACGATTAAATATTTTTATGCTTTCCACATTGGGAAGCTTGAGGTTTTCAAGCAGTTACCAATCACAGCTGGTTGTGGAATGAGCGCTAAAGGAATCCTTGGCTGATGCATCAGGTTCTCAAGTATTAACTTACATCTGGCTGATGAAACGATTGAGACGAAATTCGTGAAGAACTTCATGCCATTTTACCATTCCTTTCGGACTACCTGAAGCAGTGGGTAAGACTTTTCTACCAGCTTCAGAAAACGATACCAGTTCCACGCATCTCAAGTCAAAATCGGTGTGAAAGAGGTGCTGTGCTTGAAAGCTTAGAACAAATCGATAAACAAGGTATCGGCACGTGAAATTGGCATAAATTGCTCATTGATTGTAAGTGACCAACGACGCCTGTGCGTTAAAGGTGTGCGGACTTTGAGTTCGGATCCAATCCTGTTTTGCAAGTTTTCAATCCGATTCCTACAGCAAAGAAAACCTCACTTTTTGCTTTCAAACGGCATTGGAAATCTATTTCAAGTGGATCCGTGGCCTAAACCAAGTGCGTCAGGACATTTTAGCACATGGCAGGAAAACGGTAAGTGCACCTTCAGCGTAAGACTTTGAAACATCTACGATTTGTAGTTGGATGCATTAATGGCGAATGGAAGAACTCGTACCGTACCACTGTGCCCTCTGACAATTCAGTTCAGCCTCCGCTTTCGCAGGTCCGTAGCCACGATTTGAGGTTTGGTTGGGCAAAGTACGTTTTGGGGGGAATGTTTTTATTATGTGGTTGAAACAAATTTTCCTGAGCACAGCACAATTTGGGCGTTGCAAAAATATTTTGGGAGGTAACTGTACCCAAATACCCCTCCGTGGCTACGGGCCTGCCATCCTGAATGAAACGAACCCATGGACCCCTGGTTGAGAAACACTGGTTAAAGGGAATGGTCCCAATGTTTATGAATTAATGTTTTGTGGCAACCAAAATGACAATTCGCGCGAACCTATGGCCAGGGCCGGATTCAGGGTACTGTAGGCCTAAGGCTGATTACTATAGTAGGGCCTATAATTAAATTTTAGGAGATAATTCGGTAGTTGCTTGTAATAAAAAAATTGAGGACCAAATTTTTCCAAGGTCTAAGTCTATAGCCTTAATAGTCTAATTAAATGGTTAATCCGGCACTGCCTACGGCAAGGGTTCCCAAACTTTCTCTAATAATGTACCCCTTCAGCACTCCGACAGATGAACATGTGCCCCTAAAATTTCTTATGGCAAAATATGTTATCGTGATTATTGATAGATAAATTTAACAACGACCGATTTTTGAAAATAATATTCACTGATATGTGTATAAATATTTGGAAATAAATAATATGTACTGTAAATATAGTTTTCCTTTCTATTGCTAACCCTAAAGGTGGCCCTTCGGTTAGGCAAATGTACCCCTGGGTGTACATGTATCACAGATTGGGAACCTCTGGACTATGGCAAAACACCAATTATCATCAAATGTTTTCATGCTCAACACTATAGTAAAACTTACATGGACACCGTCCTTTTAGCCACCTGACAGCAGGTTTTTATCAGGGAAAAATGGCACCTCAAAGCAAGGTCGACGTCGGTTTAAGTTTTACAACAGTTGATCATACAAGAGTTTCAGTATGGCCAATACACTTTTAACATTATACTATTCTACTTCTTTATAGTTCACCACTTCTGTGACTTTGATGCTTTTATTCAGCATACCCGAGGCAGACGGCATAACTACTACGAACTACGTTTTTATGAAGCTACTGAGAAAAACCTCTGCCGTTTGAATGTTGTCTTGAATTTTCTTGCTTGAAGCATGTTCAGTTTTTCAATAAAATATCGAATATCAACTAAAGTGAAAAACTCGCTGTCAGAATGGGAAAACTGTTACTCATTTGAAATGCAACAGCTTTCTGCAAATAGTGGCTTACTAATATACAGTATTTTACCAACAGTGCTAAAAATTATTGTGTTTGCGATCAGCTCCAAGTATTGATCGCCACGAAACTTTGCTTTTGAAGTAAACGCTTAGGGATCGACTTTTGCAAGAATATTAAAACGACGTTTTTATTAAAGGGAGAAGTAGGGTACCTTGTTTAGTGAAGAAGCTAAATTCATGCGATGAAGCATTCTCCGCAACAGCGCGATTGACTGTAGTAGAGGAAATTACTCTTTCGGAATTCTGACCCATCGGCGGCTAACGGGCTGAATGCTTCAGACAGCACTAATCAATCCAACCCACTATACTCGTTCACATATGGCTTGTGTTGGTTGTTTGCTCATTTCCAGCTTTAACTGAAGACGATTTTGAGAAACATTTTAGCGCCTTATAATAAATACTACGGCCAAAGCAAACGATACAACTGACATCTTGCAAACGTTTCGATAACAACTGTTATCATCTTCAGTGCATAGCAATCA
>JGI24159J19872_10007272_pt1 | contig 14509 bp, 7 predicted proteins | sample Ectturendosymbi4_FD_19872 | JGI IMG/M metagenome (IMG submission 19872) | reverse complement strand
CTGTTAAAAAAAGATGCACAAACAGCTAAAATTGTTGTTAAAGCTACACAATACAACTGAAATTAAAGATGAAAACTATACCCTTTCGGAAGGCTCAATACGCACCGGACTGTTCATCACAACGTCATCTTCTGAAAGGCATTCTGTGTCAGAGAACATTCCAAGAAAACAAGCTAGTCCCATATCTCCAGTCAGAAAAAATACCCTATTTATTGGCCACTGGTAAGAAATGCTACATGCTAAAATAGTGCACTCTTCGAAAATTGACTAAAATCACCATAAGCTCAAGCAACTTTAGAAAAATACATTCTATCCGAATGCATTTTAAATATCCACACGAACTCGAATCCTGTCCAGATTTTTACTTTTGGCGATATCTATCCGTTTGCTGAGATTCATGACACTGTTTTCTTTATATTTAACCACCAACTTTCATGTCTGACGTGGTGTTGAGATGTGTTACGCCAGTGGTTCCCAACCGGGGTGCCGCGGTACCCTGGGGTGCCATTTGCAATACCCAGGGGTGCCGCGAGCTAATACGTTTTTTATTATATCATTGAAACGATATTTTCAAAATGTCGCCAAAACTCAATCCAAATTGCTATGGGTTCGCCACTAGGTGCCGGAAATTATATTTGTGTTTTGTAGGGTGCCGCAAGCCTAAAAAGGTTGGGAACCACTGTGTTACACTCTTCATTTCAAGTCAGAAACAGAAATTTTAATCTACTGCGTTTGTTGACTTCTTTAATGTTTGAGAGTAAAAGCAAACACTAGGAACCCATAGTGTTTGTCCATCGTCTTCATACCTTTGCCACCTAATTAATTGTATTGTTATTCGTAACAACTACGGACGTTCTGACAAGTGCAACTAACCTGTTGCTTTTGCTACTATAGCAAGATGATTCCCATGTTGTGCAAAGTGCCCAAATGGCATTCACAGTTTTCGTAAATTTTTGCACTGCATGCTTTGAAATAAAACCGCTCGGAAGCCGAATGCAATACAGTTTTTCATTCATAATAAACTTAATAGATTGATTCCATGTTGTAAGCTGGACACAATTGACAGTGACACATTTTGCAGGGTTTTCTAAGGCGTTTTAGGGACCCGATTCGGGTCTCTAGAATTTCAAATCGGGTCCCTAGAATCAGAGAAAATTATCATCGGGTCCCTAAAATCAGAGAAAATCAGGTCCCTAGAATCTGAGAAATCGGGTCCCCACAGATCCACATCGGGTTCCTAACATTTTCCATGAAAAAAACCTGCACTTTGGGTTGTCATTACTGCTTGTCTTCTTTTTTTGGTATTTGCCCATATATGCTGTAGATTTTCCCGTATGATTACAAAATATTTAATGTACTTTGAATGATTCGTAAACTCTAAATGTATCACACTGAAATGAGTTGGATTTGCCAACTAAGATATGGCTATGAGAAAAGTGGCAAACAGTTGTGATATCCTGACAACTAGCTCAATCTTGTTGCCCATAATCTAAAGCGTTGTTTTTTGCTGGCTCCCAAATCACTTTTATCTATTCCTTCCAAGTTTTGTCTCACACGTACTCATTGCGTAATGTTGGTTGACATTGGATTTGTAAAACAGAAAGTATACACTNTGGTTAAACGTAAAGTAANGCAAACCTGTGCAGCATACCTTGCATTTTTGTTGTCATGACTCNTATTTGTGAATCTTTTCATAACGTAGCTTACCTATCCGCAAACGCATGTCTTTTTTGGACAAAAAAGAGGTTTCAGGAGGACCTCTGTTTTATTTACGATATATGTTTTGACATCTTAAGACTTATGTAATTTAATAATTATTCATTGTTGCAGCCAAAATTAATAAAAAGTACAGATTGCCACGAAATACATGCATTTCAGTAAGAAGAAATGTGTGTGGTTTGCTGCAGGTAAATAACTTTTCATGGAACTACAATATTACCATGTGCTTGTGCTCTCTAAGCGATTATCCATGTCTTATGTTAAATTACAATGTTTGCAAGTTTTGCACATTTGAAAAGATGACAATACACATTCAAATGCTTTTCCCTGTTGATTGTGCTCGAAATAGCAACAGTTCTGTTGCTTCAAAATCATAAAGCTGAAAACTTTCTCTAAAAATTTTGATGGGCTAACTCAAAAGGAAAACGGTAGTGCAAATTGGCAATATTACGAGATATCCTCTATGCGTTTGAGTGAAGTACCCAAAACAAACACCTAGCTGTTCAGAATCGCTTCAGGTTGCTCACAAACTAATGTTCAAATATATTTAAGATCGACTGGTTGATTTCAAAGGAGCCACACACTTTGAAGTACATGAGCGTTTGCTATTTGTACAAGTGCTCTAATTGTCTTCTTTGTCTTTATCAGCGATCATATGTGCTGAAATAACGTACTACTTGAAATACTTTCTTGACTCAAATAAAATTTTTTGGAAAAAGCGAGAAATTAACAATAAAACAAAATAAAGAGAAAAAGCTAATGTGTGTAATTTTTTAAAGCGAGTTTTTTGTTCGGGTCAATTGATAAGCGTTTGAATTGACGCAAAAACAGGGCACGTTTTTGAATGCATAGCTTTCTTCAACCACCATTTGATGTTGGCAAATCTGTAACATTAAGCCTAGAAAATTGCTAAGCTTTCTTGTGATGTTTTGGTGAGCTCTCGTGACAGATTTGCTTCATCTGCACTCCGCTCATTGTGAAATACTCTAATCGTGGTTATTTCCAAGCGAATCGCTAGGTTTTAGTTGTTGGTAAAGCAAACAAAAATCACAACTACTTAACGAATGCGGGGATCAGCTGCAAATAAGGAGTGTCTGGCACCACTGCGTTGCCACTGGCAACGAACCTCACTGTATCCAGTGGCGTACGCAGAAAATTTTTATGGGGGTTTCACTCAGGGGCATATGGTGGTCATTTGTACTTGGTGTGCACTCTTTGTGACGTCACAGTTTGACGTCATATTCACGTTTCCAAACCAACGGTTTGGCGAGGTTTGTTGAAATAATAGGCATATTCTTCTACACGCTCTCCCTATTTTATGTGTCAGCTCCAAATTAGGATATTGGACGAAAATAAACTCAGCGCTACGACACAGCAGTTCACAATTACAAAAATATCAAGCTGTGTGTTGAAACGGGGGAGTAAAACACACTCATCACTGCATCAGAGCAATTTACGACTGAAAAATGGGGCTTCACTGATGTCTTGTCGAATACGAGCAGTCGAGCATAGAAAGTGTGCGACTGGGCTCTCTGACCCACACCCCGGTTTACAAGATCGAATCTTGCTAAACTACACAAGAATTGAGAATGCGCATAAAGTATGCAAGAAAACTTTCGATTTTTTGTAATGTGTAGAAGTCCAGCAAACTTTTAGTTTTCCTTTTTCCCTGCTGAGACATTACCAAATGCCTGAAACCTTCGATGTTAAAAACTGCTGTTTTCGAGCTCGTACAACAGTTTTATCATGCTACAGAAATTGGTAATGTAGTCAATGCGGTCAGCGCTTGCGCTGACCAACCATAGCACACAAAATAAGGACAATTGTTTCTGATAAGTGAACTATCGCGGATTACAATCTTAAACATGCCTAGTGGACGAAAAGTCTGCAAGAAGTGGTGAGATGGATTCTATACGCAGACGATAACCCAGATTCCCACCAAAACCTAATTATTGCTTTTGGCCCATTTACAATTTTCCTTGTAATATGCACGCAAATTTGTCTGTGGTATTTACATTAAGTCGACAAATTAACAAGCAAAACTATGCGAAAACAAGCAATTTCCTGTGGGAAGGTAATAAAGTTTTTGTAGAATGTCAGGCTCAAAAGGAGGGTTAACCCCAGACCCTTGCGAACGCCTTGACTGTATCTGATAAGTGATAATACATTGTCTTTTGTGCTGAAATTTTCGCTAGTGACTTTCCCATCTTATTTATTTTACATATAAGCGAAACCATGTGTATGCGATTACTAGCAACTGAACTGCTATGCAACTAAGCTTTTGTGACGGCCGCGGCCACATCACATAATCACTGAGATGTACTGTATATAAAATCACCACAAACAGAAAGCACGTTCAACACCTTCCTATACATGAGCAGGGTTTTTTATGGTGTTTCAGGGACCCAAATCGGGTCCCTAGAATCGAAAATCGGGTCCCTAGAATAAGAGAAAATCGGGTCCCTACAATCAGAGAAATAGGGTCTCTACAGATCCATACCGGGTACCTAAAATTTTCCTTAAAAAAAACTTATAAAAGTAAAGTGAATGGGTAGCGATAGAGTCATATCAAGCAGGAGAACTCTATTGCTATTTGAAACCGTAGTAGGCTGACCGTGTTGTCAGTTTAGTTTGCTTTNTGGCGACACCGTCTGACATTTGTTCGCCCGGTATTGCTGATTTTCAGCGAACACTGAAACGTCAACGTGTGGAGCTNAAAGTTGCTGGGAGGCTTCACCCAACTGCCTCCAATACTACGTGTGGAAATTCGTTTGTTGCTGCCTCGTCGCTAAAAATGTCTTTATCGCGGAACGTTGACTGCTGCCACGACAGCTCGGGGCAGTTGGCGTTTGTATTTCACGGCGAGTGTTGAGCGGGCTGTCCTGTTGTTGTCGCTATTACGTGTCCTTGACGCTGCTCTTCGTTTCTGCAAATAGTAACCTGCGATGTCATGTTGATTAAAGAAAGCCTAGTGTACTCGAGTCGCCTCGCAGGTTTCTGTGTCACACTACGGGTATGATTTCGATTGAGATTTCCTTTGTCGTTCCTCATGGCGCTTCGTGGTGACAAAATGGCAATGTTAGTGCAATTTATCCATGAACAAACTTTTTGAATAAGCTGACTTCGAACACGTTAAAAAAACTGATATTGTAAGTGTGCCAGGGTGGTAGTAAGCATTGGAGTAACTCCTTTCAAGTTGCTGGCTTCATTTTCGAACAAATGGTTGGGCATTCCAGAGCAACGTTTAACTTCGTTATGATTGAGCTAGGAAACGAATATTCACAAATAAAGAGACTGATTAATTGCACAAAGTAAATTGCACTGATGCAGCTAGTGTGTGAAATCAAGCCGTGTTCAGGGGTCAAGTACCGTAAATCGATTAATGATTGCCGCCGAAATACTCCATCAGCTGAACAAACAGTGTAGGAAACGAATTTCTTTCGACATCAGCACAGGATTGAAGAACAAGGTCATGCTGAACTGCTGGAAATGTTGTCTTACTCTACGAAAAATGTTACTGCAAGAAAGTTGCAAAAGAAGTCAGAAAAAGAAATCAAATTTTCTTTACATACAAAAAACGTAAAGTAGGCTTTGGGTTCACGCTTAACATTTCGTCTTATTAGGTATTATTAGCCTTCAATTAAGGCAAATTTTCATACAAAATTAAAAACACAACACCAAGAAAATGACTACAGAACGTAACAAAAATTTCGATTGAAGTCCGGAGTATTTCATCTGGAAACAAAACAAATGAAAGTTTCGTCGTTCTCACTTTACAGTGTCACGAGTGGCTTGCGTGCGCCCATCTCCGCTTATTTATACTCCACGTCGTATTGGCCATGCGGCTATTTTCGCAGTGTATGGCGCACTGGCGACATGCAGACCAATGGCAACACCAAGCGTAGCTCTTTCCCTTGCACCCATCCATTGATGCCCGCAGCACGAAGCTGGAAAGATAGATTTTTAGTCTTCCTTTTGACCAGAATCGGAATCAAACACAACATACCAACTTCCGTGACACGTGCTCCATCCCGCTAGACAACTTTGCCGATCTGTGTTTTACCTGGAAATAATCCAAGAAAACTTTGCAGTACCTCAGAAAGTACGTGATATAATCCAGCTGTTCTAGCCATTTGACTGTCTTTGAAAAAATGCTCTTAGTTTGGTAAGCTTTCACTCGTTTGCTTTGGCGAAGTCAGTAAGTAATAATTTCGCTTGCAATTCGCTTGCAGTTGTTTTCTATTTCAAATTCAACAAACAAACTATTAAAAGAAGATTTTCTGCGTCTTCATTTTATTACCTTGTGACAGCATGACAAGTTACTTAATGCTATAACAAACGGTGCAGCGTCAAACTAAAAAGCGGAGGAAAAATGTGTTGAAAAGAAACATATCTCGCTGCAGTCAACGTACTTGAACTTTTGTTGAGAATTTCACAAAAAAACGACAACATATGCATTGATACTTTATGCTATGTGAGAAAGTATTCAGAGACGCCGGAACAGCGGTGGGCAGTAAAAAAGTTGATGGCAATGGGAACCTACAAAAAGCAAAGATATCGTTACCAACACGCTTATTTCTGTTCCGCAACAATGTTGATCTCAGAACTAACAACAGAAATTTTAGAAAACCAGTTTTCTGGGAGCGGGAATGGCTGCAGTAAATTTGTTTCAATTCGATCTTGATGAAACATGAAATTACCTATGAAAATGTTATGAAAAAGTAACCTCCGCCCCCGTTCCCCCTTTTTGAAAGGTCAGGAGGGCAATGCCTCCGTCATTCCCCCGCTCTCCGGCGTCCCTGAATATATTTATGTCTTGCGCTCCCATGTTCCGTTTTATTGCACTTGAACGCCAGTAAATCAGAAGCGTCAAACTTCAGTGTTTTCTGCAATTACAGAAAACGAAGCGTCCAGTGTTTTCCCTACAAATACAAGTGAACAAGCCTCATTAAACTTTGTAAAAACTCTGTTTATATATTGTCATTGTTTTCTATCCAATCAGCACACGATAAAAATCTGTAGTTAATTACAAAAGCAAATAATACAAAAAGCAAATAATACAATGCAAATAATACCTTTCCCTGCTACAACAACGGTTTGCGAAGTTTAGTGGTAGCAAAAGTTGTAGAAAAAAATCTGCAACAAAGGTTTCTCAACTTTGGTTTTATTAAAAGTAATTTTGATTGCCAGATTGATTCTTACATACACACAGTACTTTGCAGAACAGCTTTAGAGGCGCATATGGATTATATTGACGAATCACAGTGCAATCGACAGGAAGAAATCACATTTTGGGTTTAATCTGCATAAAATCTGCATAAACGGGCGTAGATGCTGCAACGCGAGTTACTGCATATCTGTCGTGCATAAATTGCATCTAGTTTAGTCAACTCTTCTGAAGGCTAACACGTTTATCAAGAAAATTTTGGATATGAGGCTCAAATGCTGCTTGTCTTCCTTCCTTTCCAATCATTTTAATAGATTAGGATGGGTAATTATAATCACACGTCACTCGTCAGAAGGTGGGCCGAAAAGAAATGCAAGATTACAACCCATGAGAAAAAAATACTCGATCTGGTTTGCATGTGAGAAAGCATCCATATAACGTGACAGAAACATTCAGTTCAGCGAGAGCGAGTGCAAGTGTAACACCATGACTAACTGTACAAATTGCACAAGCTGTGTTGTCCGTTACACCCGCCCTAGCAAAACACAGCGGCGTAGCAAGGGGGTGCTGGGGGCCGCGGGACCCGGGCGGCACCTTTCTGGGGGCAATTTGCTGATAAAAATTAATTTTTTAAAGCAGTTTAAAGTTCTAGCTATTTGTTAATATTTTTAAATACATTTTTAAAAGTTTTAAAAGTTCTAGCTCTTTTCGATTTTTGTGTTTGGAAGCATAAAAAACACGACATGTGGCTATGGAATAAGCAATTTTATCAAATGTTTTTTCAAAATCTAGGTCAAATCCAATGTGCTGAAGTACCCCGGTGTTTGTCTTGAAATCAGTGTTTTGCTACCACATTTACTTGGGGAGCAATTGTGCCCCATTTCCTACACCCTTCTCGACAGACAAAACCATTTCCACCATCTCACTCAAAAGTCCATTGAACAAAGGAAAGAGATTCGACAGCAGAATAACAAGCTGACATTTGACAGCAGATTACCAATCGTTGGGGCTCCGGTTGTTCGCAGTTTATTTTGTCCTTCCTCTCAAAATCTGATAAAAAAGGTTTTGCATGAAATCACGGTAAATACACGTCAAGGCTAGCTTTTAATTCTTTTTCTCGTATCGTTGGTTCCTCAGTAACGCCCCAACTGCACACAGTGGCATAGCCAGCCCAAAAATTTGGGGGGCCAAAATGTTTGCTTTTACGCGAATAACACAATTTTGTTTGGAGAAACGCCTCTCAAAACACAAAATGACTATATTTTCTTANAATTTGGGGGGGTATGGCCCCTTTGGCCCCCCTGGCTACGCCTATGACTGCACACGATAACATCACGTGACANCTAGGCATTGGCGACGAACATTTCGCTGGGGCGGCGATAGCTCAGTTATAGAGTGTCCGCCTCTCAACTGGAAGGTTGTGTGTCCGATCCACCGATACTGAGTGAATCGCTGTAGCGCTGCTTGGGCAAGATCGTTCACCTCAACTGTCCCGGTAAGAAGCATATTTCAGGCGTTGTTGGCATGCTGCTAATCGCCGTGGCCACAATTATAAAAAAACATGACTTGACCCATCTCATGCTATTTTTTCATGTTCAGCGGGATATTTTCAATAAGCGCCATAAGCTGTAGACCAGTCTTTAGGTGGGGTATCATATCAACATTAAATTTTGGCCTTTGAAGTGAAGAACTCTGCAAAGGGAGCATGTTTCAATACAACAGCTGTTTTTCTGCATGAGGCAATCGTGTCGGAAAATGACGTTCTTGAAGCGGGGTACACTGCAGCTGGTGTGTTTGCGTGGGTAAATTTGAGCTCAGCAGATTGTCGGTTTGAACTACAAGTAGAATGAATCAGAGCCAGCCGACAGGCAGTGTGAGTTTGGTAAAAGTATACTTTGTTCAACGGTATACTTAACATTTGCAGCCACAGAAAATTTCAACAAGAAAAGCTTAGTAAAGGTGTTGCTCTCATTTTGATCAATTAGAGGCAAGAACCTTAGTCTGAAAACCTAACGCAAGGGCAAACGGTATGTTTAGATATAATTGTGGTGAAGGCTTCTATTAACAGGGGCGTTAATCAAAATGGTTGTACTTGTACCACGTGGCAATGGCGGTACTGCATAAAGTTGTTCAACACGATTATAGTCGAACGCACTGGTGTAGGAGGCGGGTGTGCAGGGGGTGAAACCGCACCCCCAAAAGTTTTGATTTGGTGAAAATCTGGGAAAAATCCCATAAAATCCTGGTAAAATCCTCTAAAATCCGGGCAAAATCTCTGAGAACCTTCTAAAACTCCCTGAAAATCTGAGCAAAAATGGCGCCCAACATGGTTTGATTTGAAAGTAATGGCAGCCGAATTGACATGAAGAGCTTTTTTTGGGGGGAGGACACTTTTTTGAAGTATTTTTCGGGCAAGTTTGGGAGAATCCGGGAAAAATTTCTTGGCACCCCCAGAAATTTGCTTGCTCCTACACCTTTGATCGAACGTAAGACGTTGTAATCACTGCTGAGCATCCAAAGGCTTATGTTCCACAAGGCTTATGTCCCACAAGGCTTATGTCCCACCATTGTAATCACTGCTGAGCATCCAAAAGGCTTATGTCTCACCTGGCATGGTCTGGTAATATATTTTTCGAAATAGATATCTGTTGGTAACCAGTCCCGTCGCCACGAGGGGTTTTGGTAAGCTACTGCGCTTAGGCTCTCAAATAAAGCTCCAAGCACCCCCAATCTGAAATGTGAAACACTATAAATCAGTGGATTTTTTGTCAAAATTTAGAATGTGAAGATCCCGCTCAGGGCCGGATTTAACTGATGCATAGCTCTAGGCTAATCCACTTGTGAGGCCCCCTCTCCCATTGCTGCGAGGAAAATAATCAAAAGTGCTAATCAATTTCCGAAAAATCGAAAATGACGCTCTGAAAGTACGGTCAGTAAAAAATTCTAAATCATAACTGGAGTGCCCACGATCATTGCGTTTGTTGCTGCCTTCGACGCAAAAGCGTTCAGTTGCACGGAATTGTTGAAATCCTACTTGGCTGGCGGGAAGAGGATTATTAACTGCCACAGGCAAACCAACCGAAATTGCCACAATTGAAATGTTTGACAAAACACNTGGCCTACGTTTTTTATAAGACTCACATATGTTTTTTCTTATCTGTGTTAAAAAAAACAAACAAANAAACTGCACGTGTATACAGGTACGGATTTATGGAGGGCGGGGCCTAGGCCATCTTAGTTNTTGGGNCCACACGTNCCACGCAGGTGTGACCTATTTGTCCGTTTGTCTGAAAAGAGTGAAAATATGCCCCTCTTATGTGTAGTGCCCCCTCAAAAATCTATATTTTGTGGTGCCGACTTTGGTTCTACGATTGCATTAGATCAGTGTTTCCCAACTTCTTTAGATTTGCGGTCCCTACAGGAAAAAATAAAATTTGCGGAACCCAGTGGCGATCCCATAGCAATTTGCTTTAAGATTTAATGACATTTTGAAAATGCGTTTTTAAATATTGAAAAACGTCTTTTCTCGCGGCACCCCTGAGTATTGTAAATGGCACCCCGGTTGGGAACCACTACCTTAGATCTTCAACAGAAATTAAAGACTTTCCTACATTCTTCTCAAGAAAAATGGCACTGCGGTCTTTTTTGGAATTAATTCAGAAGTTAAATTTCGTTAAAATTCAGTGATTTCTAGCGTTTTTTCAGGTTTTTCTTTCGGATATATATATTTCATGTGGGACCTTGTTGCCGCCCTCGAAATATCGTATAGTTGTCGATCGGATTAGCACTGACAAAAAGCTCGCAACAAAGCAAGACCGCTAGACACTGCAGAACTCCGATGAAAACAGTATTGTCATTCTTACATTTCGTAGCATACAGTATCATCGTGTTGTTACTGTGCTGATAAGATGTCTAGACCAGTGGTTCTCAAAGTGGGCGGACCAGTGGTACTCAAAGTCGCCCCCATGGGGGAGATTGTGAGGGGCAAGGGGGTTAAAAAACAAAAGGGACGACAGGGGGGCAAAACAACACAAAGGGAGCAAAAACGCTCATCCACTAATCGATTACTGAGTGAACTTCAGTAGCGTACTATTATGACTTGTTAGTTTCTTACAAATTTTGATTTACTATGATAATCGTTGGGGGTTATTGCTGTAAAGCAATTTATCTGTTAAATTTTTACTCTGGATTGTCTGTGTCCGGCTAGAGTGTGGATTATTTTCACAATAATTCTGAAAGTGATATTAGCGTCGTAATGCGATTGCTTAGTTCAGCTATTTAATACTTTCTTTAATTAAATAAAATTATTTAAATTTATTGCCTTGTGTTTGTGTTATCAGGCTTGAGGTGCGAAAACGACGTGTCGAGAGAGAAAAGTGGGCGATGGGATGAAAAACGTTTGAGAAACACTGGTCTAGACGTTTGCATTTTCACTCGTTTCAAAGTGAATTGTGAAGTTATGCCTCTGCGCAGTTTCGCAAATTTTAAGTTAAGAATGAGTCGTCATAGGAAGAATTGCGCGAGGCCCCAAAAAGCGCGGGGCCCTGGGCCATGGCCTATTTGGCCTATGCGTAAATCCGTCACTGCGTATGTAGTATGTGCGGCGGCATAAAGACTTTGAAAGCACAACGTGAGGACCATGTTGCAACTCGCTTACCTCGGCTGTAAAAAGCTCACACACACGAGCAAAACACGTCACGTAAAACGCACCCAAATGGTTGTAACTGTTACGTTCACGATTGGCATGTTTCTTACTTTTTCAGACTGGTAAAAATCCAACGCAACTAAACTGTCGCGTGAAAAGGTGTGAGGTTTAAAAACCAGAACCGTCGCCAGAAAGTCTTGAATAGGGGATTTAAATTTGCGCTTGGGTACTTGACATTCTGAACATTCGATAAAATCTTTACTGATTTATATTGTTTCATATTTAAATTTGAAAGGGCTGAGATCACCAATGCCCACTGGCCACTGGACTGCTTTAAATTTCGCCTATGCTGTTTTTATTGAAATACGCATAAAGAAATAGAAAGCTACAATCATCGAATCCAGCAAGGCTGAACATAACACAGCAAACAGTGAAAAAGGTTTTGTCCTGCCTTCTTCATAACAAAATTATCTAAGAATTCATTACAATTTGTTTGCCTGAGTTTGTCACTTTTAATGTACCGACTGCTTAGTGTGGACCACCTCTCCCGGAAGATTGCGACCTTTTAATCCATTTTTAATTCTTTTAAATCTTGAAAAGGACCTTTCGCCTGAGCAGTTAGTGACCATCAAGCTGAGATAAGGGTCCGCGTGGTTGGATAAACTAAGAACCACTAATCTAAGGCATCAGACCCAAACGCGCTTTTGTCATTTTTTTGCTGTTTCCGTCTCATTGGGGAAGAGTTCTGCGGTTGCCAGTTGGCAAAGCGCCTTTTGCTTGCTATTCAAGTTCATCAAGATCTTCTCTGATTTTCTTAGCTTGGGAGCAGTACAAACTTTCGCAAGTACTCAATCAAGATCTGATTTCTGGATGACTTAACTGAAGGAAATTCAAATGGAAAAAAATCACATCTAAAAATACCAATCAAGCTTTGCGCGATACAAACCCCGACAAAACTATTGTACTGCTCAGTCACCTAAGAAACAACTATGCTTTTATTGTAGGATACTGCTGCTAGCCCTACACATAGCTCTTGTCTGGAGTGCAATCTTGCTTTGATCAGGTGCAGTGGCGTAACTAGAGGTTTGAGCCATGGGGAAACTTAGCTGAAGAGAGCCCACTGGCTAACACTCAGAAAATATTTGAGAAACAATAGCAAATCCGGTATTGGCTGTATATACAACAACCCGAAATCACCGGAAAACATTCCGAAAAACGCAAAAAAACAACAATCGACTGAAACCAAAAGAATAGTAAATACCAAAATACAAGCTAGGTGGGGGCCCGGTTTTTACATTTAGCTTGGCAGGGGAGGCGGTTCGTCAATTATGCCACTGATCAGATGCATTTCAAACATGAACAGCCACACGTTCTTTGCATAGAGTCACACGTAACAATCGGTACGATTCAGCAAACTCAGGACGCAGCCAGCGTGCTTTGAGTATATCGACACAAGACTTGGCATGCGGCTTGACCAACCGTCATATTGAGATTCATGGAACCTCGTTGGAAGACTCTGACGTTATCACCAGAAAAGTTGAATAAAACTAAATTTCGTGAATAATAATTAAGACATAACTTTTTGGCGAAGTTTAATCTAAATGATCATTTTCCGGCCATTGACTCTATGCGTACCACAGTTTGTTGGAGGCCCCGTTGGATCTTGAGGCCCTAGGCTTAAGCCTATATAGCCTATAGGTAAATCCGGCCCTGCCCCCGCTGCACAAACGTAAAGACCCCAATTGACGACCTTCTGGCGATGGTTTTGTTGGTAACGAACAAAGGCAAACACTATATACGTGTAGCTGGAAGTGGTTCAACCCAACAGCTAGACCAAGTGCGCAAGCCACGATGAAGACTGCAAGCCAACGCTTCTCAACCATAGCCGGTTTTAAACCTGTTTAAGATATTTTTTCAAAATTGGTCCTCGCACCTATAGAGGGCTCCGCGCAAGTGCGGACAGCGTTAACGTATGAAGCCTTATAAATTCCAAGAGGAAACGTGAACAATGGAACGTTCTTTCCATCACTGAGATCATATTATCAGATTGATTATTATCCTGCTATATGCAGTACGTATACTTTTTTGGTTAAAGACGGGGATACAACACGAAATTTTAGCAGACAAGTGTTTAGATCTGTAAAGAGGTATGCCGCCATCACATCCCACATCCCTTAATTTTTTCGTTTGATTCCCTTTAACGAGTTAGCTATTAAAAAGCCATGCCATGGGCTTACTAGAGATTAAAAACCAACAGGGAAGAAAACCTGACGAATCATGTCGGGTTCGTATGTGCATATGTAAAGAACGCAAAAAATAGAAAAATTAATGATGAGAAAGGTGGCGACAAGCAGAAAAAGCAAGACTCATAATCGACAATGAAAAACAAGACCCATTTCAGTTTGTGAGTATTTGATTGTGACTTGCAAGATGCTTTAGTAATCGCTAGGCTAGTGAAACAAAAATTGGACAAATCTCCCTTCCCTAAACCGCTATCCAGAGATCCATGTTACATATGCCCGAAGGTGTGAAGGTAACGATGGCGTGAATCGAGTCAACGACTCGAATCGACTCGAGAAACGATTGTTATTGACTCGACTAGAGTTACGTTTTTGCCGAATGACTCAACTCGAGCTGAGTCACAATGAATGTCTCGAGACTCGAGTCAGAGTCATTTTTGCAAAATCTCCAAACGCCTTATTGACAAACACAGTGAGTTAGAACTAGAGATGTCAACCGCGCCGCGGTTTTGGAAAATTTTGCCGCGTACCAGCCGTGCCCCGTGACTTTTAAAAGTGTTAAGCTGTGCCAGCGCCGCGTACCACATGGACGTTCATTTAATGATGATCTTTGCAAAACGAAGTTACTGCCTTAGATCAGTGTTTTTCAACCTTTTTTTGCATCACGGACCACTTTATGCAATAAAAAAATTTTGGGGAACACCAAACAAAATTTTATAATCACAATTATGATGTTTA